>Ga0233424_10003095_pt1 | contig 11029 bp, 14 predicted proteins | sample Watercolumn_Towu_FD_181011 | JGI IMG/M metagenome (GOLD analysis project Ga0233424, IMG submission 181011) | Freshwater microbial communities from Lake Towuti, South Sulawesi, Indonesia - Watercolumn_Towuti2014_125_MG | ecosystem: Environmental > Aquatic > Freshwater > Lake | place: Indonesia... | reverse complement strand
ATTGACGGGAACCAGTTGCCCGAAGAAGCTAAAAAAGCAGGTAAGCGAACTTATCGCATCCTCACTGTGAATGATGAAGTGATTGACCTCAGCGAAGATTTTCATGAATTGCATACAAAAGTATATCAGGAAATATTGGATAGAAGAGGATTGGGTTTAGAAGAAGTAAAGAGTACCATAAAACTGGTTCACGAGATAAGAAATTCAAAATAAAAAATTTTGGTCGCCCGGGGTAAGTTCCAGCGCCGTAGTCACATGTTCAGCAAAATCACCCAGCTTTATAAGAATTATAAATCCTTAGGTCTTTATATATTCAGTAATCTTTTTGGCAAAGGGCTTTCCTTTCTATCTTTTCCCATTTTCATTAATGCACTTTCGACAGAAGATGTTGGAATATTGGGTGTGTTCTCAGGCGCCACCATTTTAGTTACTATTTTTTTATCCGGCGCTTTTTTATACAGTATGGATGTAGAATATTTCAAGCACAGCAAAGAGAATTATTCAAATATTCTTTCTTCTACGATCTACATCCCTTTTTTTTTCAGCCTTATTGCTATTGCAGTGATATGGACCGGCTTCGGTTATTTCTCCAGTAGTTTTTCTTTTCAGCCGGAGTTTATTTTACTGTTGCCTTTGTGTGCATTGAATATGGTTTTTTATGAAGCCAGTTTAGCGCTGGTACGCAATAGGGAAAAACCAGTGCTATATATATGGTTTAATATTATAAAGATCGTTCCCGAGCTTGGGATTGCCCTTTGTTTGATCAAAATTTTTTCATGGAACTGGGAAGGACGGGTAATAGGTATTCTTATTTCCGGTTTTTTGTGTACGGTATTCTTTGTTTATTATGCGTATAAGCTATCGCTGCTGCGCTGGTATTTTAATTGGGACAAAGTAAAAGCGCAACTGAAGTTTGCCCTTTTCCCCATGTTCATGCAACTGGCTGTATTTTTCGTTACCACCAGCGACCGTTTTTTTATAACCAACTATTACAGTGTGGAAGAAACAGCTGTTTATAATGTAGCCGCCATACTGGCCGGAACAATATTTGTTTTCATTTCTGCAGCGATGACCTATTTGCTTCCCCGCTTGTACCGTACTGCTCCGTTCAACTGGCAAAACACAAAGCATTTGTTTTTCGGAGTAATGAAAATAATGGGTATTTCGATGCTGGTCGTTGTTGCTGTTTCAATGGCAATTTTTAAATGGTATTTGAAGCCGGGTTACGAGGAAAGCATACCGATCTTTTTTGTACTGCTGCTGTCTTATTGTATTTGGAATATGGCTGGGTATTTTAGTTTTATCATCAATTTTTATAAGAATAAAAAAGTACTGGCTATCATACCTTCCCTGCTGATAGTTTTTGCTTTTTTGAATTTTACTTTTTTTGCAGGAAAAGTCTCCTTCAGACATTTTGTTTATAGCGAATTGCTGATCTGTGTATTTGCATTGAGTGTGTACTTATTTTTTTGTAAGCGACTGGGATTTTTCAATAGACAGGCTGCTGCAAACTGATATTATTTCAAAAGAGTACCTAGATGGATGTTATAAACTTGGTCAGGAGTACCCCGACCTATGTTCAAGTATCTTTTTAATGTGTGAGAAAGGATAATAATATGTATAAAGATATGTTATCGGTTTGCATGATTACGTATAATCATGAAAAATATATCCGGGAATCTATAGAGAGTGTGATCATGTAGAAAACAAGTTTTCCTTTTGAGATCATCATTGGTAAAGATTGCTCTACGGATAATACGAAAAAAATACTTGATGAGTATGTGCAAAAATATCCTGGTAAAATTCAGGTTATAACAGGCGACAAGAATATTGGCCCCGTTCCCAACTTTGTCAGGACATATAACGCTTGCCGGGGAAAATATCTTGCTTTACTCGAAGGCGATGATTATTGGGCAGATCCCTTGAAATTGCAAAAGCAAGTTGATTTCCTGGAACAGAATCCGGAATAAGGGGTATCGGGTGGGGTGAAAGTCTTTCACGAAAGTTCAAATGAGTTTAGGGAATACAGGTTAGGGAAAACTACATTTCAAGAGCAATATGTTACCATGTTCTCCTATTTGAGTTGTAAGGTCATTGTATATCCCCAAACGCTAATGTTTCGTAAGAATATTATTAATGCCTCTGCTTTTGTGTATTCGTTTCGCGATGTTTTCATCCAAACGGAATTATTACAACATGGCCAGATAAAAAATCTGCCATATTTCTTTACTGTTTACCGGCAGCATGCGGGAGGTGTCACCAACTCTCTTTTTAAAAAGCAAAGGAAAAAATTGTTCAGCGATATGATAGATCTTTTTTCCACCCTGAATAAAAAAACCGGGTATCAATATGATAGAATACTGGATAGCCGTTTATTTGAGTATAAAGTTTGTTATAAATTCTCAGAAGATAATTTAACATGGTTTAAGAAGATCGGGCTTGCTTTTTCATATCTTTTTAGTAAGGGTTTTTTTAAGTCACCTTCCCTGAAAAAAATCAAAACAATCGGTCATGTCGTATTAAAGGGAGGCTACACATGGAATAGTGTATAAGGAATGATCCTGTACAGATTTTAAAACGATGCATTCAATGCTTTACATGATAAAGGCAATAACAAAAAAGATGAACAGTGAATCTGCGTAAACAGGTCTATATTTATTTCATATCCTATTTTATCACAGCGGCGCTTTCCTTTGCACTGGTCGCTTTGCTGATGCATCATTTAAGCACTTATGATTATGGCGTTATCAACCTTTACAGTTCTTTTCTTATTTTCCTTTCGGGAATACAAGCCGGTTTTGATACTTGAATTCCACCCAGGGTTCGTAAAACAATAAGGTGATTCGTTTGAAGCTATCTGGAATTTACTTGAAACTTTAGGTTATGAAGTAAGAGTAAATGAAACCCAATTGTCCAAACAGGAGTTTTGCAGCCGCGGTTCACTGCCTGATATGTTTGATGTTCAATGCTGCTAACAGGAAACACATAATTTTTCAAATGCCTCCCAAAATTAAAATAACCTATATCATATCTGGCGTTGATCAGGCACCTTTTATTGAAACAATCCTTGATATGATTGATAGGGCAAAGTATAACGTTTCTGTTCTTCTTCTAAATACGTCTGATAGTCAGTTGGAGCGGTTCCTGTTGCAAAAAGGAATATTTTGTATGAGAGTCATTTACAGGGGAAAAAGAGATTATTTCAAAGCTGTTTATAAATGCTACCGGTTTTTCAAAAAAAATAAACCCTCAATTATCCATGTACATTTGAATGATGCAGGTATTGTTGGATTATTTGCTGGCTGGTTGGCGGGAGTTGGCAACAGGGTGTATACCAGGCACGGAGGATCACAAAGAGGATTCACCAAAAGAGGAGTAATGTATGATAGGTTTACTAACCGATTTGCTACACATATCATTGCAACATGTCAGACTGTTAAAGAGATATTGATTAATGAAGAGAATGTGCAGCCGGATAAAATATCCGTCATTAACTATGGATTTAATATGCAGGGTTTTCTTACTCCTGATGAAAAGGTCGTTGAGGAGTTAAAGGAAAAGTATAACCCGGACAAGCGATACCCCGTTATTGGTGTTATATCCAGATGGGTGGAGTATAAAGGTATATAATATATATTACCCGCCTTCAAAGAATTTTTAAAAGATTATCCCAATGCATTACTGGTGCTTGCAAATGCCAACAAGGGAAATTACACCCCGACGATACGCCAACAACTTAATGAATTAAAAAACAATCAGTATTGTCTTATAACTTTTGAAAAAAAAATTTATGAGCTATACCATGTGTTTGATCTGTTTGTACATGTGCCTACCGCAAAAAAGTACGAAGCTTTCGGACAGATATACATAGAGGCAATGGCGGCAGGCGTTCCTTCTATATTTATTTTGGCAGGAATAGCGCCTGAGGTGGTTAAGGATGATTTTAATGCAATAGTTTCAGATTTTAAAAATCCGACACAGATTTTAGCAGGTATGAAAAAACTAAACGCAGATACTGGTTTGCAGAAAAGAATAAGTGAAAATGCAAGAAGTTCCGTGCTCGGAAAATTTGGTTTTGAAGAGTATATGAAATGTCAGGATAATTTATACGAAAAAATATTAAATCTGACGTCTCATTAAGTTCTGTTATTTCTGAACGTCCTCGGCTAAAACTTCAATACTCAATTTCTACAGATTATGTGGTTTAGGAGGTTTTCTAATCTCAACAAAAAATTGAAAATTAATTTTAAAACGATCATCATATATCCTGTTTGAAAGAGTTCTCGTATATTATCCCTCCAACAAACGATCTGTTGCAATTGAAACCCTTTGTTTCGCAATACAGGATGCCGGTTACGAAATTGAGGTTGTTTTTTCTCATTTACAGTTCTGTAATTTAATTGCTGTAATTGCACAATATTTTATCAAAGCAAAAGTTTACCCTACTCGACATCATATAGATGAATCAAGAACCTCTAAAAATTGCAATGCAATTTATGTAGACAAATTAGTAAATCTGTTGGCAAAAAGAATTATTGTTCCGAGTAAAACAGCTAAAAGCGATTTAATACGTAATGAGGGTGTAAAAGCTAAAAAAATAATAGTGATTCCTTATGGTTATGATTTTGAATTATACCCCTCGCCCCAACAGAATTTTATTTTAAAAGAAAAAGATAAACATAAAGAGCAAATTATACTTGGTGTTATATTAAGATTGTGTGCAGCCAAAAAAGTTGAACATACAATATTAGTTTTGGAAAAATTATTACAGTCAAATCAATCTGCATTTTTATATATAGTTAGTGATGGACCTGAAAAAAAATTTTTAGAAAATTTAGTATCAGAAAAAAAACTAAATAAAAATATCGAGTTTGTTGGAAACACAGATAATGTTATAAATTATTTATCGATAATTGATTTTTTATTACATCCAAGCATAGCAGAAAGCAGTAACCAAGTTATTAAAGAAGCAGGATTAGTCAATAAACCGGTTATAGTTTGTAAAGGTATCGGTGATTTTGATGAGTATTTAGTTGATGGTTATAATGCATTTCTTGTTAATAAGGAAAGTTTTGTTGAAGAAACATTCAACATTATTATTGAAAATAAAAATTACAAAAAAAAATTAAATTTAATCGGAGAAAATCTTCATAAAACAATAATAAATAGGTTTTCAATAAATAAAGCAATGACAATATATCAATTATTAATTGCGTAAATTTTTAAAAAGAATTGCTACCTATAATTTAACTTATATGTCGGAATATAAAAAATCAGTTAAAATTTTACATCAAATAATTAGAAATTTAAGGATTGAAGTGTTATTCATCAATTTATCAAAGAATTCTACTTTTTTCCATAAGTTCATACCAGGTAATATCTTATACTCAAGGGCAGATAAAAAAATCATCGTAAGGGATAAAACAACATTTGAAGTTAACAGAAGTGATTATGTGCAATGGTATATTTTTACATTTCTTAATGAAAAATCTTGGGTGAAAGCCGTTGAATGTTGTTATAATGAAACTGAAGATATAGCAATACTTGATATTGGTTCAAATGTGGGAGAGTTTTCTTTAAAAGTTGCAACCAATACAAATGATAATGTAAAAATCTATGCTTTCGACCCTAATCCCATAATTCAAAATTTATTTTTTAAAAATTTAGGATTAAATAAAAACATTAAGAATCGAGTGGAATTTATTAATAAAGCTGTCGGAATGTAAAACAAAACAGTAAAATTTTCTTTTGATATGAAAAATTCCGGAGGCGGGCACATAGAAATTTCGAATACCGATTATGTCGAAATTGAGATGATGACATTGGATGAATTTGTGTTGAGAAATAACCTTTCTAACATTAAATTCATTAAAATTGATGTTGAAGGATATGAGCCGTTTGTTTTTGAAGGAGCAAAGAAAACAATTGAAAGTTTTTTGCCGGAATTATATTTTGAAATTACTGAGAAATGGCACAATCAATATGGGAAAAGTGCACAAGAAATATTTGATTTTTTAATTGCATTGAATTACGAATTTTATCATTTTGATTCTATAATTAATAAGATAGTAAGTTGTCATGATCCATATGAACTTTATAAAAAAAATGTACAGTTAAATTTTTATGCCATTCAAAAAAGACAGTTGCAAGCGATTGGGAATCGAGATCTGAGGGCTCAAAAAAACAAAAAACTCTAATTTTGAGTGACCCGGAAAATGGGGGAGCTTACAGAAGGGCTGCCTGATGGTAGCCGCAAATGAAAAAAATTTGAATTTATCATTTGCTTAGCTCGCTAAAGTTCTTTAAATTAGCTTCCGAAAGGAATGTCAACACTATCTTAAACTATCAGCAAATCTGTCCTGAGATTAGGGTACGTCATATTTTTCAGAGTTACAAATTCTTTCATCTCAATTGTTAAGTAATTAATCTGACTTTATTAATAATATTCATTGAATGAAATTTTCAATTGTTATTCCAACATACAACCGTGCAGATATCATTTCCAAGTCAATTGACAGTATTTGCCGCCAAACATATAAAAACTGGGAAATTATAGTAGTTGATAATGCTTCTACTGATAACACAAAAGAGGTAATGACCCCTTACCTGGCGAAAAACAGAATCCGCTATATTGTTAACGACAGCAATTATGAACGGTCTTATTCAAGAAACAGAGGGATGATGATGGCTACGGGAGATTTTGTTTCATTGCTGGACTCTGATGATGTATTATACCCTGACTGTTTGCAAAAGGCAGCCAGCTTTATTGCTGCTAACCCCAATACTGTTTTTTTTCATTGCTTGTATGAAATACTCGACCAGGATTATCAACCCAAAAGACGGAGACGTTTTCCTTCTGACACGAATCCTTATAAAGCAATAGCCAAAGGAAACTTCATTTCCAATATCGGCGTGTTTTACCGAAAAGACCTTATAAAAGAAGTAAGGTTTGATGAAGACCCTATTCTTATCGGCACAGAGGATTATGATTTTGTATTGAACATGATTTTACATACAGGGAAGCTGGACAGGATCAATGAATACTGCTGTGGTATTTATGATCATCCCGAGCGGTCTGTTTATGAAGAAGAATGGGAAAGGATCTATAAGCGCATCAGTTATTTTATTGAAAAACAAAAAAACAATCCGCTGTTCCGGGAAAAGATGGGTGCCTACCAGCATTCTTTCATTGCACACCTGTACCTTTACCTAGCCTCCTTTAGTGCGATACGAAAGAAGACGGGCAGGGCATTTAAATATATTTGCATGTCTTTTTTTATATATCCACTGATAATTACAGAGCGTAGTTTCTGGATACATATATTTGTCGCAATTAAAAGAATAGTTTAATGAAAACAATATTGATTACAGGGGGTACAGGTTTTTTAGGAAAGCGTCTCGGTCTTGCTCTGAAAAAAGATTATTGCGTCATCCTGACGGGTCGTAACAACAAACAGAACTTCATGGCCCAGAAATTTACCGGCTGTGAAGTGCTGCCGCTGGACATTAGCAATATCGAAGCGGTGCGTGATGTTGTAAATGAAACCCAGCCGGACATTATCATTCATGCGGCTGCGACCAAGTTTGTAGACCTGGCAGAAAAGCAACCCATGGAATGCGTAGATGTGAACGTGACCGGCTCGCAGAATGTAGCGAGAGTAGCAGTGGATAAAGGAGTCGAGGTTGTGGTCGGTGTATCTACTGATAAAGCTTCGCCTCCTGTACGAAACACATACGGGATGACAAAGGCACTGATGGAACGCATGTTTTGTTCCATGAACCGCAAAGGCAAAACACGCTTTACTTGTGTGCGTTATGGCAATGTAGCCTGGTCCACCGGATCGGTGCTTACTATCTGGAACAAAATGCTGAAAGAAAAAGGTATGATCGGAACTACAGGCCCGGAAATGCGTCGCTTCTTCTTTACCGTGGATGATGCGGTAAGGCTGGTGCTGGCTGCGCTTAACAATATTGATACGGTAGAGGGGAAGGTGGTTTCTATGAAAATGAAGTCAGCCCAGATGAGCGATATTTTACGGGTATGGACAGAAAACAAGGGTGGCAAATGGGAGCGGATGGAAGGCCGGCCTGGTGAGCGGATCGATGAGTATCTGATCGGCGAGGCGGAGTTGCCGTTTACCCGCGAACTGATGATCGATAATATCTCGCATTACTTGATCTCGTTTAACGATAAGGTGAACGATCCAGTAGAGTTTGGGTTATCTTCCGCCAATACCGATAAACTCTCGGATGAAGAAATACTGTCCCTTATCGAAAATCCTCCGGTAGAGGAGTTAAATTAATAGTATGAGAATAAACCACACACTGATCATGGCGGCAGGCAGGGGTTCCCGGATGATGCCCCTGACCAATGATATCCCCAAGGCCATGGCACGATTTAGGAATACTACCCTGATCACCAACTCGATTGAGAAGTTGAAAAAAAACAGCCAGAATATTCATATCACGGTTGGCTATAAGGGTTCGGACCTTGCCAAGCATGTTATCGAACAGGATATTTCCTCTATTTTCAATACCGAAGGAAAAGGGAATGCGTGGTGGATCTTCAATACGCTGATCAGGAACCTGGATGAGCCGATCCTGGTTTTGACCTGTGACAATGTGATCGAACTGGATCTGGATCTCATTTATAAAGATTATGTATCGCTGAACAGCCCGGCCTGCCTGGTAGTGCCGGTGCGCCCGGTAGAAGGCCTGGAAGGAGATTTTATTTTTCATGAACAGAACCGGGTGGTGTCGCTAAACCGGCATAAGCCTTCCGATATCTATTGCTCTGGTATCCAGCTGCTGAACCCGGCCAAGGTAAACCGGTATTGCGAACCTGTTGAGGATTTTTATGCGCTCTGGCAACAATTGATCCGACAGGAACAGCTTTTTTGTTCCAATGTGTACCCGAATAAATGGTTTACGGTGGATACCATGGCACATCTGGAGTTTATCAATAACAGCGAGGATTAACCCAAGCATTATAAGTAACCGATGGCATCTGTAAAATCACCTATACGGACAATTGTAAAGCCGATCCTGTTCAGGCTGCTGGGAAAAAAAGGGTATAAGTGGGCCTAGTTTTATGCCAAGAAAAAAGATATCGACAACCGGCTGGTTGAGGAAATTGAAATGGCGTTGTTGCCTAAGCTGGTCCACAGGGATGATGAAGTGCTGGTAAAAAACAATATCACATTTAATAAAGAGCTCAGCAGTACGGCCGACCGCTTCTTTGTACTTGAAGTATCCAAATTTGCCAAAGGCGCTAACACAACAGATGAGACAGGAAAATTGCTCTACCGCATTACCAGCCAGAGCATGTCAAACAATGTGAACCCCGGGCTGATCGTTGATAATGAGAAATTTTATTACCAGCTCAAAAAGAAAAACCTTTTGCCTGCTGAAAAACTCAGCAGGTTTAAAAGCATTTATTTTCTTTCTTTGGCCAAAGGCTTTTATTTAGTGAAGTACAGGATGCGGGTATTCAAATACCTGGCCATGTCTTTTATAAACCATCCCTTAGTTTTTGCTGAAAACATCAGCAAAAGCATTCTGAAAATTTTCTTCCATAAGTTCTCTTGCAAAAGGAACCTGAATTTGTTCCCTATTATTTTAATATTTTATGTCATCTGAAAGACAGCCTGTAGACTCATCGGGGCGATGGTGGGGTGAACATATTCATCGCTACCACGAAGCCCTGAAACATATCAGTTCCAATGATATTGTCCTGGATATAGCCTGCGGCACCGGTTTTGGTACTGATATTATTGCATCCAAAACCTCCGGAAGGGTAATTGGCGGTGATATTGCTGCCGATGCTGTTGAAGAGTGTAAGGGACGATGGAACAGGCCCAACCTGGAGTTTATGGCGCTGGACGGAACAAAACTTGCTTTTCCTGATAATTACTTTGATAAGATAGTTTCCTTTGAAACGATAGAACATACCGGCCAGTACAAAGCTATGGCCGCTGAATTTGCAAGGGCGCTGAAGCCCGGGGGAAAGCTGATCCTTTCCACACCCAACCGTGCTGTCTCCAGTCCCGGCGGGGTTATTGTAAATCCTTACCACATACAGGAGTTTACCTGTGATGAGTTAAAAGAAATACTCAGCGCTGTATTTTCAAAAGTGGAACAGGGGGGCCAGCGGTACAGCCGCTATGACAAGAAAAGTTTAGGCAGGACAGCCGGAAAATTTTTTGAAAAACTCTTTCTGAGCTTTGGCATCCGCAAACTACCTTACAGCTGGCGAAGCGGTTTTATGAAAGCCTTTTTTGGTTACCCGCTATACCCAAGAGGTACAGATTTTGTAATGGAAAGAGATATGGCACGGGTGAAAAAAGAATGCCCCGTACAATTCGCCACCTGTGAAAAGTGATATGAGCCAGTTATTGAAACGGGAGTTTATTTCACTGGAAGACGGCCTTTCAAGAATTATTGATCTTTGCAGGAAGAATAAAATTACTTCCTGATCCAAAAAATACTGACGCTAAAGGAAAAGCCCTATATTTGTGCGTGTACAATTGCCCGATATACGGGCATTGTCTATATATAATTTTGTTGCTAAAGGCTTTTAAACCAATTTAGTAGCTGTTAGTCAATACCCTTTTCAAAAACTGTTGATATGAAGAAGTTTCTGTACCCTGCACAGGTCATATTTTTAGGATTATTTGTTCTCACATTACTGGTATTGCTGTTGCAATTAACGGGCAGGTATAACCCACTCGCTAAATTTGATTACCCAAAACCAGAATATAACCAATCCGAAGAGTACGATTCATCGCTTTCACGCCTTAATAGTGTCAAGAAATTAATAATCTATTGCGATAGCCTTTTTGGGACTGCCCCCGACGAAATCAATAAAGAACGGTACAACGAGAATTATGTCAATCTGGTTTCGTCTGTTGTCAGAAATAGATTTTATCATGGTTATTCCTGTTATGGGTTTGGGGACAATTATGTAGCTACAGTTTTTGCCCAAACCCATAACAGGAATAACCATGATAAAATCTATTTCTGACAACAG
>Ga0233424_10003094_pt1 | contig 11030 bp, 5 predicted proteins | sample Watercolumn_Towu_FD_181011 | JGI IMG/M metagenome (GOLD analysis project Ga0233424, IMG submission 181011) | Freshwater microbial communities from Lake Towuti, South Sulawesi, Indonesia - Watercolumn_Towuti2014_125_MG | ecosystem: Environmental > Aquatic > Freshwater > Lake | place: Indonesia... | reverse complement strand
GCTGCTCGCGCAGCGCTTCGGCTGGAAGGCCGGACCGCACTGGCTGATCCTGTCCCCCGCGAATCTCCTGTGGCTCGTGCCGCTGACGCTCGGGCCGACGGCATTGATGGGGCCTTATCCCGGCATCGGCCCGGACACCTCGATGGGCATCATTCCGATGCCCCATGTGCTGCTTTACTACGCGATCTTCTTCTTCTTTGGGGTGATTTACTACGACTGCGACGATCGGGACGGACGTCTGGGCGGCTCCTGGCGCTGGCTGCTGCCGGTCACGCTGCTGGGGATCTTCCCGCTCGCGATGGAGTTCACCACCGGCACGTTTGGCTTCCGCGACGCATTGCTGCCGAAAGCTTGGCACCGTGCCGCGTCGGTGTTTTTCCAATCGGTGTTCGCGTGGACGATGGCGTTCAGCAGCATCGGCCTCTTCCGGGCCGTGCTGACGCGGGAAAATCACACCATCCGCTACCTTTCGGACTCGTCCTACTGGCTCTACCTCGCGCATCTGCCGCTGTGCATCGCGGGCCAGGCGCTCATCAGCCAGTGGTCTGCGCCCGTCTGGGTAAAGCTGCCGCTGTTCAGCATCGTGCTCACGGTGTTCCTGTTGCTGACCTATCACTTCCTCGTCCGCTACACCTGGATTGGAAGGCTGCTGAACGGGCCGAGAAAGAAGCCTGTCGCGCCCCCTCAATCCACGGCCGCCGCGTAATCCTGCGATCCCATGCACCCGCTTCTACTATTCTAAAACCTAATTTGGACGGTAATGTAATAAAATCCATGACTCTCAGAGCCTGCTCCCTTCTCCTCGCCATTGGACTCGGCTCCCCGGAACCATTGGCTGCCGACTTATTCCACCTGCCCGCCGGCCTCAAGAGCCTCGAACTGGTGACGGTGGGCGACCCCGGCAATGCCGCCGACACGAATGGCTTTGGTGCCGTTCCCTATCCCTTCCAGATCAGCAAGCACGAGGTGACGACGGCGCAATACGTCGCGTTTCTCAACGCCAAAGCGAAGTCCGATTTGGACGGCAACCTCTGGAATAACGACATGGACAAATCCCGCTCCGGCGAAGGGGCTCGCTGCGAGATTCGCCGCTCGGGGGAAAAGGGGGATTATCGTCACACCGTCGCGCCCGAGTTCGCTAACCGCCCCGTGAGCCATGTGAGCTTTCTGGATGCCTGCAGGTTCTGCAACTGGCTCCACAACGGACAGGGCGACGGCGACACCGAAACCGGCGCCTACACGCTGAACGGATACACGGGAACCGACGGACGCCGCATCCGTCGCAACCCGGAGGCGAAGTTCTTCGTCCCCACGGACGACGAGTGGTACAAGGCGGCATACTACGACGCACAGAAGCCCGGTGGCCCGGGCTATTGGAAATACCCGACCCGGAACGATACCAAGCCGGGCCGAGATCGGGCGTCCATCAATGCCGCCAACTGGATGGACGACCGACATCTCGACACCAACTACTACTTCCTCGATGTCGGTTCCTTCCCGAAGTCTCCGAGTGCCTACGGGACGCTGGACCAGGCGGGAAACGTGGCCGAATGGACCGAGGGATTGAAACCACCCTTTCTCCGTTCGGTTTGGGGTGGATCATTCGACACGGACGACGCTGGCCGGAACATTCCTATGCCGAACCTGGCCCTTTCCTCTCGTTCGGATGAAGGAGGCATTGGCTTCCGCATCGCGGCTGCCGTGCCGGGATCACCGATCACCGTGTCGAAAGCGCCCGCCCTGGAGCAAACTTCCGCCGTCGTTGATTTCCCCCGAAAGCCCTGGCGCGATCCTTTGACGAAGAAGCCATTCTTTCCGCTCGCCTGGTTCAGCTACGCCAGCGACGAGAAGGATTTGGACGAGCTGGCGCGGCAGGGGGCCAACCTGGTGTTGTTTGTCAACGCACCCTGCGACACCAAGACCGACGAGCAGGCGGAGGAGAACATCCGCAAAATGCGGGCGTATCTTGATCAGGCGCAACGCCGCAAGATCCGCGTATTGGTGCAGAACAGCGGCCCCTGGAAAGCGCACATGAAGAATGACGCCGCCATGCTCGAGCGCCAGCGGCGGTGGGTCGGCGCCGTTCACGATCATCCGGCGCTCTTCGGCTACCAACTCTACGACGAGCCGGAATACGGGGCGGGCTTCTCGCTGGGCGTGCCGGGACAGAAGCACCTGAAGCACTTTGCCGGCAGCCTCCAGGCCGCCCGGCAGTCCCTGCGGAGCTGGGATCCCAATCCGGATCGGATGATCTCCGTGGTCTTCAACCTGGTGCCGTTGTCGAGTTGGACCGAGTTTCTGCCGTCGGTGGATTCGTTTCAGGTGGATCGCTACCCCCTCGACAAGGAGCAGGCGTATTTCGGTCACCGGGGCGACTGGGGGCCGCTCATCATGGCCTGGTCCATGGCCCACGGAGTCGAGGCGCTCCGTGACCACGCCCAGCTCAGGAACCCATCGCCCTGCATGCAGGGCGTAGGCTCCGACCATACCGAAGTGGGAACGCTCGGCGTCTGGCGCAATCCGCTCTACGACGAAACCCGCTACATGGCCTACTCGTCCCTCACGGTCGGGGCGTGGGGCGTGTTCCACTGGATCCGGCGGTTTGGCCGGCCCGAGTCACCGGCCATCGACGAGAACGTGGGGCGTCTGTATCGCGAACTGCGCGCACTGATCCCCGCCTTTGAACGGAGCTACGAGAAGCCGCCGTTCAGCGTCCGACACAATCACGAGTCGATCACGCGCAATTTCCTGACCGATTCGGTGGCCGACATCACCACTCTGGCGCTCGAGGACGAGACGAACAACTACCTGATCGTGAGCGACAACAGCGGCACCTTCAGCGACGTGACGCTGCGGTTGAAGGGACTGAATCTGGCGACGACCCGCTCCCGTCCGGTCGAAGCCTTGAACGAAAGCTGGAGCCGCACGCTGGCCTATTCCGAGGACTCCGGCGAGTGGGTGCTCGACCCTCACACGATGTGTTTCGGCGATATCAACGTCTGGGTCATCCCCAAGGCCCCGCCGGCGGAGTGAAGCGCAGACTTTCACTGCAATGAACAACCTGCAAATGACAATGACAGTCACAATGACAGCTAAATGGCTACTGACCCCATGCCTGGTTTTGGGATTGGTCGGTCCGCTGCGGGCGGATGTCTTTCAGATGCCCCCGGGTTTGAAGAGCCTCGAGTTCGTGGAAGTGGGCGATCCGGGAAATGCGGCGGATAAAAATGGATTGGGGGCGGTTGCCTATCGGTATCGCATCAGCAAGTACGAAACCACGGCCGCGCAGTGGGTTGAGTTCGTGAACGCCAAAGGCCGGTCCGATCCAAGCGAAAGCGGCCTTTGGTCCGAGAACATGTCCCGGGAGGATGGGGCGGACAAAGACCCGCGCTGCGACATTCGTCGCGCGGGTAAGGTGGGCAGCTTTGTGCATACGGTTGCGCCGGAGTTCGCCAATCGCCCCGTAAACTACATCAGTTTTCTCGATGCCTGCCGATTCTGCAATTGGCTCCACAACGGCCAAGGTGATGGGGACACCGAAACCGGCGCTTATACACTGAACGGTTACATCGGGTTCGATGGCCGGCGAATTCACCGCAACCCGGATGCGAAGTACTTTGTGCCGACGGACGACGAGTGGTACAAGGCGGCCTATTACGACCCCAACAAACCAGGGGGTGCGGGCTATTGGAAGTATCCGACTCGCAGTGACGACAAGCCAGGCCGCGACCTGGGGTCTGCCAATGGAGCCAATTGGTACACCGATGGGTTCCTGGATCCCGTTCATTTCCTTCTGGAGGCCGGTTCGTTCCCCCGCGCCTTGAGCGCTTACGGAACACTCGATCAAGCGGGCAACCTGGCGGAATGGACCGAAGGGTTGAATCCTCCCTTCTTGCGTTCGCTGCGTGGTGGAGCCTTTAACAGCGACGACGCAGGTTTGAACATCCCCTTGCCGAATCGAGCCTGGACATCGGTGTCCGACGAGAGCGCTGTTGGTGTCCGCATCGCGGCCGTGGTTCCCGGTTCGCCCGTTCCCGCGCCGAAGAAGTTGTCGGCGGCGGCGAGCGAGTCGGCGGTGGTCGACTTTCTCCGCCGCCCCTGGCGTGATCCGCAGAACGGAAAACCGTTCTTTCCCCTGGCCTGGTTTAGTTACACGAGCGACGAAGCAGACCTGGACGAACTGGCACGGCAGGGGGCCAACTTGATTCTCGTGGTGGAAGGCCCCGCCGACGTTGAGACCGAGGAGGAATACAAGACGCTTGCGCCCAAGATGGTGGCGTTTCTCGATCAAGCCCACAAACGCAACATTCGCGTCATCATCCAGGCGGGTAACCTTCAGGAAGCCCAAAGTGATAACAACGCGGAGGCGATCCGGTGGATGCGACAGTGGGTAATGGCCATCCGTAACCACCCCGCCCTGTTTGGATATCAACTGTATGACGAACCGGAATACCGCGTGGGGGCTGGGATCGGGGTTGGGGAGCAGAAGGAGTTGCGGAAATTCACGGAGAGTTTCGTGCGGGCGCGTCAGGAGTTGCGGGAATGGGATCCGAATCCGTACCGCATGATCTCCGTCGTCTTCAACCTTGTGCCCCTTTCCACGTGGACGGAGTTCCTGCCGAGCCTGGAGTCGTTTCAAGTCGATCGCTATCCGCTCGACGTCGGACAGGCCTACTTTGGACATCGCGGTGATTGGGGCCCGCTCATGATGGCCTGGTCGATGGCACACGGCGTACGGGCATTGAAAGATTATCCGCACCTCAAGAACCCCGCTCCGTGCATGCAAGGGGTCGGCCAGTCCTTCACGGATGGCAAGGGCAAACCCGTCTGGCGAACTCCATTGTACGAAGAGTCTCGCTACATGGCCTATTCATCACTGACCGTGGGCGCGTGGGGCGTGTTCCATTGGATTCACTGGAAGGGCTTTCCGCCCTCGCCGACCATCGATGCCAATGTCGGACGGCTCTATCACGAGTTTCGGACACTTCTCCCCGCCTTCGAACAAAGCTACGAGAAGCCGCCGTTCACCGTCCGACATAATCACGAGACGATCACCCGCACATTCCTGACCGACTCCGTGGCGGATGTCACCACGCTGGCGCTGGAGGACGAAACGAGTTACTACCTAATCGTCAGCAACAACAGCGGCACCTACAGCGACGTGACGCTGCGATTGAATGGATTGAAGCTGTCGACCACCCACTCACGTCCGGTTCAAGCCCTGAACGAAAGCTGGAGCCGCACGCTGGCCTATTCCGAGGAGACCGGCGAATGGGTTCTCGACCCTCACACCATGTGCTTCGGCGATATCAACGTCTGGGTCATCCCCAAGGCTCCGCCTGCGGAGTGAAGCAGAGGCATTGCCCACCGAAGGCAAGCCTCGGTCGGGGACGGCTTGGGACTTTCCCCGCGGTTTCGCGCAGTTTGGGCATCGCTGGCGCGCGCTTGTTTCTCGAATCGTTCCTTGGCAGCATCGGTCGCGTATGAGAACCCTCATTTGCAGCATTCTGGTTGGAGTGGCGATCTGCGCTGCCGGTGCCACGGCAGAAAAGGAACTGCTCAGGGCACATGCCAGGGATGCCAGCCCCTCGCAGGTCGCCTACCCAGGCTGTGTCCGGATCTTCAACGGCCGGGATTTCGACGGCTGGGTGGCGGATCCCTCGACTTGGAGCATCACAAATGGCGCGCTGCGCGGGGTGGCGGGCACTTCGCGGCTGGCCTACACCAAGGCGGACTACGGCAGTTTCCGTCTCATCTTCACCGCGCGCATGAACCCGGTGAACAACGATCACCTGGGAGTTCTGTTCTGGGGCGATCGCCCCGCTGACCCTTCGAAACCGAAGATCGACAACGCCGGCTGGATCCAATTCATGCCGCCGTTTGCCGGGATGTGGGACTATCATCCGCCGCAGCATCGCAACCTGCCTTTTCAAAAGATTGCGCAAGGCTCAAAGGATTCCACCCGATGGTGCGTAACCGAGATTCTCTGCAACATCGAGAAAGGCACCATGCGCGCCGCTGTGGATGGAGTCGAACTGGCGCGTTATACGCATCCAACACAACGCGAACGCAGCGACCCAGAAAAGCGCATCGTGCCCGGCCCCATTGGCTTGTTCCGCCACGGTGGCGGTGCGTCTGAATACAAAGACGTCTTCGTGGAAGCGAACCCAAAGGAGGACGTTCTGATCACCGTGAAGCCTTAGAGCCTGTCTGAAAATTCCGAGGGGTGCTGTTTTCGTGGAAAAGGCCGGATGGCGAGGCGCGACGAAGGAGAATACCCCTGGTGGGTCTTCGACTGAGGAGCAACGAATCCAGACGGCCTTTTCCGCGAAAACCCTCCGGGCGGCGGGTCTTTTGGATTGGGGCTTCGTTGTCGCGGGCGTCACAGCCCGCTGCGGGGATGCTCCGCCCGCTCCGCCTCGCCCCAATCCAAAATCCCTCGCCGCAGCGCCCTCGCAATTTTCAGACAGGCTCTTAGGAGTTTTCGACCTCCGGGCGGGCCCGCTGGATGATCAGGACCTCGCTGGCCCCGCTTGCCTTGTCTTCTGTGACTTGAATCCTGACGCCTTATGCAAACTTCCTTCCGCGCGGTGATCCTCGTCGGCGGCCGGCTGAAGGGGCAGCGCAGGAAATATTGAATCAAGCGCTGCACGCCTTCCTGGTCACCCGCCTCCAGCCGGATGCTCTGGTCCACGCTGAACCCCGAGTGCTTCCAGGAGCGCATATTGGCCACCACGTCCTCGCTGATCTTGCCTTCCGCCAGGAGGAGGGCGAAGACCTCTTGTTCCCAGAGCTTGAGGAAGGGCTCGGTCGCCAGCTTGGGCAACGGGAGAAATGTGCCATCCGGCAGGAGCACCCCTTCGCTAACCAGCGCGTGGATGTGGGGATGCCAATGGATCAACTGGCCAAAGGTCTGGATGGCACCCACCATGCCGGACACCGCGTCGGGACGCCCGCCGGCGGCGGGGTAGACCGTGATGACCGTGATGGCGGGAAGGGGTCAGGCCATCTGTCGTGGTCGGGCGGTCAGGACCCGCGACCGGACAGGGGGCGACCCTTCCACACCGGATCCTGGTTCCGGAAGGCCGGCTTTACCGCGACATCCACGAACGGTTCCTGGTAGAGGACGCTCGTGGATGAACTGACCGGGGGAACGAGCCACATCCATTTGCCGTGGGGTTCCCGTCCGGCCTTCTGTTCCTCCCGACAGAACTCGATGAACTCATGGCCTGCCGAGTGGTGATCGGCCATCTTGACGCCATCCCGGTCGAAGGAGTGGAGCACCGCCTCGTTGAGGACGATCAGGGCCTTGTCCCGCCAGAGTGTCCGGTCGTCCGAGATGTCGAGCCCCATCGCTTCCGCAACGAAGGGCAGAAGGTTGTATCGATTGGTGTCCGTGAGGTTCCTGGCGGCGATCTCGGTGTTGAGATACCAGCCATTGAAGGGTGCGAACCGGTATTGGATCCCTCCGGCGTCCAGCATCATGTCACTGACCGCCGGGATGCAGTTCCATCGCAGTCCCAGCCCCTCGAGCCAGGGATGGTGTGGATGACGGATCCGTGTCTCATGGCGGCAATCCTCCGGGAGCTCGAAGAGCGCGGGTTTTTCACCGGGAACCTCGATGACGAGCGGAAGGAGGTCGAAGTCCGTCCCATCCGGCTCCCACCCCAGCTCCCTGATCCTCCGTGTCAGCTCATTCTGGGCGGGATCCCCGACCTGCTTTCCGGATCGGAGCCGGAAGCCGGCGTAGCGGAGGAGCAGGGGATTCCAGATCCGGGGTACCGGCCGGCCGGGAGAGGCGGTGGGGAAGACGCTGATGGCCGGACGGAGATTCCCTCCGTTGAAGGCGAACCGGATGTGGTCGAAGAGGGCGGCGGCGATCTCCGCAGGATGCCTCAGATCCCTGCAGTCCCTGAGGTGCAGTCCCCTCCAGTAGAGCCGTCCGATGCAGCGTCCTGAATTCCTCCAGGCGATGCGCGCGGCGAAGCCCAGTTCCTCGGAGGTCTGGATCCACGTCCCCGAGGATCGAATCTCCTCAAGCACTTCCCCGATCCGGGACGACGGATCGGTCCCCGGTTTCATCTCCTCGTGGTACTGCCCCAGGAATCGGGAGGCTTCTTCGGCGATCGGAAGCCGGCTCCTGGTCGTGACCAGATCGCCACCGACCGGACAGCGCGGCTTGAAACCGGGAATCCGCCAGCTTCCGGGTCGAGGCGTCGAACCCTGACCCCGATCCGGATGCAGGAAGCTCTCCGCCACCGCCTCGACCCCTGGGAGATCCGAGCATGCATCGAGGACCGATCGGTTGAAGGAGTCCGGTCCGCAGATGACGACCTCACACCGGGCATGCCCCGCGAGGGCGTCCCTCCAGTGGTGGGTCGAGGGGCGTCCGGAGATCCGGGTTTCAGTCTCGTCCAGGCGGATCAGTCCCCGGTTCGCAAGGTTCCGCAGCTCCTCCAGGTAGGGAGCTTCCTGGGGGTTGCGATGGACGTAGTGGATGTGGAGATCCCGTCTGCCGGCCAGCCCCCGGACGGCGGCGATCGCGGTGGTCACCCCGATCCCGGCCACGATGTAGACAAGGGGGCGTGGGTCGTCGCTTGCAGGACAGACCTTCCCGGACGGCTCGCCGAGACGGACCAGCGTTCCTGGCGGGGCGTTCCGCATCCAGTTCGAGAAGAGGCCCCCCTCCTCGAGCTTCACCCCCAGTTCGTAGTGCTCTGGACCAAAGTGCGTCAGCGTGTAGGGACGTCCGATCCACCTCTGGTCGATGAATCCTTCGACGGTCACATGCTGTCCGGGACGGGCGAGAGGCAGGGTCTCCGATGACACCGGTCGGAGTCGTGCGCGAATCGAACCCTCGCAGAGGGGTTCGGTCTCGAGTGAGCACAGGATCGAGTTGCCCCTTCCGATCAGTATGGGCAGCCGGGACCGGCACCCACCGCAGACGGATCCGGCACCGGTGATCCGGATCAGCTCCTCGATGGTGTCCATCTGCCTGGCTTCCTGTTGGAGTCGTGCGATCGAGGCGTTGGTGCAGCTGCAGGCGATGGTTGACATCCCTTGGGCCCGGGTAGCGGCGGATTCCTCCATCCATCGGCCCGTGGCCCGCAGGGCGTCGATCTGCCATTGCTCCAGCGAGGAACCCCGCAGGAGGGTCGCCATGGCCTCGGGCAGGTGTGGCCAGGCGTGGTTCGCGGTCAGGCCCACGATCCGACGCCCCGTCTTTCCGACGAGCAGGGACAGCCCTTCGACGGGGGTCGACACGGCCTCCGTCTCGCCCGAGGCCTCGAAGGTGCTGGCCTCGATCCTCTGCTCCCCGGGGAAAAAACGGACGCGGACATGTCGCCCACTGGATTGGATGTAGTCGGTGACGATGCAGTTTCGGCCCTCGGCCTCTCCGACGAACCGGTAGGCGGCACCGAGGTGTGGCAGGCTGTGGACGAACTCCAGCGACTTGAGGGAGGTGCCGAGCGCGGGTTCCGATCTGTCTCCCACCAACAGCACCGGGGCAGGGACCTCCAGGAGCTCGACGGGGGTTGAAGCGACCGCGTTGAACCTCCGTGGGGATCCGGCGATGACATCCTGGGCTCCGACAAGCATGCCGGGTCCCAAGGACTCGTGGGGAACGGGGCATCCGGGAGGGAAGAGGTCGATGCGCCCCGACAACACGAAGAAGGCGGATGAGGCTGGCTGTCCGGCGGAGTGGATCGACGTGCCGGCGGGGAATTGCAGGGGCGTCGGCGCATTGGACGGGGAGAAGCCGGTCGCGGCTGCCATCTCTGCGGAGAGGGCCTTGAGCTTCTCAATGGCCTGTCGCTTTCCCGTGTCCGCAAGACGTGTCGCGGCATTCGGGTCCGCCTCCAGCAATGAACGGAACAGGCAGGTTGGAACCGGTGCGATCGAGCAGCTGGAGAGGGTGATGACCGTTGCGTTCGCAAAGTGTCGTCCTGCCCTGGCGCTTTGCTCCCCCAGCAGGCTGCCGACCTGGACGACCACCCGAATCGGGGAAAGCTTTCCGTCCGGGTCCCGGGCAAAGATCCCGAGCCTTCCCGAAAGGAGGATGAACACATGATCCGGCTTCGATCCCTCCTGGATCAGCACCTGTCCCTCGGGCAGATGCCTCGGCACCACCGTCCTGGCGGTCTCGGCAAGGACTCTCGGGCACATCCCCTTGAACACGGCGGCGAGGTGGCCGGCCACTAGGGAGTGGACATCCGGGGGCGGCGTAGACGGGCTTTCCGCTGATAGGAAATCGCTTTTCGGCCATCCGGGGCGTTGGCCCGGAGATTGAAGCTGAAAAGGGGTGGTTTCCATCCCCGGATGCTTCCAGATGGGGCCATGGGTGTCAAGCGTCGCCAGCCGGAGGGGGTGGAAATGCGAGGAATGGCGCGCCTTCAAGGCGCACCTCGCCGCTGCCGGGGCTCTCAGTTTTCCGCGAACACCGGTTCGTGGTCGTAGTGGGGGAACGGGTCGTCGAGCCAGGGTTCGATGACCGGCTCGGCGGGTGCCGGTGGGTCTCGGGCGGCATCGACCCGCACGCCGGCCTCCCACAGCCCGAGGTGGCGCAGGATGCGCTCGATGACGGCCTCCTCGTCGATGAGCGCCACGATGCGCATGTCGTGCCGGCAGTGGGGGCAGAGTAGCGGGTCGGCTTCCCAGACTTTCTTGATGAGTTCGCGCCACTTCTTGGACGGGATCCGGCGGGGCTTGAACGCGGAGACGTCGATGACCTCGCCCCCGGCGTCAGTGCTCCCGCCTTCGGGCTCGGCCCGCTTGATCCGCTGGCCGCGCATCTTGTTGGAATACCATCCGTAATAGCGCACGAGCTGGAAGCTCTTGTCCGGGATGTGCTGGGTGATGCGGGCGATGAAGTCGCAGGGGCTCAACACCTCGAAGTTACTGATACTGATAGGCATTTGCTTTTTCGAGGTGGCTGGAGTCTGCCTGACCGGGGTGTTCCTTTCAAGGCGAAACGGGGCAGAAATGTCCCCTGCGGCGTGCCTGGTCGGCCTATCGGGGCTGGTGGGCGG
>Ga0233424_10003093_pt1 | contig 11031 bp, 9 predicted proteins | sample Watercolumn_Towu_FD_181011 | JGI IMG/M metagenome (GOLD analysis project Ga0233424, IMG submission 181011) | Freshwater microbial communities from Lake Towuti, South Sulawesi, Indonesia - Watercolumn_Towuti2014_125_MG | ecosystem: Environmental > Aquatic > Freshwater > Lake | place: Indonesia... | reverse complement strand
CACACCGCCGGCGACGTCGTCGTCCACCTGCCGAAGGAGCGCATCGTCGCGACCGGCGATCTGCTGATCGAGGGTCAGTCCTACATGGGCGATGCGTTTTTCACCGACTGGATCCAGACGATCGAGACGCTGAAGGGCGTGGATTTCGAGACCGTGCTGCCGGGCCATGGCCGATCCTGGACGGGCAAGGCCAAGCTCGATCATTGGCAGGCCTACCTCCGCGACTTCTGGGCCCAGGCGCAGAAGTTTCATAAGGCCGGCACGCCGTGGGAAGAAGCGGCCAAGCAGGTCGATCTCCGTGGACAGGCGGTGAACTACCCGTCGATCAAGGCACCCGGCATCACACCCAACCATGGGATGCGACGCGCCTACGAAGTACTCGATGGCATTGTGAAATAGCGGTTGCAGCTCACCGACAAAAGCCAGATCCGACGTCTACTGCAGACGGATCCGCGTTGGTGCGTCTACGCGCTTGGCGATCTGACGGACCGGATGTTCGTGAAATGCCAGTGGTTCACTCCCGATCTCACACTGGTCCTGCACGACTACGGGACGAACATCCTGTTCGCGCACGGCACCGGCAGCATTCGCGAGGCACTCGATCACGTCAGCTGGCCGGTCCACCTGCAGGTCCAACCGGACGGCCTCGACGAAGTCGCCCGCCACGCAGCGGTGACTGACGTTCAACACATGCTTCGCATGGCCCTTGACGGATCCGACACCTCGATCGACGAGCGCGCGCAGCAGCTGGGTGAGACCGACATCGCGGCCTTGAAGCTGTTGTACGCCGACGGCGAATCGGCCGGCGAGTCGCCGGACTTCTTCTACGACTCGATGGTGCCAAACGGCGTGTTCTTCGGCATCTACGAAGGACCGGAACTGGTGGCTGCCGCCGGCACCCATCTGTACGCGCCGGACGAGGGTGCCGCCGCGATTGGCAACGTCTATACCCGACGGGATCGCCGGGGCCGCGGACTCGGACGGGCGGTCACGTCGGCGGTCCTGCACCGGCTCAGACATCTACGGACCGTTGGACTGAATGTGCGGCAGGACAATCGGGCGGCGATCCACGTCTACAAGGCGCTCGGTTTCGTCCGGCACTGTGGGTTCGTAGAGGCGGTCGCCACTCGCCGGACGTGAACGCCCAGCGTCCGCGGGCGTTGATGCGCAGCCCTGCGCAAAAGGGGGGTGCGGCGCGTTCGGCTCTCGGCCAATAATCGAACCGTGCTGAAGCAGGTTCTGGGGTCATGGCTGACGGTGCTCGTTGCTGCCGCGGCGACGTTTTCGTTTACGACCCTGGCCGGTTCGTCAGGAACCGTCGTCAATGGCCAGGATGGTGTGGGCCAGGCGGCGCAGTTCGATCAGCCACGCGGCATCGCCATCGATCGCGCCGGCACCATCTACGTCGCCGACACGAAGAACAACACGATTCGCAAGATCAGCGGCGAGACCGTGACGACTCTGGCCGGTACCCCCGGAACGGAAGGCAACACCAACGCCACGGGGTCCGCCGCGCGGTTCAACGAGCCGTTCGGCCTCGCGGTCGACGACAGCGGCACCGTGTACGTGGCCGACGCCTCAAACAACGCCATCCGCCGAATCACCTCCGCCGGTGTGGTCACGACGTTCGCCGGCGGAACGGGTCCGGGCTCGACGGACGGCGCGGCGACGTCAGCACAGTTCGATGAACCACGTGGCATCTGCATTGACGCGACCGGGACGATCTACGTCGCCGATTACGACAATCACCTGATTCGCAAGATCACGCCGGCCGGCACCGTGTCCACGTTCGCCGGACAGGCTGACGTGCAGGGCAACGCCGATGGCATCGGCACGTCGGCAACCTTTCGTGGTCCCATGGGCATCGCAGTGGATGCGACCGGTGTCGTGTACGTAGCCGACACCGGCAACCGTGCCATTCGGCGCATCAGCCCGAGCGGTGGCGTGACGACTGTGACGCTGTCGGGCTCGACGCTGAGCGAGCCTCGCGGCATTGCCATCACGGCATCGGGCACCCTCCTGGTCGCAGACTACGGGTCGCATACCATCCGCAGCATGACCTCGTCTGGAGCGGTGACGACCGCGGCCGGATCGATCGAAACGCCCGGCACCGCCGACGGCGCAATCACGGCCGCACGGTTCCACTACCCGTCGGCCGTCGCGGTCAGCAGTGATGGCACGGTGCACGTCGCCGACACCGAAAACGACACGGTCCGCAAGATCAGTGGCGGATCGGTCACCACCACCGCCGGCCTCGCCGGCCGCGTGCTGACGGCTGACGGGCGCGGCACGTCGGCGCGGTTCGACGCGCCGTACGCGACCGCGGTCGATTCGAACGGCGTGGTCTACGTCGCCGATCAGGCGGCGCACATCATTCGTCGCATCGGCACCGACGGAGAAGTGACCACCTTTGCGGGCTTGCCGGGGGCCTTCGGCATCGACGATGGCACTGGTGACGGCGCTCGCTTCTATGCGCCCACCGGTGTCGCGGTTGACTCGGCTGGCAACGTCTACGTCGCCGACAGCCTGAACAGCACGATCAGAAAGATCACACCGGCGCGCGTGGTGACGACGCTGGCCGGATCCGGGCGCACGCGCGGCAGCGCCGACGGCACCGGCAGTGCAGCGCGGTTCAACCAGCCATTTGGGATCGCCGTCGACGGCGCAGGGTCGGTTTACGTTGCGGATTCAGCGGCGAACACAATCAGGAAGATCACACCGGCCGGCGTTGTCTCGACGCTGGCAGGCCGCGCCGGTTCGGCCGGAACCACCGACGGCGCCGGCACCGCGGCACGCTTCACCGTGCCGTACGGGGTCGCCGTGGATTCAACGGGAACGGTATTCGTGGTCGATCACGGCAATCACACGATCCGCCGCGTGACTGCTGTCGGCGTCGTCACGACGCTCGCGGGCGCCGGTGGCAGCGCCGGCACCGCTGATGGCCGCGGCACGGGCGCGCGCTTCCACTACCCGTCAGGCATAGCGGTCGGGCGCGACGGCACGGTCTACGTCGCCGATACCGACAACCAGGCGATCCGAGCCATCAGTTCTGATGGCGAGGTCACGACCATCGGCGGCAGTCCGGGCGGCGCGGCCTCGACAGACGGCGTCGGGATCGCCGCGCGGTTCTTCAATCCCAAAGGGATTGCCGCCAGTGCCGACGGCAGGCTCTACATCGCCGACCTCGGCAATCGCAGCGTCCGCCTCGGTTCTTAACTCGCGCGCCTCGCGAAGGACGCCGGACCACGGCGCGGCCCGAAGGATCCCCCGCGGTGGGGCCGTTCACCACCATGACGATGGCCGCCGGCGCCGCGACCGTGACGGCCGCCATGATGGCGGCGACCCGCTTCAGGCAACGCGTCTGAGGACGCGGCTGTGGTGGCAAAACCCTCGATATTCACGTGCTGGATCGGTGACGGCAACAGCCGCTCAATCCGCCGCAGCAGATCGCGATCCGCCGATGACACGAGCGAAACGGCGCGGCCCGGGTGGCCGGCGCGGCCGGTACGGCCGGCGCGGTGCACGTAGTCTTCAGGCACCAGCGGCAGATCAAAATTGACGACGAGCGGCAACTGGGCGATGTCGAGGCCACGGGCCGCGATATCGGTCGCGACCAACACGCCGACCCGGCCGGCCTTGAAGTCGCCGAGCGCCCTGGTTCGCGCACCCTGGCTCTTGTTGCCGTGAATCACGGCGGCGTTGATGCCGACGCGCTCCAGGTACTGGCCGACGCGATTCGAGCCGTGCTTGGTGCGGCAGAAGACCAGTGCCTGATCGCCCGGCGCCTCGCGAAGGATATGCGTCAGCAGATCGCCTTTACGCTGATCGCTGACCGGGTGAACATGATGCGTAACGGTCGGCGCCATCACCTGCTCCGCCGACACGTCGACGCGTTGCGGCTCGCGCGTGAAGCTGGCAAACAGACGCGTGACCTCCTGGTCAATGGTTGCCGAAAACAGCAGCGTCTGGCGCTCGCTCGGCAACGCCCGAAGGACCCGCTTCAAGGGGCGAATGAACCCCATGTCGAGCATCCGGTCGGCCTCATCGAGCACGAGAATCTGAATCCCCGACAGGTCGACGGTTCGCTGCTCCAGGTGGTCGATCAGGCGGCCGGGAGTGGCGACGATGATGTCGACGCCGCGCTGCAGCTCGCGCTGCTGCGGGACGATCGACACGCCGCCGAAGATGGCCGTCACGCGCAGGTTCGCCGGCACGCTGTAGGTCGACAGCGACTGGTGGACCTGCAATGCGAGCTCGCGGGTTGGCACGAGCACGAGGCCTCGTGGCAAGCGCCCGCCTTCGCCAAGGCTCCGGTGGGCGGGCCGGCCTGCCGGCATCCCGCCCCTCACCGAGAGGCGATCGATCATCGGCAGGCCGAACGCCGCCGTCTTGCCGGTACCGGTCTGCGCGCGAGCGAGCAGATCGCGGCCGGTCAGGACAATGGGAATGGACCTGGCTTGCACCGGCGTGGGCGTGGTGTAGCCCAGGCGGACAAGCGGTGTACAAAGCGAGGGCGACAAGCCCAGCGCGGCAAACGGCATCGAGAACTCTCCTATTGGCCTGGAGCGATCTCTAACCGCACACTGACAGGCTGAAACAACTTACGGGCGAAACGGTGGCTGGATTTCCTGAGGAGATCGAGACCGAATGTAGAGACCCATTGAGGATACCACACCCGCCTTCGCAGCTGCGCTGTCGGTGAGGCAGGCTCTATACTCTGCCCATGCTGCGAGCGACGATCTGTGCACTCATCGTCATCCTGTTCTCCCCAGTTGATGCGGATGCGGGTGTCGTCAGGCTGAGGATCGAGCGCCGTGAGACTGTCTTGAACGGCAGGCCGTTCGGCGCAGCGGGCCCGTACGAAAAGCTCGTCGGCAAAGTCGACTTCGCGCTCGATCCAGCGCGGCCGCAGAACCGCGGCATCGTCGATTTGAATCTCGCGCCGAAAAACGCGCAGGGTCTCGTGGAATTCTCAGCCGACTTCTATCTGCTCAAGCCGGTCGATCCGGCACGCGGCAACGGCCGGCTGTTTTACGAAGCGGGCAATCGCGGCACGAAGCGGATTCTCGCCGTGTTCCAGGATGCGGCCGGCTCGACTGATCCGACGACCGAGGCCGAGTTTGGCAACGGCGCGCTGATGCAGCAGGGCTTCACGCTGCTCTGGATGGGTTGGCAGTGGGATGTGCCAGCCGGCCGCATGCGTATGGAGATACCCATCGCCACCCATCAGGGCCAGGCGATCACCGGCTGGGTCCGCGGCAACTTCATTCCCGGCGCGAACACGGCCAGCGCGCTGATCGCCGATCGCGGACACCAGCCGTACCCCGTGGTCGATCCGGACAGTGCCGAACACCGCCTCCTGGTGAGAACGCTGCCGACCGATTCGCCTCGGGAGATTGCCCGCGCGACATGGCGCTTCACGGGCCCGGGAACGATCACGCTCGATCGCGGCTTCGAGCCCGGCCTGATTTATGACGTCGTCTATCGGGCTCGCGATCCGCGCGTCATCGGCGTAGGCCTAGCCGGCACGCGCGACATCGTCAGTTTTTTCAAGCGCGCGACCGCGCCGCAAGGCAACCCGATGCCGGGGATCACGACCGCCATTGGCTGGGGCGTGTCACAGACCGGCCGCTTCCTGCGCCACTTCGTTTATGAGGGTTTCAACGAGGACGAACACGGCGTTCGCGCATTCGACGGTCTGATCGATCAGGTTGGCGGCGCCGGCCGCGGCTCCTTTAATCACCGCTTCGGCCAGCAGTCACGCGATCAACTGCAGCATTTCAACATCCTCTACCCGGTGGACATGTTTCCGTTCACGGACGCCGACCAGCTCGATCCGGTGACCGGCGTAACTGATGGCCTGCTGTACCGCGCCGCACGCAGCAACACGGTGCCAAGGTTCTTTCATGTGCTGACGGATTCGGAATACTTCAATCGCGCCGGATCGCTGGTGCATACCGACGTAAGCGGAACGAAGGATGTGCCGCCACCGCCTACCAGCCGCATCTACCTCATCGCTTCGGCGCCGCACATCGTCGGCGCGTTTCCGCCCGCACCGTACCAGGATCCCGACTTTGTCGGCCGGGCCGATATGAATACGCTCGTCTACACGCCAGTGATCCGTGCGCTCTTTCGAGCGCTCGATCAATGGATCACCGACGGCGTCGAGCCGCCACACAGCCGATATCCGACCCTGGTCGAGGGCACGCTGACCGCGGTTGACAAGTCAGGTTGGCCCGCCATCCCGGGATATGCGCGCCCGCAGGCGCTGATGACGACGTATCGATTGGACTTCGGACCTGAATGGTCGAAGGGGATCGTGACGAAAGAGCCCCCGGGAATTGGCGGGCCGTTCGTCGGCCGAGTACCGGCGGTGGATGAGGCCGGCAACGATGTCGTGGGCATCCGCCTGCCGGAGATCGAGGTGCCGCTGGCGACGCATACCGGCTGGAACTACCGAACGGCCGCGATCGGGGCACCACAGCGGCTGGCAAGCGAGATCGGCTCGTACCTGCCACTGCCGCGCACCAAAGCCGACCGTGAAAGAACGGGCGATTCTCGCCGCTCGATCGCGGAACGGTACGTAAGCCTCGAGGACTACCTCGGCCGCATCGCCCTGGCCTCTCTGGCATTGGTGAAGGAGCGGTTTCTGCTGGCCGAAGACGTCCCAGCGCTGATCGAACGGGCGCGGGCGCACTTTCAGTGGGCAACTCGCTGACTACCTGACGGCCTGAAGCTGGGCGTGTCCTCCGAAGCGATCGATATCGTCGAACGTGACGTCCGCTCGCTCACCAATGTCGGGAGCCTGCGCGACTTCGAACGGTTTCTGCGCGCCTGCGCGCTGCGATCGGGTAACCTGCTCAACAAGGCCGGCCTGGCGCGCGACGTCGGCATTGCGCCGAGCACCGCCAATCAGTGGCTCTCGGTGCTGGAAGCCTCAGGCCAGATCGTGCTGTTGGAGCCGTGGTTCGCGAATCGCACCAAGTCGATCGTGAAGAGCCCGAAGCTCTACGTCAGCGACACCGGCGTGCTGTGCGCGCTGCTCAACCTGCGATCGGCGCGCGATTTGCGGCAGTCGCCGTTGGCAGGAGCGATCTGGGAGACGTTTGTGTTCGCCCAGTTGCGTTATCGCGAACGGCGCGCCGGCCGCTCGGGCCGGCTGTACTATTGGCGCGACCGCAGCCGCGAAGTGGACTTCCTGATCGAGGCCGGCGGCCGTGTCGAGCTGTTCGAGGCCAAGTGGAGCGAAATCCCGTCGCGGCGCGACGCTGTCAATCTCGAGTTCGTGCGCGGCACTCTGGGGAAGGCCGGCGTGTCGACGGCCGCTGTCGTGTGCCGGGCGGCGCACAGATTCCCGCTGGCGCCAGGGCTCCAGGCCGTGCCGACCGTCGACCTGTAAGGCGCGACTGACTTCGTCGCCGACTCGGATGACGCTGCTGCTGAACTGGACGCCCAAGTGACGCGTGCGATTCAGACAAGGGGTGTAGCGCGCATGCATCAGGCACCTCGCATCGCGCGCGTCAAGCCCCAATCCGCAGCTGGGCGGGTGCGACTAGCGGGCGAGCACCGTGGGATCGAATCCCTTGCCGTGGGTATAGCTTGCGCCAACGGCACCGACAATGGCGGTCTCCCGCGTCAGGCCGGCGAGCTGTCGCAGCCGGTAGACGGCTTCAATGCCGGTGCAATGCGCGCCCATCAGCTGCCGGACACCGAACTCTTTGAGCCTGGTGGCCGTCCAGGCCAGGACGTCGTCCGAGGCAGCAAACAGATGAAAACCACCCATGGCCGTGTAGATGGGCGCGGCGCGTACGATCTTCCGCGCGTACTCCATCGCGTTGACGATCCCTGAATGTCCGCAGCCGCTGATCATGATCAATCCCTCAGCCGTATCGACGACAACGGACGTGTCCTCCGGCACGTTGTCCTCCACCACGCCGTCCGGGGTCTGGACGCGACCAACTGCTCCACCTGACGGGTTACCGAAGTTGCGCTCCGGGTGCGTGCGCGGCACGGGCCCGAGCATGGTGACGCCGGGGATCAGCGCAGTGGGCCCAGCATGTTCAACGAAGGTCCCGCCGGTCGCCTCGTATGCGGCTTTCAGCGGGAGCAGCCCATTCCCCTCGCGCCCGCCCGCACCCGGGCGTGGATAGAAGATCCCTTTCGGCACGTGGACGCGCGACAGCGCTGCCGGCTGTTTCTTCGAGAGCTCGCGGCGCAGCGTCAGCAGGCCACCCGTGTGATCGCCATGGTTGTGCGTGAGCACCAGATCGGTAACACCGGACAGATCGATCTTCAGCTCATCGGCGTTCTTCAGCACCGTCTCGGCGCGCGCGCCGGTGTCGATGAGGAGCTGGCGGCCGTCCACTTCCAGAACGGCGGCGAAGCCCCACTCGCCCATGCCGGCGGCATTGTTGCCAACCAGCATCGTCGAAAGTACGGTCACCTTGACCGCCTTCGCCTGCTGGCCGGAGGCCTCGGCGGCTGGAAGGATGGCGAGAACACCGAGAGCGGCACACAGCTTCAACATGGCTATTTCTTCGGATCGACCAGCGCGGCGTAGACCAGCTTTCGCGACAGCGGCCGCACTTGCGGCGATCCGCGGTCCGGACGGCTGCCCTCGAGATTCTGAATCATGCCGACGACGACGATGTCGTTGGTTGGATCGATCCAGAACCATGAGCCGAACGCGCCGCCCCAATAGAACGAGTTCCTGCCCTCGGGCGTCTTGGCCTTCGCCGGATCCAGGATGATCGCGAAATCCAGCCCGAAGCCGATGCCATCGATGTTGTAGGTCGGACCGTAGAGATCGACGACCACCCCAGGCTCGAGCACGTTGGTCCTCATCAACTCCACCGTTGACGCTTTCAGGAACCGCTTGCCGTTTGCCTGCCCGCCATTCGCCAGCATCTGTGCGAACTTGAAGTAATCCTCGGTCGTCGACAGCAGGCCGCCGCTACCCGAGAGAAACACCGGCTGGCGGGTGGGAGTGCCCTGCTGTGGCGCTGTCATGATCTTGTTGTCGGGCCCATAGGTGTGAATGTTGCTGAGGCGATCCTTCTTCGACGGGTCGACCCAGAAACCGGTGTCCTTCATGCCGAGCGGGTCGAAGATCCTGGTGCGAAAGTACTCGTCGAGGGTCTTGCCCGACAGTTTCTCGACGATGTAGCCCTGGATGTTGACGCTGGGACCGTAGCGCCAGTCGCTGCCCGGCTGCACGCGGAGCGGCAGCTTTGCCAGCTTGTCGATCATCGACTGCAGGGGCTGCGATCGATCGTCAAGCTGATACTTCTCGTAACCACTCGATACGTCGAAGCCCGCCGAGTGACTCATCAGCTGCCGCATGGTCATCGGTTTGACCTGCGCGACCTCTCCGGCCGGCGTCGCGACCTTCAGGCCGGCGAACTCAGGAACGTGCTTCGCGACCGGATCGTAGAGCGTCCACTTGCCTTCTTCCCACAGCATCATCATCGCCACGCCGGTGATCGGCTTGGTCATGGACGCAATGCGGAAGATGGTGTCGTGGGTCACCGGCCTCTTGGACTCCAGGTCCTGGACGCCATACGCATCGAAATGGACCACCTTGCCGTGTCGCGCCACGAGGGTGGTCACACCCGCCAACCTGGCCTCGTCAACGAACGCCCGCATCTGCTGTTTGAAGGCTTTCAGGCCATCGGTCGAGAATCCGACCGATTCCGGATGGCTCACTTGAGCGACGGCTGGCGCGCCAAGCAGCAGGGCCGCCAGCAGCATGACAGACTGTGGGCATCTCACCATGGTCCCTACCCTAGCCCTTCTTCACGAGTTCGACGCGACGGTTTTGCGCGCGACCCTCGTCGGTGGTGTTCGGCGCCACCGGCTTGGTGTCACCCAGTCCGGTCGCCGTCAGCCGCGTGGCCGCGATGCCGTGTTTCGCGATCAGAAACTGCCGAAGCGCATCGGCGCGTTGCTGTGACAGCGTCCTGTTGGCGGCGGCCTGGCCGACGTTGTCGGTGTGCCCTTGGATTTCCAGCACGAGCGCCGGATCGCCCTTGAGCACTTCGGCGATCGTCTGCAAGACGGGTTCAGACTCCGGCTTGATCGATGCCTTGGCGGTATCGAACAGAATGCCGCGCACCGCCACCGATCCGGCGTCGACGATCGCCTTCGCCAGCGCCGCGGCATTGAGCTCGATCGACTGCGTCATGCCGGCGCGCTCGACGATCTCGACGCCGTAGCTTTCACCGCCGCCACCAGAGGGCATGATCCTGCACCAGATCTCCGAGCCTCCGCCGATCAACGAGAAGACACCACTACCTAGTGTCCTGAAGAAACTCGCTCTTCCAGTTCTTGGCTTTGAACGCGTTCACGTAGTTACGGAGAATCTCCAGCTCCGAGCTCTTGCGCGCGCCCTCCTTGAGGAAGAAGGTGATGCGCCAGTGCTTGCCTTCGACGGTCTTCTCGCCGTCATCGGGCAACGGGAACGTCGCCGACGCAAAATCGCTGTAGTCGTACTCGCCGATCTGGAAGTTCGGCATCCGCGGGATCATGGGGCGATCCTTGGCGCCCTCCGGCTCCTGCGCACCGGCGGGCATCGCCCACAACACCACCACCATTGCGGACAGCACCAGCGTTCGTCGTCGACTGTTCATCACCGCCTCCCAGCTCGGATATTGTAGCGTCACTGCGTCCCTTGGAGCATCGCCGGCCAGTTGACCAGCACCTTCACCGACGACAGATCGCCGACGCCGGTCGGCTTCCGCACCAGCAGCCGTTGTCCGTCCGGCGACACGGCGTAGTGATGCCGGCTGTCGAGGGGCTCCCTCAGTGGCTCGTGGCCGTGATGTCGTCATGCGCGAGGCGTTCGGGATCGTCGGCGAACGATTCCGGCAGGACCTTAATCGCGACTTCGCGATCGAGCTTCGTATCGCGGGCGCGACAGACGACGCCCCATACCCCCCTCGCCCAGTTGGGCCAGAACCTGGTCGGGGCCGATGGCGGACGGAATTTGGCTAACGTGCTACTCAGCGACGTTCGTCGTCAGTGTAGCTCAGT
>Ga0233424_10003092_pt1 | contig 11035 bp, 12 predicted proteins | sample Watercolumn_Towu_FD_181011 | JGI IMG/M metagenome (GOLD analysis project Ga0233424, IMG submission 181011) | Freshwater microbial communities from Lake Towuti, South Sulawesi, Indonesia - Watercolumn_Towuti2014_125_MG | ecosystem: Environmental > Aquatic > Freshwater > Lake | place: Indonesia... | reverse complement strand
AGAACTACTGCGAGCACAACGACGTGAAGAGCGAGGAGATCCAGACGACGGTGTTCCGCTTCCCGAGCACCTGCTTCGCCGAGGAAGACGGGTCCCTGACCAACTCCGGCCGCTGGCTGCAGTGGCACTGGAAGGGCGCCGAGCCTCCGGGCGAGGCCAAGGGCGACCCGGAAATCATTGCCCAGCTCTTCACGCGCCTGAAGGCGGCCTACGTGAAGGAGGGCGGTGCCTTCCCCGATCCCATCCTGAACCTGACCTGGCCCTACGCCCAGCCCACCAATCCTTCGCCCGAAGAACTGGCCAAGGAATACAACGGCAAGGCCCTGGCCGACGTGCTGGACCCCAAGGACCCGACCAAGGTGCTCGTCAAGGCGGGCGACCAGATCGCAGGCTTCGGCCAGCTCCGCGATGACGGCTCCACGTCCTGCGGTTGCTGGATCTACGCCGGGGCCTGGACGCAGGCCGGCAACCAGATGGCCCGGCGTGACAACAGCGACCCGTACGGCATCGGTCAGACGCTGAACTGGGCCTGGGCCTGGCCGGCGAACCGCCGCGTGCTCTACAACGCGGCGTCCTGCGACCCGACCGGCAAGCCCTGGAACCCCAAGCGACGCCTGCTGGCCTGGAATGGTGAGAAGTGGGGCGGCTCCGACGTGCCCGACATCCGCCCGGACGCCAACCCGACGGATGCCGACGCCGTGCGGCCCTTCATCATGACGGCCGAAGGTGTGGCGCGCCTGTTCGCGCCCACCGGCATGGTCGACGGCCCGCTGCCCGAGCACTACGAGCCCTTCGAGACGCCGCTGGCGGCCAACCCCCTGCACCCGAACAACGCCAAGGCCAAGAGCAACCCGGCCGCGCGCGTGTTCAAGGGTGACATGGAGGCCTTCGGCACGCCCAAGGACTTCCCCTACGTGGCCACCAGCTACCGGCTGACCGAGCACTTCCACTACTGGACGAAGAACGTGCGCACCTCGGCCGTGGTGCAGCCGCAGCAGTTCGTCGAGATCGGCGAGGAGCTGGCCAAGGAGAAGGGCGTCGCCAATGGCGACTGGGTCAAGGTGAGCAGCAACCGCGGCTTCATCAAGGCCGTGGCGGTGGTGAGCAAGCGCATCGCGTCGCTCGACGTGGACGGCAAGCGTGTGCACACCGTGGGCCTTCCCAACCACTGGGGTTTCGTCGGCGTTGCCAAACCCGGTTATCTCGTGAACACGCTGACCCCCTTCGTGGGCGATGCCAACACGCAGACGCCCGAGTTCAAGAGCTTCACCGTCAACCTCGAGAAGGCATAAGGAGCGCCCATGTCTTCACTCCAATCGCTGGACATCGCCAAGCGCTCCGCGACGACCACCAACCCGCCGCAAGCGCGCAAGACCATCGAGGTCGCCAAGCTCATCGACGTGTCCTCCTGCATCGGCTGCAAGGCCTGCCAAGTGGCCTGCATGCAGTGGAACGACCTCCGCGACGACGTGGGCGAAACCCACGGCACCTACGACAACCCGCGCGACCTGACGCCCCAGAGCTGGACGGTCATGCGCTACTCGGAGGTGGAGGTCGAGAAGGACCGGCTCGAGTGGCTGATCCGCAAGGACGGCTGCATGCACTGCGAGGACCCGGGCTGCCTCAAGAGCTGCCCGGCCCCTGGTGCCATCGTGAAGTACTCGAACGGCATCGTGGACTTCATCTCCGAGCACTGCGTGGGCTGCGGCAACTGCGTGACAGGCTGCCCCTTCGACGTGCCGCGCCTGTCCAAGGTCGACAACAAGGCCTACAAGTGCTCGCTGTGCTCCGACCGCGTCGGCGTGGGCCTTGAGCCGGCCTGTGCCAAGGCCTGCCCGACGGGCGCCATCCGCTTCGGCACCAAGGAAGACATGCTCGACTACGGTGCCGAGCGCGTGAGCGACCTGAAGGAGCGCGGCTACGCCAACGCGGGCGTCTACGACCCGCAAGGCGTGGGCGGCACCCACGTGGTCTATGTGCTGCAGCATGCGGACAAGCCCGAGATCTACCACGGCCTGCCGGCAGATCCCAAGATCAGCCCGCTGGTGTCGCTGTGGAAGGGTGCGGCCAAGCCGCTCGCGGTGGCTGCCATGGTGGGAGCGGTCGTGGCCGGCTTCTTCCACTACATGAAGGTCGGCCCGGTGGAGTCCAAGGACGACGCCGACAACAAGGCTGACGCCTGAAGGAGCACGACATGGCAACTCGATACCTGCGTCGCTACGAAGACCGTGACCGCATGAACCACTGGTTCATCGCGCTGATGTTCGTGCTGGCGGGCCTGTCCGGCCTGGCCTTCTTCCACCCGAGCCTGTACTTCTTCAGCGCGCTGTTCGGCGGTGGCGTCTGGACCCGCATCCTGCACCCCTTCTTCGGGGTCGTCATGGTCGCTGCCTTCGCGATCCTGTTCTTCCGCCTCTGGCGCGAGAACGTGATCACGCCGGCCGACCGCGAGTGGGTGGCGCACAGCGGCGACATGCTGCGGGGCAACAAGGCCGCCATGCCGCCGGTGGGCAAGTACAACGCCGGTCAGAAGGGCGTGTTCTGGCTGATGAGCGTGTGCCTCCTGGTGCTGCTCGTCACCGGGGTCATGTTCTGGCAACCGTGGTTCGCCAACAGCTTCCCGATCCTGCTGCGGCGGATCGCGGTGGTGCTGCATGCGGCCAGCGCGGTGGGCCTGATCCTCGGCGTGATCATGCATGTCTACGCGGCCATCTGGGTCAAGGGCACCGTGCGCGCCATGACCCGCGGCACCGTCACCGAGGGCTGGGCACGCCAGAATCACCCGCTGTGGCACCGTGAGATGACAGGCAAGCAGTGACGTCGACGACCAGCACCTCCCAGAAGCTCCTCAGCCCGGAAGAAATTGCCGTCCGGGCGGGCGAGCAGCTGACCTTCCTGCACCTGCCCGACGCCGGCGTGTTCGCCGCACGGGCGGTGCGCCTGCGTCAGCTGGCCGACGGCCACGCCATGCGGGACTTCCTGCTCTTCGTGGCCGAGCTGGCCGACGCGCAGCACCGGGCCCTCAAGGCCGGTGTCAGCGTGCCTGTCCCCTCGGCCGAGCAGGTGGACGCCGCCGCGCGCGACGGCGTGCCGCTGCTGCCGGCCGAGACCTGGGGGCGCGAGCCCGTCTGGCGCGACAGCCTGCGGGCGCTGCTGCGCGACCTCGCCGGTCATCTGCCGGAGGGCCCGGCGCGTGCGGCCGCCCACCAATTGGCTGACGCGACGGACGACTACCTGGACACGCAGGCCGGCCGCTTGCTGACCGGCGTGATGCTGGGCCTGGACATGGCCGCCGCACCGCTGATCGCCGCCGGCTTGCAGCTGCACTGGGTTCGCCTGGTGCAGCAGACGGCGGCAGCCCACACCGGCGGCGCTGTGGCGCCCTTCGGCCGCATCGATGACCCGACCGTCTGCCCCTGCTGCGCTTCGCGCCCGGTGGCTTCGGTCGAACGCCTCGGGGCCGAAGGCGCGCGCTATCTCTCTTGCGGCCTGTGCGCCACGCAATGGCATTACGTGCGCATCAAGTGCACCCACTGCCAGAGCACCAAGGGCATCTCGCTGCAGAACCTCGTGGCGGCCGATGCGGCCGCGCCCGAAGCCCAGCCGGCGGTGCAGGCGGAGTGCTGCAGCGAATGCGGGCACTACCTCAAGCTGATGCACCCGGCGCGTGACAACGGCATCGAGCCCGTGGCCGACGACCTCGCCACGCTGACGCTGGACCTGCTCGTCAGCGAGGAGGGGCAGCAACGCCACGGCCTGAACCTGTTGCTGCTCTTCGGCGAGCCCGACGAGGCACCGCCGCCCGGACGAGGACACTGACGGTGGCGCCCGACGAATCCGTGGTTCACGGTTCCAAGGCCCCCGACAAAGCGGCCCCCAAGGACCTCCCGGCCCTCGACAAGCTCCTGCGCGGATGCGCGCCCGTCGTGGCCGAGCATGGCCACACCCTGGTTGCCCGCGAGGCGAGGGCGCTGCTCGACGGCCTGCGCGCCCGCGCCGTGGCGGGCGAGTTGCCGCGTGCCGAGCTGGCCGCGCTGCCGCAGGTGCTGGCAGCGCGGGTGCACGCGCGGATGCAGCCCCAGATGCGCGCGGTGCTCAACCTCACAGGCACCGTCATCCACACCAACCTCGGCCGCTCCCTGCTGGCCGATGCCGCCCTGCAGCAGGTGCTGGCGCTGACCGGGCAGCCCAACAACCTGGAGTTCGACCTCGACACGGGCGGCCGCGGCGACCGCGACGACCTGATCGAGGAACTGCTGTGCGAGCTGACGGGCGCCGAGGCAGCCACGGTGGTGAACAACAACGCCGCCGCCGTGCTGCTCGGCATCGCGGCGCTGGCGCGGGGCAAGGAGGCCATCGTGTCGCGCGGCGAGCTGGTCGAGATCGGCGGTGCCTTCCGCATGCCCGACGTGATGGCTGCCGCCGGCGCCACGCTCGTCGAGGTGGGCACCACCAACCGCACCCACCCACGCGATTACGAAGGCGCGCTGAACCCGCGCACCGGCCTCATCGTCAAGGTGCACACCAGCAACTACGCGGTGCAGGGCTTCACCGCCTCGGTGGACGAGGCCACGCTGGCGCCCATCGCACGCGCCGGCGGTGTGCCACTGATGACCGACCTCGGCAGCGGCGCGCTCGTCGACCTCGCGCATTGGGGCCTGCCTGCAGAGCCACTGCCGCAAACCATGCTCGCGGCGGGCTGCGACGTGGTCACCTTCAGCGGCGACAAGCTGCTCGGCGGCCCGCAGGCTGGCCTGATCGTCGGCAGCAAGGCCGCCGTGGGGCGCATCCGCAAGTTCCCGATGAAGCGGGCGCTGCGCCTGTCCAAGCTGCCCTTTGCGGCGCTGGAGGCCACGCTGCGCCTGTACCTGCGCCCCGAGCGCCTGGTGCAGGACCTGCCCACGCTGCGCCTGCTCACGCGCCCGCAGGCGCAGATCGCCGCGCTCGCGCAGGCGCTGCTGCCTGATGTGGCCGCTGCCGTGGCGCCGCGCTTCACGGTCGAGACCGTGCCCCTGCAGAGCCAGATCGGCTCCGGCTCGCTGCCGGTCGATCGCCTGCCCTCGGCGGGCCTGGCGCTCAGCGCCGTCGATGGCCGCGGTCGCACGCTCGAAGCACTGGCCGTCGCCCTGCGCGAACTGCCGCGCCCGGTCATCGGCCGCATCCACGACGACCGCCTGCTGCTGGACCTGCGCTGCCTGGAAGAGCCGGCACTGCTGACGGCGCAGTTGAGCGTGCTGAAGGAGGCCCTGGCGTGATCGTCGGCACCGCGGGTCACATCGACCACGGCAAGACCACGCTGGTGCGCGCGCTCACCGGCGTGGACACCGACCGCCTGCCCGAGGAGAAGGCGCGCGGCATCAGCATCGAGCTGGGCTATGCCTACCTCGACGTGCCGGGGGCGGATGAACGCCTGGGCTTCATCGACGTGCCCGGCCACGAGAAGCTCGTGCACACCATGCTGGCGGGCGCCAGCGGCATCGACTTCGGCCTGCTGCTGGTGGCGGCCGATGACGGCGTGATGCCGCAGACGCGCGAACACCTCGCGGTGCTGAGCTTGCTGGGCCTGACACACGGGGCGGTGGCGATCACCAAGGCCGACCGGGCCGAGCCGGGCCGTGTGGAGGCCTTGAGCGCCGAAGTGCGCGGCCTGCTGGCTGGCACGGGGCTGGCCGCGGCGCCCGTCGTGGCCGTGTCCTCGCACACCGGGCAGGGCGTCGATGCGCTGCGCGAGCTGTTGTTTGACGCAGCGCGCCGCCTGCCGCCGCGCGCCGTGCACGGCCTGGCGCCGCGCCTGGCGGTGGACCGCGCCTTCACCCTCGATGGTGTCGGCACCGTGGTCACCGGCACGCTGCATGCGGGTGAGATCGCCGTGGGTGATGAGCTGCAGCTCTCCGGCCGCCGCGCCCGCGTGCGCAGCCTGCATGCCCAGAACCGCACAGTCGAGCGCGCCCACGCCGGGCAGCGCTGCGCCGTGGCGCTGGCCGGCATCGCCAAGGACGAGGCGCCGCGCGGCGCCTGGCTCACCGCGCCGCACGCGGCCCTGGCCACCGACCGCTTCGATGCCCGCCTGCAGCTCTGGCCCGGCGAGGCCCGCCCGCTGCGGTCCGGCGCGCGCGTGCACCTGCACCTCGGCGCGCAAAGCACCACGGCGAGCGTGGCAGTGCTGGAGGGCGATGCCATCGAGCCGGGCGCCTCGGGCCGGGTGCAGCTCGTCTGCCATGCGCCGGTGGGCGCCTGGCGCGGCGACCGCCTCGTGCTGCGCGATGCCGGCGCCTCCCGCACGCTCGCGGGCGGTGTCGTGCTGGACCCCTTTGCCCCCACCCGCTACCGGCGCACGCCCGAGCGGCTGGATGAGCTGGGCGCCTGCGAGCTGCCGACGGCAGCCCGACGCCGCGAGCGGCTGCTCGCGCTGTCGCCCCTGGGGGTCGATCTGGCGCGTTTCTCGCAGGCCGAAGGGCTGGCCGAGCCTCTGCTCGGGTGGGCGCTGGGCGAAGAGGCCAGCGCCGCGCTGACGGCACGCCTGCTGGCACTGCTGGCCGAGTTCCACGCCAAGTCGCCCGATGAGCTGGGCCCGGACGCCGCACGGCTGCGCCGGCTCGTGGCGCCGCGCATGGCCGAGGCGCTCTGGCGCCAGGTGCTGGGCGATCTGCGGGCGACCGGCCGCATCGCGGTGCGCGGCGCGTTCGTGCACCTGCCGGCGCATGGCGTGCAGCTGTCGGCCACCCAGCAGCGCATTGCGCAGAAGGTGGCGCCGCGCCTGGCCACGGCTGGGGCGGAGGGCGCCTGGGCGCGCGACCTCGCCAAGGACTGCGCCGAGCCCGAGCCGCTGATGCGCACGACGTTGGCCCGGTTGGCCCAACAGGGCGATCTGCACCAGGTGGTGAAGGACTTGTACGTCGACACGCCCACGATGACCGCGCTCGCGGCTACAGTGCGCCGCCTGGCGGCTGAACACGGGCACGTTGCCGCAGCGGCCTTCCGTGATGCCACCGGCCTGGGCCGCAAGCGCGCCATCCAGCTGTTGGAGCATTTCGACCGCGTCGGCCTGCTGCGGCGGGTGGGCGATGAACACCGGCTTCGGGCGGACAGCACGCTGTTCGCGGAGGCCAACGCATGAAGGAAAGAGAACGACACCGGTGTGTCGGCCGGGCTTCAAACCCGGTGGGTGGCGCCATGCGTCGCCGGGTAGGTTCGACTCCTGCCTCTTTCCGCCACGATGGCTCGTCCGGCTACTGCGCGGGCACATCTTGGCCCTGTGCTCCTCGCCGTACCCCAGTACGGCTGCGGTGCTCGAACCAAGCTGAGCCCGCTCGCGACGCCGGCCAAACCACCGTGGGGGCGCCATGCTGATCGCAGGCGCCGAGCTGCCTGATCACCTGTGGTACTGGATCGACGACCAGACCTGGGCGATGCCGCTTGACGGTGGCCAGGTGCGCGTGGGCATCACGGCGCTGGGGCTGAAGGCCTCGGGGGACATCTATATGTGCCGGCCGAAGTCGGTGGGAAGCGAGATCGAGCAGGGGCGATCCATCGGCGTGGTGGAGCTGTCCAAGTCCATCGTGTCGGTGAAGTCGCCGCTCAGTGGCGTCGTCACGCGCGTGAACGAGGCGCTGGAGGAGCGGCCGGAGCTGGTGCACCGCTCACCCTATGGTGACGGCTGGCTGCTGGAGCTGGCGCCCTCGACGCTCGACGAGGACAAGGCCCGGCTCGCCATCGGCGAGGTCGCCGTGCGCGAGGCGATGCAGCGCTGGGCCTGGCTCAACCAACTGGCTGACGCATGAGCGCGCGCACGGGCGTCGCCATCCTGCTCTGGGCGGCCGACCCGGACGAGCCGGCACGGCTGGCCACGCCCTTTGCGCATGCCGCGGCGGCTGCCGCGCTGGAGATGCAGGTCGAGGTGTATTTCTCGGCGCGCTCGGTCTTGCTGCTGCAGCCCGGCGTGGCCGAAGGCCTGCGCGCGTCGGACCGCTTCGCCAAGACCATTGGCGACTGGATGCAGGATGCGCTCGACCACGGCGCGCGCTTCCTGGCCTGCACCGATGCGCTGTCGGCGCACGGCCTCACGCATGCCGACCTCATCCCTGCCGCCCGCCAGCATGGCGGCGCGGTGCAATTCGCGGCCCGGGCGGCAGACCCCGCCTGGGCCACCCTGGTGTTCTGACCGAACACCGCTTTTTTGATCCTCAGGAGAACTGCAATGAATCTGACCCGTGTCGTCGCCAGTCTGGCGCGTGGTGTGGTGGTGTCCCTCGCCTTCGCTGGTGCGGCTGCCCAGGCCCAGCAGGTCTTGCGGGTGACGGCCATCCCCGACGAGTCACCCACCGAGCTGGCCCGCAAGTTCGCGCCGCTCGGGCAGTACCTGGAGAGCAAGCTCGGCATGAAGGTCGAGTGGACGCCGGTGACCGACTACGCCGCGGCCGTCGAGACGCTGGTCAACAAGAAGGTGGACCTCGCCTGGTTCGGCGGCTTCACTTTCGTGCAGGCCAATGTGCGCTCGGGCGGCAAGGTGCTGCCCCTGGTGCAGCGCGAGGAAGACGAGAAGTTCCGCTCGGTCTTCATCACCGATGCCAAGAGCGGCATCACCAAGCTCGAAGACCTGAAGGGCAAGACCCTGTCCTTCGGCTCGCAGAGCAGCACCTCCGGCCACCTGATGCCGCGCAGCTTCCTGCTGGCCGCCAAGATCAACCCCGATGTGGACCTCAAGCGCGTGGCCTTCAGCGGCGCACACGACGCCACCATCGCGGCTGTGGCCAGCGGCAAGGTGGATGCCGGCGCGCTGAACATCTCGGTCTGGGAGAAGTTCGTCACCGAGAAGAAGGTCGACCCGGCGCAGGTCAAGGTGTTCTACACGACGCCGCCGTACTACGACTACAACTGGTCGGTGCATGCCGACATGCCGCAGGCCCTGCAGGACAAGATCAAGGCTGCCTTCCTGGCGCTGGACCCGGCCACGCCGCAGGGCAAGGAGATCCTGGGCCTGCAGCGCGCCACCAAGTTCGTCCCGAGCAAGCCGGCCAATTACGACGGCATCAAGGCTGCGGCCGAGAACGCCGGCCTGCTGAAGTGAGCCCCGCCCCGCTCAGCCTCGACGCGCTGCTGACGCGCTACTCGGTCGGCCCCAAGCACCTGGCCGAGCCGGGGCCGAGCGAGGCGCAACTGGCCCAGATGGCCGCCGCCGCCCTGCGCGCGCCGGACCACGCCGAATTGGTGCCCTACCGGTTCAAAGTGGTGCGTGGCGCCGCAAAAGAGAGCATGGCCGCCCTGTTTGCCGACGCGGCCCGCGCCGGCGGTAAGGGCGAGGAGGGCGCCGCGCTCGATGCCGAGCGGGCGCTCAAGCCGCCGGTGACGGTGGCCGTAGTCGCCCGCATCGACCTCGGCCACCCGCTGGTGCCGGCGCACGAGCAGTGGGCTGCGGTGGGTGGCGCCATCGCCAACTTCCTGACGGCCGCGCATGCATTGGGCTTCGGCGGCAAGATGCTCAGCGGCGCCAAGGTGCGCGATGCCGCCATCTCGGCCGCCTTCTGCGACCCGGGCGAGACGCTGCTGGGCTGGATCGCACTCGGCACGCCCACGCGCCGGGCCGCCGGGCCCTCGCGCAAGGTCGATCCGTCGTCGGTCCTGGTGGACTGGCACTCCCCTTGCAAAGACTGAGGCCATGGAACTGACACCCCGAGTTCGACCGTCAGAGACGGTCGCTCGGGCTGGCTGAAAAAGAATCGAGCGACGCGAGATGGAACTGACCCCCCGAGAGAAGGACAAGCTGCTGCTCTTCACCGCAGCGCTGCTCGCCGAGCGCCGCAAGGCCCGTGGCCTGAAACTGAACTACCCGGAGTCGGTCGCCCTCATCAGCGCTGCCATCCTGGAAGGCGCGCGCGACGGCAAGACGGTCGCCCAGCTCATGAGCGAAGGCCGCGAGGTGCTGACACGGGCCGACGTCATGGACGGCGTGCCCGAGATGATTCCCGAGATCCAGGTCGAAGCGACCTTCCCGGACGGCACCAAGCTCGTGACCGTCCACCAACCGATTGCCTGACCCCTGCTGCGAGCACCCATGAAGACGCTGCACCGCTGGCTTGCTGCCGCCTCCCTGCCCCTGCTGGCCACCGCCGCGCAGGCCCACACCGGTGAGCACGAGCACCTGAGCGGCTTCGTCGCCGGCGCCCTGCACCCCCTGACCGGCCCCGATCACCTGGCCGCGATGCTGGCCGTGGGCCTGTGGAGCGCCCTGGCGCTGAAGCAGCCGCTGCGCGCGCCGCTGGCCTTTGCGCTGTCGCTGCTGGGCGGCGCCGTGCTGTCCATGGCCACGGGCTGGCAGATGCCGGCGATGGAGGCGGCCATCACGGTGTCGCTCGCCGTGCTGGGCTTGCTGGTCGCGCTGCGCCTGGCCATGCCGCCGGCCGCAGGTGCGGCCACCGCCGCCATCCTCGCTTTCAGTCACGGTGCCGCCCACGGTCTGGAACTGCAAGGCGCTGCGGCCCTGGCCGGCATGGTGCTGAGCACCCTGGCCTTGCATGGCGCCGGCCTGGCCCTGGGCTGGAAGCTGCGCAACGCCCCCGTGCTGGCGCGCGCCCTGCTGGGTGCGAGCGTGGCGGCCCTGGCCGTGGCCCGCCTGGGCGGGGTGGCCTGATGATCCCCGGCGAGCTGATCACGGCCGAGGGCGAGCATGAGCTCAACCCCGGCCGGCGCACGCTGACCCTCAAGGTCGCCAATGCCGGCACGCGGCCGATCCAGGTCGGCTCGCACTACCACTTCGCCGAAACCAATGCCGCGCTGAGCTTCGACCGCGAGGCGGCGCGCGGCATGCGGCTCAACATCTGCAGCGGCACGGCCGTGCGCTTCGAGCCCGGGCAGACACGCACGGTGGAACTCGTTGAACTCGGCGGCGACCGCGCCGTCTGGGGCTTCCGCGGCCTCGTGCAAGGCAAGCTATGAAGATCTCCCGTCGTGCCTATGCCGAGATGCTCGGCCCCACCGTCGGCGACAAGCTCCGGCTGGCGGACACCGCCCTCGTCATCGAGATCGAGCAGGACCTGAC
>Ga0233424_10003091_pt1 | contig 11039 bp, 6 predicted proteins | sample Watercolumn_Towu_FD_181011 | JGI IMG/M metagenome (GOLD analysis project Ga0233424, IMG submission 181011) | Freshwater microbial communities from Lake Towuti, South Sulawesi, Indonesia - Watercolumn_Towuti2014_125_MG | ecosystem: Environmental > Aquatic > Freshwater > Lake | place: Indonesia... | reverse complement strand
CATCCCACCAGACGGCGAAGTTCATGCGGTTGGGGTGCTGCTCGCTGATGAGCTGGCCGCCTGCGCTCATCAGGCCGCCGACCGAGCCCCAGCATTCGGCGCCGGGGTGGGCGGGGTCGATGTCGATGCACACGCCGCGGCCGACGTCGCTGTTCTTGCCCGACATGCGCCACAGCACGCGGCCGGTGGCGGCGTCGTGCATCTCCAGGCCGTTCTCGCCGTAGCAGCGCGGGCTCTCGTGCACCATGAAGATCTGCTGCCCTTCGCGCGCCGGGTCGAAGGCGCTCACGTGCAGCGCGTCGCCGTGGCACAGGCCGGTGCTGTAGAGCAGCCGGCCGTTGCTGGAGATGGTGGCGGCGCCGTAGATGAGGTCGTCGCGGCCGTCGCCGTCCACGTCGGCCACCGAGAACCAGTGCGCGCCCTGCCCGGCGGCGGGCTGGCTGGCGGCGTCGGCGGCGCTGTCGAACACCCAGCGCTGGGTGAGGCGGCCGTCGCGCCAGTCCCAGGCAGCCAGCACGGCGCGGGTGTAGTAGCCCCGTGCGAAGACCGCGCTGGGCCGCTGGCCGTCGAGGTAGGCCACGCCGGCCAGGAAGCGGTCCACCCGGTTGCCATAGCTGTCGCCCCAGGCCGCCACATCGCCGCGCGGCGGGGTGTAGGGCACGGTGGCCATGGCCGCACCGGTCTGGCCGTTGAAGACGGTCAGGAACTCCGGCCCGGCCAGCACGTAGCCGGTGGCGTTGCGGTGGTCGGCCTGGGCGTCGCCGATGACGCGGCCGGTGCCGTCGACCGTGCCGTCCGCCGTCTTCAGCATCACCTCGGCCTTGCCGTCACCGTCGAAGTCGTAGGCGAGGAAGGTCGTGTAGTGCGCGCCGGCGCGGATGTTGATGCCCAGATCGAGCCGCCACAGCCGCGTGCCGTCGAGGCGGTAGGCGTCGAGATAGGTCGGGCCCGTGTAGCCGCGTTGTGAGTTGTCCTTGGCATTGCTGGGCTGCCATTTCACGATGAGCTCGTACTGGCCGTCGCCGTCCAGATCGGCCGCGGAGCCGTCGTTGAGCTCGTAGTGGTAGGCCACGCCGTCGGGTGTCACGCCGCCAGCAGGCTTTTGCACGGGCAGGCGCAGATAGGGCTGGGCCCAGGGCGACACCGGCGGCGTGGCGGCCTGCTCATGGCCACCGACCACGGCGCGCACCGTGTAGCGGCTGTCAGCCTGGCCGGCGGGGTCGACGAGTTGGGTCAGGGCCTGGGGCTCGGGGTTGATGCGGCGGCCGTCACGGTAGACCTTGAATCGCACCGCTGCCGGCTCGGTGCCCAGCAGGCGCCAGCTGAGGACCACGCCGCCGGGCGCCTGCACCGCCACCAGGCCGCGGTCCAGCCGCTCCACCTGCTTGGGCGGCAGCTGCCCGTGCGCCAGGCCGGCCAGCGCCACGCTCGTCACCACCGCGGAGAACCAACGCATCTCATCGCCTCACAAGAAGAAAAGGCCCCCGCGCTGTGCAGGGGCCGGTGCGCGCTCAGCGCCACCCGAGGATGGCGCCGGCCGGGAGAGCCGGACGGATCAGAGCTTGTAGCCCAGCGTGATGTAGTAGCGGCGGCCCGACCAGGCCAGCTCGTTCGGGCGGCTGAGGTCACCGGCGTAGGTCAGCTCGGCCTGGTTGGTCAGGTTCTTGGCTTCCACGGCGAAGGACAGGTTCTTGGTGGCCTTCCATTGCAGCTTGGCATCCAGGTAGCCGGTCTTGTCGCGGAAGTTCGGGTTGCCCGACACGTCGTTGCCGCCGGTGTAGTACTTGCCACGCTGGTGGTAGGCCAGGCGGGCATTGAACTCGCCGTTGTCATACCAGAGGCCCAGGTTGTAGGCCAGCTTGGACAGGCCCGGGTAGGGCAGCACGGAGTTGTCGAGCGGGCTGATCAGCTCGTTGCCGGCGGCATAGCTGAAGTTCATGCGCGTGACGTTGGCGTCCACGCCGAAGCCGCTCAGCCAGCCGGGCAGGAAGCTCAGCGGCGTGCGGCCGGCCAGCTCCAGGCCCTGGGTGCGCGCGCCCTTGCCGTTGATCGGCTGGGTGACGTCGAACAGGCGGCCGTCGCCGTAGAAGTTGACCTGCGGCTGGTAGATGCCGGTGCGCACATAGGTGTCGATGTTCGTGCGGAACAGCGCCAGGCTCAGCTGCGTGTCACGGTTAGGGTACCACTCCAGGCTCAGGTCCTGCTTGGTGGCGCGGTAGGGCTTGAGGTCGGGGTTGCCGGCCGTGCAGTCGTCGGTGCCGTCGCCGCCGCGCGAGACGGCGCCGCTGCCGGTCGTGCAGGTCACGTTCGGGGCCAGCAGGTTGAGCGCCGGGCGGGCCATCACCTTGCCCCAGCCGGCGCGCAGGATCAGCTTGTTCGGCAGCAGCTGCAGCGCCGCGTTCAGGCTGGGCAGCACGTCGCTGTAGCTGTTGTCCAGGCCCACGACCTTGTTGCTGTTGACGATGACCGCGCAGCTCGACACGGTGGCCGGGTCGCACTGGCGGTCGGTCTGCAGGCCGACCGACTTCACGTCGGTGCGGGTGTAGCGCACACCCACGTTGCCGTCGAGCGCCATGCCCAGCAGCTCCGTGCCCCAGTCGAGCTGCACATAGCCCGACTTGATCTTCTCGGAGATGTCGAAGGCCGGGATCTGCGGGTAGGTCTTGCCGTCGCTGCCCGGGGTCTCGTAGAGGTACTGGTGCGTGAAAGCGCTGGTGTCGAAATAGCCGCTGTTGACGGCGGCGGTGTAGCTCGGCGCCGTCCAGCCGCTGGGCAGGCCGCTGACGCTCTTGTAGCCACCGAAGAAGGTGCCGGGCGAGGTCGTGCGCAGCTTGTTGATGATCTCCTGCATCTGCGCTCCGCTCACGTAGGACGTGCGGAAGCCGCTGTTGATGAAGGTCTGCGCGTCGTTCGGGCGCTGGGCGGTGCCGGTGTAGAGCGGGTCGAAGATGATGGTCTGGTTGACGTTGGCACCGCGGGCGTTGATGTCCACCGCCTCCGTGGTGTTGGTCAGGCTGCCGTTGTTCTGCACCAGGTAGCCGCCGCCGTTGTACTGGTTGGAGCGCGACTCGCGCGCCTGCACGCCGAAGTACAGGGTGTTGAAGATGCCGTGGTCCAGGTTGTAGGTGAAGTCGAGCTTGCCCTGGCGCTCCTTGTTGGCCGTGGCCGAGGGGCGGTACTGCATCTGCGCCTGCACATAGGAGCTGGCGGCATCCGGGCTGTAGCCCGCCGGGAAGGTGAACTGCGGCAGGCGCGCGCCGTCGAGCTTGACGACCAGGCCCGGCGCGTTCTGCGTCAGCACGACGGCATTGCTCTCGCTCTTGTAGTCGGACTTGGAGTCGCCGAGCAGGCCTTCGACGCGCAGGTCATTGCGCTTGAACTTGAAGCCGGCCGTGGTGTAGCGGGACTCGATGTCGAGCGCGAAATCACGCGCCGAGGTGCTGAAGGCGCCCTGGCCGCCCTGGCCTGCGACGTTCAGGCAGTTGCCGACCGTGTACTGGGTGACGTGGTGGTTCTCGACGACCATGCCGGCCGGCGTCGTGCTGGTGCTCACGCCCGTGCAGGTACCGGCGGTGGCCACGGTGCCGTTGGCGGCATAGACCGGCGCCCGGCCGGCCGACGACAGGCGCGTGACCGCCGTGAAGTCGGTGCCGTAGTTCATGTCGTTGAGCTTCTGCGCCTGGGTGTTGACCTGGTGGCTCAGGTAGGCGTCGAAGGCGTCGCTGAATTTGTACTGGGCCGTGAACTCGGCCGAGCTGCGCTTGTGATCGCGTTCCCAGATGCCGTAGCGCGAGATGCGCGGCGCGTAGTCGAACCACTGGGCCAGGCAGGCGTTGCGGTCCGTCGTGTTGGTGAGCGCGGCGCAGCCGGCCGAGGTGGAGACGGCGGCTGCCGCAGCGTTCAAGCTGGTGAGGGTCTTCTCGGCGGAGAAGTCCCAGTCGCGCAGGAAGGTCCAGGAGGTGTTGCGGGAGAAGTCGCCGCGCGTGTAGATCTTGTCGTAGACGACATTGGCCATCAGGCCCAGGCGGCCGTCGAAGAACTTGTCGGCCAGCAGCAGCGTGGCGCGCGGCTGCATGCCGCCGCGCAGGCTGCTGCGCTCGCCGGCCAGCGTGCCGGCGATGGTGCGCTTGGCGAAGTCCAGCGGCTTGCGCGTGGTGATCTGCACCGTGCCGCCAACGCCGCCTTCGGTCATCTTGGCCTGCGTGCCCTTGATGACGTCGATGGACTGGATGAGTTCTGCGGCCAGCTCGCGCAGCTCGGCGCCCCGGCCCGCGCCGCCGTTGGTGCCCAGCACCGACATGCCGTTGATCTCGACCCGGTTCAGGTCGGGCTCGACGCCGCGGATCGACACCTGCGAGCCTTCGCCGAACTCGCGCGACAGCTGCACGCCGGTGATGCGCGACAGGGCCTCGCCAACGTTCTTGTCGGGGAACTGGTCGATGTCTTCCGCGACGATGGAATCGGTGACCGTGCCGGCATTCTTCTTGCGGTCGATGGCGCTGCGGATGGAGGTGCGGATGCCGCTGACGACCACCGTGTCGAGTTGCTGCGGGCCCTTGTCAGCCGTCTTCTCGGCCGGCTTGTCCGCCGGCTTGGGCGCTTCGGCCGCAGCGGCGGCCTGCTGGGCGTGGGCCGGGCCGGCGAGCACGGCAGCCACGGCCAGGGCCAGGGGGGTCCAACGCGAAACCGGCGTGGCGCCGTGAATCTTCTTCAGCATATTGTTTGTCTCCGGAAAAACTCGTCGAGAAGCGGCTCGAAACGGCCCTCAATACAGCCCTGTCGGCAGTCTAGGTGGCGGGTTTCACACCGTGTTCACACGCCCGCAAAGAATCACGCCCGTGATTGCTTGGCGTCCGAGAAAACCCGCAAACGGCGCACACATCGCTCAGGGGCGTGATTGCTTCTGCCAGGCGCGGCGCAGGCGGCCTGCCGGGGAGGCTTGCGCACCACGGCCGCCTCCCGGAACACGCCAAAGAAAAACCCGCACGCGGCGGGTTGTTTCAATACTCAAGGCGCGAATTCAATCAAATCAAGAATCTCACGCCCATATACTCATTTCACATATTCACGGGCGCCGCTTCAGCCAGGCCTCCGGCACCGGCACGATGCAGATATTCATCTCGCGCCCGTCCGCCGCCAGCATCGCCGACTGGATCTGGATCTTGCGGCCGTCCGGGCTGAAGGTGGGGTGCGGGTGATCACGCGCGGTGGCCTTATGGCCGGTGGTGAGCAGCATCATTTCGCGCGTCTTGCGGTCGATCAGGTAGAGGCTGCGGCTGAAGTCGTCGCCCACCGCAAAGCGCCCGTCCGGCGAGCCGTGCACATGCCACAGGCCGCTGCCGGAGGGTGTCTGGCCCACGAGGTTCATCTCGCGCGTGCGCAGGTTGACGATGGCGAGGCCGGTGGGCTTTTCGCGCGTGCCGGTGTTGCCCCAGGCATCGTCCTGGCCGGGGTTGGCACCACCCACATCCGTGCCGGCCGGCCGGTTGGGGTCCACCACGCCCGGGATGGCGCGGTGGCCCATGATGGCCAGCGCCACTTCGTCCTTGCCGATGATCGCCTCGTGCGTGACCCACTCATAGGGCGCCTCCGGGTAGAGCGGGCGCAGGCCGCTGCCGTCGCCGCGGACGGTCCAGGTGCGCTGGGGCGACTTGCCGCCCGTTTCCCAGCTGAACACCAGCTCGCCCGGGTTCCAGAGGTTGGACTGGATGTGGCCGATCTGGAAGGGCACCGACACGACGTGGCGGAACTCGCCCGTCTGCACGTTCACCTTGCCGATGGCATGCGGCCCGGCGCCCATGCCGCGCGGGCCGAAGGGCGGCTCGATCCTGGTGCCGGCGGGCAGGCGTGCGCCGGCGTAGGCCTTGCCGGTGATGCGGAAGTAGAACCACTGGCCATCGGCGTCCAGCGCGTTGTCGCCGACGGCCTCCAGTTCCGGCGGCAGCGTGGCGAACACGCGCTGGTAGGCCGTGGCGGGCTTGATCACGCCGGCCTGGCTGTCCGCAAAGATGCGGTCCAGGTCCACCTCGACGGCCTGCATGGTTTTGGGCGGCCCCTTGCGGTCGGACCGCAGGAAGTACAGCTTGTTGCCGCCCGACTGCGCGAGGTTGAGCATGCCGTCGTAGCCGCCCTCGGTCACCTGCACCATCTCGCCGCTGGCCTCGTTGACGGCGATGGCCTCGCCCTTCACGCGGTTGGAACGGAACACCAGCCACTGGCCGTCGGCGGTCCACTGCGGATGGCTGGGGTAGATCTTGGAGTCGCCCTTGGCTTGGGTCGTCAGGAAGGTCAGCGGCGTGCCGGTGACGGGGTCGGTCACGACGCGCTTCTCGGACGGGAAGCGCTGGCCGATCTGGGCCCAGGCGGGCACCAGCGCCAGCAGCAGGGTCAGCAGCAGGGAGGTCTTGCGGAGCGACATGGAGCGACTCGAGGGACGATGGGGTGAGCGTGACTCTAGGAGCCGCCGCGTTGCTGGATGTTGCTGGCCGCGAATCGCTCAAGAACTTGCGCCGTCCACCGCCGCTTCGGGCGCCTGCAGCTCCTAGCATCCGCGCCATGGACCGCCTCCTCACCCGCCGCTGCCTCGCGGCCTTGCTCGCCTTGCTGGCCGCGCCCTGGGCGCAAGGCCAGGCCTTCACCGCCACCACCGACCCCGCGCGCGCGCAGGTGACGCTGCCCACGCCGGCCCGCCCCGACCTGCCCTCGCTCATCCTGATCGGCGACTCCACCGTGCGCAACGGCCAGGACGACGGCCAGGGCAAGGGCGCGGAAGGCCAGTGGGGCTGGGGCCGCCCGATCGCCGCCTACCTCGACGCCAACCGGGTGAACCTCGTCAACCGGGCCGTCGGCGGCCTTTCCAGCCGCACCTACCGCACGAGCGGCCACTGGGACCGCACCAAGGCCCTCATCAAGCGCGGCGACTGGGTGCTGATGCAGTTCGGCCACAACGACGCCAGCCCCGTGAACGACAACAGCCGCGCCCGCGGCGTGCTGCGCGGCACCGGCCACGAGACCGAGGAGATCGACAACCTGCTCACCGGCAAGCGGGAGACGGTCAGCACCTATGGCGCCTACCTGCGCGCCTACGTGGCCGAGATCCGCGCACTCGGCGCCACGCCGGTCATCTGCTCGCCGGTGATCCGCAAGCGCTGGGAGGCCGACGGCGTGAAGCTCATGCGCGCCGGCGGCAACTACGCCGCCTGGGCTGCCGAGGTGGCCCGGCAGGAGAAGGTGGCCTTCATCGACCTCAACGAATGGGGTGCGCTGCGCTACGAGGCGCTCGGCAAGGCCTGGGTCGACCAATTCTTCCCAGCGGACCAGCCCCAGGAAACCGTGCACACCAACTGGCTCGGCGCGGCGGTCAACGCCCAGCTCGTCATTGCCGGCCTGATCCAGCAGCAGGTGCTGCCCGAGGCCTTCTACCTGCGCCGCTTCCTGCCTGACGGCAGTGACGAACGGCCGGTGGTGGATGCCCGCCAGGTCAAGGTCGAAGCGCCGCGCAACCCGGCCCTGCCCAGCCTCGTCATGATCGGCGACTCGACGGTGCGCAGCGGCGGCCAGAACGGCGCCTGGGGCTGGGGCGAGCGCATCGCGGCCTTCTTCGACACCAGCCGCATCAACATCGTGAACAACGCGATCGGCGGCCGCAGCAGCCGGACCTTCTTCACCGAAGGCCGCTGGGCGGCGGTCCTCGCGCAGTTGAAGTCGGGCGACACGCTGCTGATCCAGTTCGGCCACAACGACGGCGCGCGCATCGGCGACCCCGCCGGCAAGAACCGGGGCTCGGTGCCCGGCATCGGCCCGGAGACGGTGGAAGACACCCGGCCCGACGGCAGCAAGGAGCAGGTCCACAGCTTCGGCTGGTACCTGGCCCGCTACATCCAGGACGCGCAGGCCAAGGGCGCGCGGGTGGTGGTGCTGTCGCCCGTGCCGCACAAGGACCGCTGGCAGCCCAGCCAGCCGCGCGACTTCGAGACCTACGCCGCCTGGGGCGAGCAGGTGGCCCGCGCCCACGGGGCGGCCTTCATCGACCTGACGCTGCGGGTGGCCCAGGCCTACCAGGGCGTCGGGGCGGAGCGCGTCGAGGCGTTCTTTGCCGATGCCCGCACCCACACCAACGAGGCCGGCGCCATCTTTAACGCCACCCAGGTGGTCGAGGGCCTGAAAGCCCTGCCGGGCCAGCCGCTGGCCGCTTTCTTGAAGGCGGCGGCACCCTGATTTGAAAACTTGCTTGCGCAACTCCAAAAAGTGCGCTTAAAATAGCGGGCTCAGGCGCTTTAGCTCAGTTGGTTAGAGCGATGGAATCATAATCCACAGGTCCGGGGTTCGAGTCCCTGAAGCGCCACCAAAATCCGAACGGCCCGAGCTACAAACTGCTCGGGCCGTTTGTCTTTGCAGCCCTGCTTTCTGCGTTCGCAGCCACTGGACACATACCATGTACCGCTGTGCCCTCTCCTCGCTCGGCCTGGCACTCGCAACGACCGCCTTCGTTGCCCAGGCCCAGCAGCACCGCTTCTTCCCGGCCCACGCCCTGCGCGGCGAACTCGTCATCACGCAGTTCCCCGAGGCGCTGCTGAACGGCAAGCCGGCCCGCCTGGCGCCCGGCTCGCGCGTGAAGAACGACAGCAACCTCTGGGTGCCGCCCGCCGGCCTCACCGGCCAGAAGTTCACCGTGCACTACACGGTCGAGAGCAGCGGCCTGATCATGGACGTCTGGGTGCTGAACCCGGCCGAGCTGGCCAACAAGCCCTGGCCCACGACGCCCGCCGAGGCAGCCGCGTGGCAGTTCAACCCGGGCAACCAGACGTGGGTGAAGCGATGAGCGATGCCAACAGCGGCAAGAAGGTCTACATCAAGACCTTCGGTTGCCAGATGAACGAGTACGACTCGGACAAGATGGCCGACGTGCTCGAAGCCGCCAAGGGCTACACCCCCACCGACGACCCCGAGCAGGCCGACCTCATCCTGTTCAACACCTGCTCGGTGCGCGAGAAGGCACAGGAGAAGGTCTTCAGCGACCTGGGCCGCGTGAAGCACCTCAAGGCCAAGGGCGTGATGATCGGCGTGGGCGGCTGCGTCGCCTCACAAGAGGGCGCCGCCATCATCGAGCGCGCACCGTACGTCGACGTCGTCTTCGGCCCGCAGACCCTGCACCGCCTGCCGCAGATGCTCGAAGCCCGCCGCGAGCAGCGCCGCCCGCAGGTGGACATCTCCTTCCCCGAGATCGAGAAGTTCGACCACCTGCCGCCGGCCAAGGTCGAGGGCGCCTCGGCCTTCGTGTCCATCATGGAAGGCTGCTCCAAGTACTGCAGTTACTGCGTGGTGCCTTACACCCGCGGTGAGGAGGTCTCGCGCCCCTTCGACGACGTGCTGACCGAGATCGCCGGCCTGGCTGACCAGGGCGTCATGGAGATCAACCTGCTCGGCCAAAACGTCAATGCCTACCGCGGCAAGATGGGCGACACCAGCGAGTTCGCCGACCTGGCCCTGCTGCTGGAGTACGCCGCCGAGATCCCCGGCATCCGCCGCCTGCGCTTCACCACCAGCCACCCCAACGAATTCAGCCCGCGCCTGATCGAGGCCTACGGCAAGGTGCCCCAGCTGGTGAACCACCTGCACCTGCCGGTGCAGCACGGCAGCGACCGCATCCTGATGGCCATGAAGCGCGGCTACACGGCGCTGGAGTTCAAGAGCATCGTGCGCAAGCTCCGCGCCATCCGCCCGGACCTGCGTCTGGCCAGCGACTTCATCGTGGGCTTCCCCGGCGAGACGGATGAAGACCACGCCAAGCTGATGAAGCTGGTGCACGACGTCGGCTTCGACGCCTCGTTCAGCTTCATCTTCAGCCCGCGCCCCGGCACGCCGGCCGCCGCGCTGGAAGACACCACGCCCTACGAGACCAAGGTCAAGCGCCTGCAGGAGCTGCAGGCCGCCATCGAGGCCCATGCGCTGACGATCTCGCAGGGCATGGTCGGCCGCGTGGAGAAGGTGCTGGTCACCGGCAACGCCCGCAAGGACGCTTCCGAGCTGATGGGCCGCACCGAGTGCAACCGCATCGTCAACTTCGCCGGCTCGCCGCGGCTGATGAACCAGCTGGTGGACGTGCGCATCACCACGGCCTTCGCGCACTCGCTGCGCGGCGAAGTGATGACGACGGAGGACGTGCTGGGCGCCTGATCAGCGCCGGTTCAGCGTTTGAAGCTGAACAGCCACCACTGGGGCAAGGCCACGCCCAGCAGCAGCAGGCCGTAGCCGGCCATCTTGCCGTCGCGCCCCAGCAGCATCAGGGCCAGCACGACGGCCAGGCAGCCGCCGGCCGAACCCCAGCCCCACAAGCGCGTCCACCGCTGCCCCTGGGCTTCCCGCCGCCACACCAGCTTGATCGCCCCAGCCAACAACGCTGCCAGCCCCCAGGCGGGTGCGAACAGGTTGGCGAGATGCCAGAAGGCGTCCAAAGGGCTCATGCGGGCTTGATCCTTGTCAGGGGCGGTGAAGGCCGCGAATCCTACAATTCACTTCCATGTCGGTCTTCGCTCTTGGCCTGAACCACAACACTGCCCCGCTGGACCTGCGCGGGCGGTTTGCGTTCACGCTCGAGCAACTGGCTCCTTCGCTCACCGGCCTGCGCCAGAAGCTGCCCGGCGCGCCCGAGGCGGCCATCCTCTCCACCTGCAACCGCACCGAGGTCTATGTGGCCGCCCCCTCGGCCCAGGTGCAGCCGGCCATCGCCTGGCTGGCGCAAACCGGCGGTGTCGAGGCGGGTGCCCTGCGTGAGCATGCCTATGTGATGCAGGGCAGCGCTGCGGCGCGCCATGCCTTCCGCGTGGCCAGCGGGCTGGATTCGATGGTGCTGGGCGAGCCGCAGATCCTCGGCCAGATGAAGCAGGCCGTGAAGGAAGCCGAAGCCGCCGGTGCGCTGGGCACCACGCTGCACCAGCTCTTCCAGCGCAGCTTCTCGGTCGCCAAGGAAGTGCGCAGCTCCACCGAGATCGGCGCCCACTCCATCAGCATGGCCGCTGCGGCCGTGCGACTTGCCGGCC
>Ga0233424_10003090_pt1 | contig 11043 bp, 12 predicted proteins | sample Watercolumn_Towu_FD_181011 | JGI IMG/M metagenome (GOLD analysis project Ga0233424, IMG submission 181011) | Freshwater microbial communities from Lake Towuti, South Sulawesi, Indonesia - Watercolumn_Towuti2014_125_MG | ecosystem: Environmental > Aquatic > Freshwater > Lake | place: Indonesia... | reverse complement strand
CGCTCGATCACCCAGCGGTGCTTGTCGGACAGCTCCGCCAGCCATTCCTGGACGTAATGCTCCACCTCTGCGGTCTGCAGCATGTCCTCAGGCCGCTCGGAATGCTCGTCGGCAATGGCTTCACCGATGGATAGGGTGGGATCGATGTCCAGCGGTGCATCCAGGGAAGCCACCCGGTCGTTGAGGGCCAGCACCCGGCGCACCTCCTCCACCGGTTTGCCGGTGAGATGGGCGATCTCGTCCGGGCCGGCGTCGGGTACGCCATGCATCTCCAGGTGGCGCTGGGCACGCAGGTAGATGTTGAGTTCCTTGATGACGTGCACCGGCAGGCGGATGGTGCGGGACTGGTTCATGATCGCCCGCTCGATGTTCTGGCGGATCCACCACGTGGCGTAGGTGGAGAAGCGGAAGCCCCGCTCGGGCTCGAATTTCTCCAGGGCGTGCATGAGCCCCAGGTTGCCTTCCTCGATCAGATCCAGCAGGGACAGGCCGCGATTGATGTAGTGCTTGGCGATGTTCACCACCAGGCGCAGGTTGTGCTCGATCATGCTCTGGCGGGCGGCGAAATCCCCATGGCGCACGCGAAAGGCCAGTTCCTTTTCCTCGTCCGGCGAAAGCAGGCCTTCCTTACCGATTTCGTTCAGGTAGAGCTGGGTGACGTCGGGAATCTCGTCAAAATCGAGGCCCAACTCGGCATGCGGCGGCTCGGCCACCTCCTCCGGTTCAACCTCGAGATTGGGTTCCGCGTCGGAGGAACCCAGAAAATTCTCTTCCTGCATCCTCGCTCTCAACTCAGTTTCGGCAGGTAATCGAGCGGATCCACGGGCTTGCCGTACTCGCGTATCTCGAAATGGAGCTTGACCCGGTCGGCGTCGCTGTCTCCCATCTCGGCGATGGCCTGGCCGCGCGCCACCTGCTGTCCCTCCGCCACCAGGATGCTTGCATTGTGGGCATAGGCGGAAAGCAGGGTCTTGCCGTGGCGGATGATGATCAGTTTTCCATAGCCCCGCAAGCCGGAACCGGCATAGACCACCCGGCCCGAGGCAGCAGCCTGGACAACCTGCCCACGGGCACCCGCGATGTCGATGCCCTTGCCGTTGCCGTCACCGAAGCGCGCCAGCAAGGCGCCCTTGCTCGGCCACGTCCAGGCATCGGGAGGCGCCTCGGCGGGTTCGGGAGGCAAGGTCGAGGCGGATAGCAGCGGACGCGTGGCCACCGTCGGCTCCGCCGGCAGCGCCGTGGTGCTCACCGCCGCTTTCGGCGGCGTGACCCGGAGGACATCGTCGGCGCGGATGCGGCCGGGGTCTGACAGGTTGTTCCAGGCAGCGAGGTTGCGGTAATCCACACCGTGCTCGAAAGCGATCTTGTAGAGCGTGTCGCCTACCTGAACCCGGTAATGGCCGGCGGGTACCGGCGCCGCTGCCTTGACAGCCGCCGGCTTAGCCCGCGCTCCGACCTCGCGCACCGGCGCCGGGCTTCGGGTCGAGGCGCAACCCGCCAGCGTGACGAATACCAGCCATAGCAACGAACGGATCAAGTGACGCCGGACAGCAGGGGGACGAATTTCACCGGCTCCAGCTCTTTCTCCGAGAAATCACCCTCAGCGCCCGCCTCCACCAGGACCAGGCGCTGGCTCTCCCCCGCCCCTACCGGGGCCACCAGACGGCCGCCGGGCTTGAGTTGCCGCTTGAGCTCGTCGGGAATATAGGGCATGGCCGCCGCCACCACGATAGCGTCGTAAGGCGCGGCAGCCGTGTAGCCATGACTGCCGTCGACGTTCTTGATCAGCACGTTGTTGATGCGCAGCTCGCGCAGGGTCTGACGCGCCCGGCCGATGAGCTTGGCGATGCGTTCCAGGCTTAGGACTTCCTTCGCCAGCTTGGACAGGACCGCGGCCTGGTAGCCGCAACCGCCACCGACTTCCAGCACCCGTTCAAGCAGGCGCCCCCGGCAGGCCAGTTCGCAGCTGCGGGCCACGGTGTAGGGGCTGGAGATGGTCTGGCCCTGGCCGATGGGCAGGGGAGTGTCGTCATAGGCCTGGTGCTGGATGCTTTCCTCCAGGAAAGCATGGCGCGGAATAGTGTTCATGGCGGCCAGCACGCGGGGGTCGGCGATGCCCTGGGCCTTGAGATGCTCCAGCATGCGGGTGCGGGCCCGCTGCGAGGTCATGCCGATGCCGTGCACGCTCATCGGGCGAGCCAGTCCTCGATCAGCCCCATCTGGGCGTAGCGTGTCAAATCCAACTGCAAGGGCGTCAGGGAAATGCGCCCCTGGGATACGGCGTGGAAATCCGTGCCGGGTCCAGCGTCCTGAGCGGCGCCGGCGGCTCCCACCCAGTACATGGTCTGGTTGCGCGGATTGACCGTTTTCACCGTGTCCTGGGCCTTGTGGCGGCGACCCAAACGGGTGACCTCCACGCCCTGGATCTGGTCGGCGGGCAAATCCGGTACGTTCACATTCAACAGGACATGCTCGGGCACGGGATCGCTGGCGAAACGGGCGGCCAGACGGCCGACGAAGTCGGCGGCGGTCTGGAAATGCTCGCCCTGAAGATTGGCCAGGGAAACCGCCACGGAAGGGATGCCCAGAAGGAATCCCTCGGTGGCCGCGGCCACCGTACCGGAATAGACCGTGTCATCACCCATATTCGCACCGTGATTGATACCGGAGACCACCATCTCGGGCAAAGCGGGCAACAAACCGGTTACGGCCAGATGTACGCAATCAGTAGGCGTGCCATTGACGTAATGAAAGCCACCCGGGGTCTGGCGCACCATCAGTGGCCGGTCAAGGGTGAGGGAATTGCTGGCGCCGCTGCGGTCGCGCTCCGGCGCCACGACGGTGACCTCATGACCTTGCTTGGTGAGCGTTGCGGCGAGGACGGCCAGTCCTGGTGCAAAGTAGCCGTCGTCGTTGCTGAGCAGAATTCGCATTCGCCGCGGAAGTGGGAGAGGGAAAGATGGTCGGGGCGAGAAGATTCGAACTTCCGACCCCCTGCACCCCATGCAGGTGCGCTACCAGGCTGCGCTACGCCCCGAACGCCGCGCATTATAGGGGGTCGGGGAGAATCGGTAAACACCGGAAAGAAAAAAATGCGGGATCAGCGCAAATAGCGTGCAAATGCCGCGATTTGGATGCGAGATTGCGAGAGATTCCGGCCAACGTCGACTGCCGGCCGTTACTGGGTCAACCCTTCAGAATGGCGAAGATATCGGCCAGTTCCTTCTTGATCGAGGCCAAATCGACACTTTCCACCACCTCGACTTCAGGCTGCGTAAGGTAGGGCTCGCCTCCCTCTGACAACAACCGGTTGCGGGCACCGCTGATGGTGAATCCCTGCTCGTAGAGCAATTCGCGGATGCGGCGGATCAGCATCACCTCGTGATGCTGGTAATAACGCCGGTTGCCGCGCCGCTTTACTGGCTTCAACTGGTTGAATTCCTGCTCCCAGTAACGCAGGACGTGCGGCTTGACGCCGCACAGCTCGCTCACCTCGCCGATGGTGAAATACCGTTTCGGCGGGATGGGCGGCAGATCAGAGTTCGGCAGGGGATCCGACATGGGCCTCTTCCACCATCGCCTTCAGTTTCTGGCTGGCGTGGAAGGTCACCACGCGCCGCGCAGTGATCGGCATTTCCTCACCGGTCTTGGGATTGCGGCCGGGGCGTTGGGGCTTTTCCCGCAACTGGAAATTGCCGAAACCGGACAATTTGACGCTGTCGCCATTTTCCAAGGCGGTGCGCACCTCCTCGAAGAAGGTCTCCACCATGTCCTTGGCTTCGCGTTTGTTGAGGCCAACCTTTTCGAATAGCAAATTGGCCAGTTCAGCTTTTGTTAGTGTGGTCATGCAGGTAAGACTCCGTCAGCTGCGCAACGTGGCGTTGAAGCGCGTCGATAACAACTGCACGACCTCGGCCACGGCGGAATCAATTTCAGAATCTGTAAGCGTTTTCTCAGTATGTTGTAACAACATCTTGAATGCAAGGCTTTTTTTCCCAAGTCCAACGCCCTGCCCTTGGTAGACATCAAAGCAGGCAATTTCGGCTACCAGGCCAGGCAGCGTATCCCGGGCAGCAGCCAGGATATCGCCGAGGGGAAGGCCGGCATCCACCACGACCGCGATATCTCGACGCACGGCCGGAAAACGCGGCATGCCCATGTACCTGGGCGCACCACGATCGACGAGGGGTGCCAAGTCGATCTCGAACAGCACTGGCGCTTTGGCGAAGCCGTATTTCTGGTTGAGCCTTGGGTGCAATGCACCGATCCAGCCGACTGCATTGCCATCGATCCAGATCCGGGCGCTCTGCCCAGGATGGAGCGGGGAATGCCCGGCGGCGCGATAGTCGGCGCGGAGCGGATGCAGCAAGGCATCCAAGTCGGCGCGCAGATCGAAGAAATCAACGTTGCGGCTTTGTTCGCCCCACTGCTCTGAAAGCTTGTGTCCATAGGCAAGGGCCGCGATTCGCAAGGGCTGGCCCTGGGCATCGGCACTCAGGAATGCCCGCCCTACCTCGAACACGCGCACGCGTTCCTGGCCGTGGTTGAGGTTGTGGCGCAGGGCCTGCACCAGTCCACCCATCAGACTGCCGCGCATCACGCCCATCTGGCTGGCGATAGGATTCAGCAGAGGGAGAATGTCGCCTACGCAACGGAAATCCCTGTCCAGATCTTCAGAAGTAAAGCTGTAGGTGATGTTCTCCTGGTAACCCCTGGCGACCAATAACTTTTTCAGTTCGATGGCAGGGCGCGTTCCCTCCCCTGCCGGCAACATGGCATGTTCGCCGCGCAGGCCGACGGTGGGAATTGCGTCGTAACCATGCACGCGGGCCACTTCCTCGATGAGGTCAACTTCCCGGCTGATATCGAAGCGATGGCTGGGTGGCTGGACACGCGTCCCCTCTCCAACCCGTTCCACCCTCATGCCCAGGCGGGCAAGAATGGCAAGCATGTCCTGGTCATCCAGATCGAAGCCGAGCAGGCGGCGGGCGCGATCCGGCCGGAAAGCCACCTGTGCCGCCGGCGCCACTCCGTGCCCTGCCTCCACTATGGGGCCACAGCGGCCGCCGCAGATATCCAGGATCAAGCGGGCGGCCCGCTCCATGGCATGGCGCGGCAATTCGGGATCGACACCGCGTTCGAAGCGGTGGGAGGAGTCGGTGGACAGTCCATGTCGGCGGGCGCGGCCGGCAATGGCCTCGGGCGAAAAATGGGCCGCTTCGAGGAAGATGTCGATGGTGTCAGACGTGACCGAACTTGAGGTGCCGCCCATGATCCCGGCCAGGGCCAGGGCGCCGTCGTCGTCGGCGATGACCAGGGTATCCTGGGTCAACTCGATGGTCTGGCCGTTGAGCAGATCGAGTCGCTCGCCGTTGGTTGCCTGCCGGGCACGAATAGGGCCCTGTAGCTTGCTCAGGTCAAAGCCATGCATGGGCTGACCAAGTTCAAGCAGCACGTAGTTGGTCACGTCCACCACCGGGTGGATGGCGCGCAGGCCGGAACGCTCCAGACGCCGCACCATCCATTCCGGCGTCGAGGCACGGGGATCGATGCCCCGGATCACCCGCCCGCAATAGCACGGGCAACCGGCTTTGTGATCGATGAGCACGGGGTGGGTGTCGGCCAGTTGGGCGACGACCGCGGAACAGTCCACCCCTTCCAGCGTCGCCCCGGTGAGGGCCGCCACTTCCCGGGCGATGCCCAGCACGGACAGACAGTCACCCCGGTTGGGGGTGAGCTTGAGGGTAATAAGATGGTCGTCCAGGTCCAGCCAATCACGCAAGGCGGCGCCTACCGGAGCGTCGGCGGGCAGTTCCATGATGCCGGCGGCATCGGCGGCCAGACCCAGCTCCTTGCTGGAACAAAGCATGCCGAAGGATTCGACGTTCCGGACCTTGGCCTGCTTGATCTGGAAGTCGCCGGGCAGCAGGGCGCCCACGCGAGCGCAGGCGGTCTTCAAACCGGCGCGGGCATTGGGAGCGCCGCAGACGATAGTGAGCGGCATGGCTTCACCCACGTTGACCTGGCAGACTTGGAGACGGTCGGCGTTGGGATGTTTCTCGGCGCTGAGGATTTCCGCCACCACCACCCGGGTGAAAGGGGGCGCGGCGGGCTCCAGGGCCTCCACCTCGAGGCCGGCCATGGTCAACAGATGACCCAACTCGGCGGTGGGCAGCTTGGGATCGACGAGGCTTTTCAGCCAGGCTTCGGAGAATTGCATGGTCGATTACCTCAGGCGAACTGCTTGAGAAAGCGCAGATCGTTGTAGTTACGGCATAACGTCGCCCTGTGGGCGACATTAGCCTCCACTGAAGTGACCCGCCGGCAATTCATGCGAATTGCCTCAAGAAGCGCAGGTCATTTTCAAAAAACAGCCGCAGGTCATCCACGCCATAGCGCAGCATGGCCAGCCGCTCCACGCCCAGGCCGAAGGCGAAGCCCTGGTAGCGCTCGCCATCGATGCCCACGTGGCCGAACACGTTGGGATGCACCATGCCGCAGCCCAGCACCTCCAGCCAGCCGGTGTGAGAGCAGACCCGGCAGCCGGCGCCCCCGCAGATGACGCAGCCGATGTCCATCTCGGCGGAAGGCTCGGTGAAGGGGAAGAAGGAGGGCCGGAAGCGAACCGGCAAGTTGTCCCGCTCGAAGAAGCGGCCCATGAAGTCGGCCAGCACCCCCTTCAGGTCAGCGAAGGACACCGACTCGTCCACCCACAGGCCCTCTACCTGATGGAACATGGGGGTGTGGGTGATGTCGGAATCGCAGCGATAGACCCGGCCGGGGGCGATGATACGGATGGGCGGCTGGTGCTGCTGCATGTAGTGCACCTGCACCGGCGAGGTGTGGGTGCGCAGCAGATTGCCGCCTTCCAGATAAAAGGTGTCGTGCATGGCCCGCGCCGGGTGGTTTTCCGGAATATTCAGGGCCGTGAAGTTGTAGAAATCGGTCTCGATCTCCGGGCCATCCGCCACCATGAAGCCGATGGAAGCGAACAGCTGCTCGATGCGAGCCATGGTGCGGGTGACGGGATGCAGGCCGCCCATACCCTCACCCCGCCCTGGCAGGGTCACGTCCAGGGATTCGGCGGCCAGCTGCTTTTCCAGCTCGGCGGCCTGGAGGGCCTCACGGCGGGCTTTCAGCAGCGCCTCGACCTGGTCCTTGACCTGGTTGATGCGGGCGCCGGCCGCCTTGCGCTCCTCCGGTGGCAAAGCGCCCAGGCCCTTCATCAGTTCAGTGATGGCCCCGCTCTTGCCGATGAAACGCGCCTTCACCTGATCCAGGACGGGCAGGCTCCCGGTGGCGGCGAATTCCCGCTCGGCTTCCTTGAGAATTTCATCGAGATTCATGATCGAATCCGTTGATCAGAAAAAGAAAAAGGGAGGCCCTTGCAGGCCTCCCCCAGTACGCTGCGGGCGCTTACGCCCCCAGGCTGGCCTTGGCCTGCTCGGCGATCTTGGCGAACGCGGGCTGGTCGAAGATGGCCATGTCGGATAGCACCTTGCGGTCGATCTCGATATTGGCTTTCTTCAGGCCGTTCATGAACACGCTGTAGGTCATGTCCAGCCCCAAGGAACGCACGGCGGCGTTGATCCGGGCGATCCAGAGCTGGCGGAACTGGCGCTTGCGTTGACGGCGGTCGCGATAGGCATACTGCCCGGCCTTCATGACCGCTTCATTGGCAATCCGGAAGACGTTCTTGCGACGGCCGCGGAAACCCTTGGCGGCGTCCAGGACCTTCTTGTGGCTGGCGTGAGCGGTGACACCACGTTTGACGCGAGGCATGACGAGTCTCCTTTCTTAGGCGTAGGGCATCATGTCACGCACGTGACCGACGTCGGAAGGATTCACGTCGGACATCCCGCGCAGGTGGCGTTTGCGCTTGGTGGTCTTCTTGGTGAGGATGTGGCGCATGTAGGCGGAGGACCGCTTGATGCTGCCACTGCCACGCACGCGGAAGCGCTTGGCGGCTCCGCTCTTGGTCTTCATCTTGGGCATGTTGGCTCCAATTTTTCGATGCCGCCTGGCGGTTCCCACCGGGAACGCTTGACCAGCCACACGGCACTTGTCGGCGCGGAAGATTATCGAGGCCCGCGCCCACCTCGTAAAAACAGATGGTTACTTCTTTTTCTTCGGGCTGAGCACCATGATCATCTGGCGCCCTTCCAGCTTGGGAAACTGCTCGACCACGCCCAATTCGGCCAGATCGCCTTCCACCCGCTTCAATAAATCAAGACCGAACTCCTGGTGGGCCATTTCCCGGCCCCGGAAGCGCAAGGTCACCTTGGCCTTGTCGCCCTCGCCCAGGAAACGCACCAGATTGCGCAACTTCACCTGGTAGTCGTTTTCGTCGGTGCCCGGCCGGAACTTCACTTCCTTGACCTGGATCTGCTTCTGCTTGAGCTTGGCCTCGTGCTGCTTCTTGCTCTCCTGATACTTGTACTTGCCGTAATCCATGATCCGGCATACGGGAGGCTGGGCCTGCGGAGCGATCTCCACCAGATCCAGCTCGGCCTCTTCGGCCTTGGCCAACGCTTCACGCAGACTGACGATCCCCAGCTGCTCGCTTTCCACACCCACCAATCGGATCGGCGACACATCGATTTCGCCGTTGATCCGGGGTTCCTTGTCCTGTGCTATCTCATGCCCCTTGAAAAAGCGAGGAGCCGATCAGCTGCATCGGCTCCTCGGGTTGTTCACTCGCTCTCCCGCAGTTTCGCCACGAAGGCTTGCAAGTCCATCTGGCCCAGATCCTCACCGCCGCGCTTGCGGATCGCCAGCTTGCTTTCCTGGCGCTCCTTCTCGCCGACGACGACCTGAAAAGGCACGCGCTGCATGGAGTGCTCGCGGATTTTATAGGTGATTTTCTCGTTTCTCAAGTCGGAAACGACCCGGAAGCCTTGTTTTTTAAGGGCTTGCGTCACCTTCGCCGCGTATTCCGCCTGGGCATCGGTAATGTTCATGACCACCGCTTGCACCGGCGCAAGCCAGGTGGGGAAGTTGCCGGCGTAATGCTCGATGAGGATGCCGATGAAGCGTTCCATGGAGCCCAGGATGGCCCTATGCAGCATCACCGGCGGCTTGCGGGTGTTGTCTTCGTCGACGAACTCGGCGCCAAGGCGCACCGGCAGGTTGAAGTCGAGCTGGATGGTGCCCACCTGCCAGAGCCGGCCCAGGGAGTCCTTGAGGGTGAACTCGATCTTGGGTCCGTAGAATGCACCCTCACCGGGTTGCAGGTCGTATTTCAGGCCGTTCTGGTCCAAGGCGGCGGCCAGGTCCGCTTCCGCCCGGTCCCAGGTCTCGTCGGAGCCCACCCGCTTCTCGGGACGGGTGGAGAGCTTCACCAGCACGTCATTGAAGCCGAAGTCGGCGTAGACGTCTTGGAGCATCTTGATGAACTCGGACACTTCCGACTGGATCTGGCCCTCACTGCAGAAGATGTGGGCGTCGTCCTGGGTGAAGGCCCGAACCCGCATCAGGCCGTGCAGGGCGCCTGAGGGTTCGTTGCGGTGGCAGGAGCCAAACTCTGCCAGGCGCATGGGAAGGTCCCGGTAGGAACGCAGGCCGTTGTTGAAGATCTGGATGTGGCCCGGGCAGTTCATGGGCTTCACCGCGTAGTCGCGGTTTTCAGAAGCGGTGACGAACATGTTCTCCCGGTAGTTGTCCCAGTGGCCGGATTTCTCCCACAGGGAGTGGTCCATGATGGTCGGGGTCTTCACTTCCAAGTAGCCGTGCTCGATGAACTTGCGGCGCATGTACTGCTCGATCTCCTGCCACAGCACCCAGCCGTGGGGATGCCAGAAAACCATGCCCGGCGCTTCCTCTTGCAGGTGGAACAGGCCGAGCTGCTTGCCCAGGCGGCGGTGGTCCCGCTTCTCCGCCTCTTCCAGCCGGTGCAGGTAGGCAGCCAGGTCGTCCTTGTTGGCCCAGGCGGTGCCATAGACCCGCTGCAGCATCTCGTTGCGCGAATCGCCGCGCCAGTAGGCCCCGGCCAGTTTCATCAGCTTGAAGGCCTTCAGCTTGCCGGTGGAGGGCACATGGGGGCCCCGGCACAGGTCGACGAAATCGCCCTCGCGGTAGAGGGAGATGGCCTGCCCCTCGGGGATGGCGGCGATCAACTCCGCCTTGTAGTGCTCGCCGATGGATTTGAAAAAGGCCACCGCCTGGTCCCGGTCCCACTCCTCTCGGGAGACGGGGATGTCCCTCTTGGCGAGTTCGCCCATACGCTTTTCGATAGCTGCGAGATCCTCGGGCGTGAAGGGCCGCTTGTAGGCGAAGTCGTAGTAGAAGCCATCCTCGATGACCGGACCGATGGTCACCTGGGCATCCGGGAACAACTCCTTCACCGCGTAGGCCAGCAGGTGGGCGGTGGAATGTCGGATCAGGTCGACGCCTTCCGGATCCTTGTCGGTGATGATGGCCAAGGTGACGTCGCGATCGATGCGATGGGAGGTGTCCACCAGTTGGCCATCCACCTTGCCGGCCAGGGCGGCGCGCGCCAGGCCGGCGCCGATGCCGGCGGCGACTTCGGCCACGGTTACGGGATGATCAAAGCTCCGTTCGGAGCCGTCGGGCAGGCGAATCACCGGCATGGGAACCCTCGAAAACAACAAAAGCCTCGTCAGAGGCTTTTGGATTGAAGCTGGTAGGCGCGATTGGACTCGAACCAACGACCCCCACCATGTCAAGGTGATGCTCTAACCAGCTGAGCTACGCGCCTAAGGTCGGGGCGCATTCTATCCAAGCCGCCCCCGTTGGGCAACGTGGAATTCTCCAGATTCATGCGCCGGCCGGCTAAAATCACGTTGATTCCAGAAGCAGACACAACAACATGCGCCGCCAAATCCTCGTCACCTCCGCCCTGCCCTACGCCAACGGCAGCATCCATCTGGGCCACCTGGTGGAATACATCCAGACCGATATCTGGGTGCGTTTCCAGAAGATGCGCGGCCACGACTGCGTCTACTGTTGCGCCGACGACACCCACGGCACCCCCATCATGCTGCGCGCGGAGAAGGAGGGCATCACGCCGGAAGCGCTCATCGA
>Ga0233424_10003087_pt1 | contig 11047 bp, 5 predicted proteins | sample Watercolumn_Towu_FD_181011 | JGI IMG/M metagenome (GOLD analysis project Ga0233424, IMG submission 181011) | Freshwater microbial communities from Lake Towuti, South Sulawesi, Indonesia - Watercolumn_Towuti2014_125_MG | ecosystem: Environmental > Aquatic > Freshwater > Lake | place: Indonesia... | reverse complement strand
CCGTCGTACTTGATTGCCGATTGGATCGCTGCCCCGGCCATCAGGTGGATCTCGTCGGAGAGGTAGAGCCACGTGTGGCGCCGCTCTTCCTCAAACCGCTTCTGGAGCGGCTTGACCCATGCCACGAGCGCAGCAGCCTCCTCGGCCGAGAGCAGGCGCAACTCCGGTGCCGAAGCCGTCCGCCGTTCAAGACCCTCTCGATGGACCGGGTCGAGGTCCGGCCTCGCGAGTTGCTCCTCCAGCCGTCGTCGAAGGCCGTCCTGCCGATCGAAGCGCTGCCCAGTCAGCCCGACGGGCACGATTGCCAGCGAGAGGACGTCCGGCCATCGTGCGGCGAGGTCGGACACCGTGCGTTCCAGAACCTCGCCGTCGTTATATCCCGGCACCAGCACGATTTGGGTATGGACCCGGATGCCCCACGAGGCGAGGCGATCGATCTGCTCGAGGATGTCCGGCGCCGTTGGGTTGCCAAGCAACCGCCGGCGCGCGTCAATGTCCGTCGCGTGCACCGACACGTAGAGGGGCGACAGGTGTTGGTCCTTGATCTTGCGCCAATCGTCATCAGAAAGGTTCGTGAGCGTGACGAAGTTCGCTGCGAGGAACGAGTACCGGAAGTCGTCATCCTTCAGGTAGAGGGGCCGTCGCATCTTGGCGGGCGACTGGTCGACGAAGCAGAAGACGCACCGGTTGTTGCAAATGCGAATACCATCGGAGGTCGGCGACTCGAAGTCGATGCCGAGCCCCTCGTCGGTATCGACGTCGACCGCCATCCGCGCCTGCCCTGGCGTGTCACGGCCTTCCCACTGTACGGAGACCGCACCCATGGCAACTCGGTAGTGGACGTCGATGACGTCTTCGACCGGTACCCCGTCGATCGCCACGAGCCGGTCTCCGGGGCGAATGCCAAGCGCCTCAGCAATGCTTCCGCCTGCTACCGCCTTCACCGTGAGCATGAAGCCCAAGTCTAGCAGGGTGTTCCAGAGACGCTCTGGACGGGCCGACGAGGGCGCCAGCGCTCCCAGTCGGCAACCAATCTTCCTCCTGCGGAGGCGCTAGCTACGCGCATGTGACCCGAAAAGTGACGGGCCGGCGAGGGCGCCAGCGCTCCCAGTCACGTGCGATTCTCCCTCCTACTGAGGCGCAAGCTACGGTCGCTCCCTCACACCCAAGAGTTGCGCATACCCTGCAAGCTGCCGATCAAGCGAGAACTCCGCGATGGCACGCACCCGCCCGGCCGCGCCCATCGTCAAAGCTTTTTCCCTATTGGCGATCACGTCAGCGATGGCAGTGCCGAAGGCCTCTGCGTCCCACGGGTCGGCAATGCGGCCGGTCACGCCATCCACCACCAGTTCCGGGGTCGCGCCGTGGCACGTCCCCACGACCGGGCGCTCGTGCAGCATCGCCCGAAGGGTCATGAGATTGAACGGGTCCGGGTACACGCTAGGGATGGCGCATACCGTCGCCGCGCCATGCGCCTCGCGCAACCCCTCCACGTCAAGCCATCCGCCGTCGTGCACGACCCCCGAGGGCAAGCCGGACTCAGCAGCGATGCGGCGCACCACCGTGAAGTACTCAGGCCGATCGCCAAGCACGACCAGTTGCGCGGGCACGCGCCGGATCACGTGGGCCATGGCACGAACGAGTTGGTCGCCGCCCTTCGCCCCCGAGGCACGGCCACCGAACAGCACGATCGGTCGTCCGTCGAGGTCGAGGCGCCGCCGGAAGGCATCGCCATCCCCCGGGAGGGACTGGCAGGCGGCGCCGTCCAGACCGTTGTGGACCACCGACGTACGGATATCCGCGAACCCGTTCGTCGCCATCACCATCGCCTGCGCGCGCGAGATGCAGGCCAACGTCGTGACCGTCCGCCGCACGATCCCGTGGACAATGGCGTTGCGGCCGGGGACTCGCCGGATCGTCTGGCAGTGCGTGCAGGCGGTAGGTGTCGCGCGGAACGCCGCATTGCCTCGCGAACACAGGAACTTGGTCAGGCAGAACAGCAGGTAGTCGTGAGCCGTCAGGACGAGCGGCACGCGATGCTTGGAGGCCCCGCCTCGGGCGGCAAGCAGTGCCCCGAACGACAGTCGCTCATGCACGTTGTGCACGTGGACCGCCTCCGGCTGAAATCCCCGTGCGAGGTGCCAGACGCCCGCGACGGCGACCGGGTTCAACACGCTCAGGTGCTTCCGGGCGACGCTGATCACGGGTGACGAAACCGTGGCAACCGTCACCGCACCGGGCCGCGTCACTGGCACGCCGGATCCCGAGGACTCGAGGGACGGGCCGGCGAGTGCGCCAGCGTTCCCAGTCGTGGTTACCACGAGAATCTCGTGCCCTCGCGCCGCGAGGCCGTCCGCTACGAGCGACGCGACCTCGCCCGCTCCCCCGCGGTTTACCGGCGGATAGGTGTCCGACAGGACCAGGATCCTCATGGCCGGTCGCCAACAGCCCCCCTTGCTCCCATTTCGTAATCCGTCGCGCAGCGCCTCCTTTGGGAGGAGGACCGGCCGGCGCGGGCACCAGCGCTCCCAGTTTGCCACCGAATGCCTTCGTTCCTGGCGCAGACGCGCAGAACCGGCCGGCGCGGGCGCCAGCACTCCCAGTGCCTCGCTCCCCTCTCCCGATCCTCCAACGGAGGCGCAAGCTACTGCAACGGGGGAGGGGCCATTCCTCCTCAGCGCAGCGCCTCCAGAGGAGGACGTGAGAGGCGCAAGCTGCTGGGGGCTGAAGCGCCCAACCCAACGGACCGGCAGTAGCTTGCGCCCCCGTAGGGCGAGTGCGCCAACGCTCCCAGTCCTCCCCAACGAACCGTGCGGGACGCGTCAGTCATCCTCGCGCCGGTACACCGACAGGCACCGCTTCGCCACCATCGCCCACGTGAAGCGGTCCATCACGCGCGCATGCCCGGCCCGGCCCATCCTCCGTGCCAGATCGTCGTCATCCAGGATTCGCTCGACCGCCTCACCAACAGCCTCGGTGTCACCGGGGGGCACGCCGATACCGGTCTCGCCATCCACGACCAGCTCCATCATCCCGCCGATCCGTGACGCAACGACCGGCGTCCCGCACGCCATCGCCTCGAGCAACACGAGCCCGAGAATCTCGCTCTTCGGGTACGTCTTGCCGTACATGTCGACCTCAACTGACGGCGCAACGCTGACCGACGCGGTGTTGTACGCGCGCACCAAGTCATCGCCCATCAGCGGGCCGACAAACCGCACGTTCCGCCCAATCGACACCTTGTCAAGGTGCGCCCGGTACTCATCGTGATACGCCTGCCCGGCGACGACGATCCCTGTCTCGGGACGGGCACCCTCAATCAAATGGTGCACGCCCTTGTACGGGATCAAGCGCCCGGCGTAGAGCGCGCGGCGCACGCGGTTCACGCCTGCCAGCTGCCGGAACCGCGCCGGGTCGGCGCCACCGTGGATGACGGTCACCTTGTCCTGCCACGCCGTGTACCCGCGCGCGTTGAAGTCGCTCACCAACAGCAGGCCAGTCGCTCGATCCACCGTGCCGAGGCGACGGTTGAAATGGCGGTCGCCCCCCGCATGGTCGGTCAGGAACACACGCTTGCCAAACAGCCGCGCGAGGAGCACGCACTGGTCGGCAAGGAACGTCTCAATCTGGTGGACGTGCACCACGTCGGCAGCCGCGATCTCGGCGATCAGTCCCGGTGAGATCGGCCCGAGGCGCTTCCGCCCCACAAACCCGAGCGGTCGATAGACGGCCACGCGCAGGGCATCCTCGCGACGCGACAACGGCTTCCCGAACGACACGAGGCGGGTCGGTGTGAGTTGCGACATCGCCCGGGCAAGCTCGTAGGCGTACCGCTCACCGCCGCCCACGACGCCATCGACGCCAAACATGAGCGGCGAAACGTGCACGACGCGTCGGTAGCGGCGCTTCCGGTACACGCGTTCAGTTGCCATCTCGGTCGTCCTTGCCCTCATCACGAGCGATTGCGGGGTACGTCACACCTCTCCCGCGATTACTCGGTAGCTTGCGCCTCCGCAGGAGGACTACCGAAACGCGGTTCGGGGGACTGGGAAGGGGGCGTACTCCCCTCTCCCGTTCTTGGGCGCACTATTCGTCACATGCGCGCGGCGTTCCTTGCGCGGTACGTCACGTTCCTCGCAGCGCTGGAAGTCGGGGCTGGCGGTGGGGGCTTCTCCGGGTCAGGCGGTGGGGGTGCTTAGCCCTTCGTTATCCGTAGCGCAGCGCCTCCGTAGGAGGTCGGACTCGGATCCGGATGACAGTAGCGAGGTACCTCTCAAGTCCTCCTTAGCTTGCGCCTCCGTAGGAGGACTTGAGAGGCGCTGCGCTGAGGAGGGTGTTCCTCACGCATCAGCGCGTTCGTTCGCGGCCCGTGACCCCCGCCAGAACCACGGCGTCGCGATCAACCCGAGGTACATGACATCACCCGCAAGGTACAGGGCCAACTGGTACGTCGCCGCACCGGTCGCCCCCCAAGATTGCACCAACCACGACCCCAACGGGTACGCCACCGCAAGAAGGGGCAGTTTCAGGAGCGCATTCGTCGCCACGCGCCCCATGATCAGGTAGACCGACCCAAGGGCGACCGTCAGCCCCTGCTTCGCCTGCAGCACCCCGAGGACGGCCACCAGCACGACCGAGGGCAGGTACTCCTCGCCGTACACCCACCGGAAGATCGGCAGAGCCACCAGCAGCCCCGCCGCCGCGACCGCCGACGCGCCCCCCCACACCAGCGAGGCCTTCCAGAACAAGCGCCGGGTTGCGTCCACGCCGCTGGTGGCCATCTCTTGCGAGAGGCGCACGCTGATTGCACGACTCACGCCGCCGTGCAGCGACGCGAGCAGCGTGAACACCTTGCCGGCGATACCGAAGTACGCTGCCTGTTCAGCGCCAGCGAACCGGCCCAGGAAGAGCAGCGGCGTCTGCCCGATGAGCTGCGCCACATTCTTGTCGACCGACGCGACCGCACTGAACCGAAAAAACGTCCGCCACGGCACCGTGACCGCCGCGCCGAGGAGCGATGGCAATTCGGGGAAGCCATCTTGGGTGACCGCCACGCGTCGGTACTGCCAACTCGCATGCGCCGCCGACAGTACCCCCCCAACCACTGTCCCCCATAGCACCGCAGGGACGCCCCCTCCGGCGACGCCGGCCAGCACGAATCCCACCGCGCATCCTCGGCCGACCAGCAGGTCCACGACCTCGACGACAGACAGCACCGGCATGCGTCGCCCCGCTTGCAGCGCCGTCACCGCCGTGGTGTAGAACACGGTCGGCAGGATCCCGACGGCAACGATCCGCGTCAGCGCGCCAAGTTCTGGCCGGTGCATGATCAGGTCACCCGCCCACTCACCGGCCACCAGGATCAGGGTGAGCACGGAGAGTCCGAGGGCGCCGCCAAACTTCAGCAGGTACCCGGCGCCCCGGGCAATCGCCTCGCGGTCCCGCGTTGCCACCGACTGCGCCAGCGGCACGACGAGGAACTGGCCAACGCCCATGTTGCCCACAAGATTGAGTGTTGAGTAGAGCGACAGTACCAGCAGGTACTCGCCGTAGCCGGTCACCCCAAGCACGCGCGCCGTGACCACGCTGAAGCCGAACCCGAGGGCCCGTTGCAGCGCACTGCTGGCTTGGAGCACCGCGACGTCCCGCACGAGCCGCCGTCGACGAACCTCCGCGATGACCGCCGCCGGGGGCCAAACCGGGATTCCCCGAACGATCACGGATCACCCCTCTCCAGCGCCAGCGCTCGCAGCACGAGCGGCGAATGGAGCGTCAGTTCCCTTCTCCCCTCGTAGGGAAGGGGGGCTAGGTGGGGTTGGGCCGTTCAGGAAGGCGTCGGGAGCGAGAACGTCGGCGTAGTGATGACGCATCAGCCGGGCCGCGTCCCGCCACGGGCGGGCGTGGCTTCGCGCCGCGTCGCCCATGGCCGTGAGCCGACCGGGATCGCCGAGCAACCCGATGGCCGCCGCCGCCGCGCCTGTGGCATCGCCCGAGTCAACGAGCAGGCCGTTCGTGCCCGGTGCGATCGCGTCGCCCGCACCGGAATCGCGCGCACCAATCACCACCTTTCCGCACGCGTTCGCCTCCCAGTACACCAGCCCGAACCCGTGGAACTGCTCACCGTCGTCTTCCGGCAGCAACCAGAACAGCTCGCACCCGTGATACAGCGCCAGCAGCTCATCGTTGGCGACGCGTCCCATCAGGTGGACGGCCCCCGCGAGGCCCAGATAAGCGATGCGCGACTGCAGCTCCGCAAGGAACGCCGGGTCATCGGTCCCGCCGGCGATCCGGTACTCGACCGTCGGGAACCGTGCCCGCACCCGGGCAAACGCCTCGAGGGTCGTCGCGTACCCGTTCCGCCGCTTCACCGGCCCGACGCTCAGGAGGTACGGCGACGTGTCCGCCCCCGGGCGCCACACGTGCCCGACGGCCGCGGGGACGGTCGCAAACGCCTCATGCTCGACGCCCTCCGGGACGACCCTGACCTTGCCGATGAACCGCGCAGGAAGGCGGGCGCGGGTGTAGTTGCTGACGGCGATCAGCCGGTCGGCACGCCGGTACGCGAACTCGTACCACCAGCGTGCACCCGGTCGCCGGAAAGGGCGCACGGCGTACGTGCCGTGGATCGTGACGAGGAGGGGCCGACGCACCAGCAGCCCCGCGACCGCCGCCGGGACGGCGTATGGCTCGACAAGGCAGTGAACGACGTCGCATTCCCGGCTCGCCCGCGCGATGGTCTCGACGTTCGACGCGACCAGCCTTGACAGGCGTCGGGTCTCGCGAACGTACGACGTGACGGACCCGTGGTGCGCGTACGACCGCAAGTCTTCCTCGGTGCCGAGCGACCGGGGCGACAAGATCCGCACGTCGCAGCCATCGTCCCGAAGCGCCCTCAGCAGCCCGACGGCGTACCGCCCCCAGCCGTAATCCGGGGCCAAGCGGTCGGTGACCACCAGGACGCGCGGGTTCTCCATGCGACTCGTCACGCCTTTTCCCATGCTGCCCCGCCACTGAGAGCGCTGGCGCCTTAGTCATCCGCGTATGCGCCGGCCTGTCCCACTCCCATCGGAACGGGCGAGGGGCAGGCGCCGTACTCCCCTTTTTGAGCAGTCGCCCCGACCGGGAGCGCTGCCGCCGCAGTTACCCGCGTATGCGCCAGCCCGCCCTCCTCCCGATCCTCCACCGGAGGCGCAAGCTACTGCATCAAGGCGCAGGCTACTGGCGGGGGAGAGGCAAGGTGCGCGCACGCGGAGGACGAAGGCACCTCTCTCCCAATCCTCATCCCTATCCGCGTACGCGGCGCAGCGCCTCCGGTGGAAGACGCGCGTACGCGGATAACGAGTCCTCCTCAGGAGGCGCAAGCTACGCGGAGCGCTGGCGCCCATCCCCCTTAGCGCAAGCGCCTTCGTAGGAGAACTTGAGGGGTGCAAGCTACTGCCGGCGGCCCTACCGCTTGCGCGTGCCCACGTTCAGCAACCACGCCGCGAGAATGACGAGCGACGCCGAGGTGACCGCGCGCGCAGTCGCCCACCCGTCAGGCGCATACGCCATCGCCACGACGTGCGCCCCTCCAGGCACCAGGACGCCGCGAAACGCCACGTTCGCCGTGACGATTGGCGCGCGCTTGCCGTCGACAGTGGCGGTCCATCCTGGCGCCATCGCGTCCAGGACCACGACGACGGTTTCTGTCAGTGTGTCCAACTCAAGCGTGATTGCATCGCCGTCGTCGCGCGTCACACGAACCGGGACGGAGACCGGGGTCGCTGCCCCGGCGGGCCCCTCTGACCCAGTCGGCATCGTAAGGACGGCACGGGGCGGTCCTGCCGGATCGAACGACTCCTCGCGTCGAACCGCGTCGCCCGACGTTCGAGCCACGTCCCAACCGGTGGTGGCGAAGACCCGAGGCCATGGGCGCGCGAGCTTGTGTACATCTACCGACGGCGCAAGGCCCGCCGCGGGCATGATCCCGGCGTCGATCAGCACGCCCTCAGGTGCATCGACCGGCGCATGGGTCGTCGCCGTCACGATCGCACTCACCCCAGACGCCGCGAGGACGCCCCATCGGCGCGCGATCGTCTCACGCCGGACGCGCAGTCCGCTCGACGCCAGCGACGGCGCGTCACTCGTCAAGGACGGTGATCGTTCGCTCCCGATGGCGGTCGCGAGGAGCGCCTGTTCGCGCGTCAGGAGGTTCTCGTACCCGTCCACCGACGTCAGCCTGGACACGCGCGCGTCCCGGGCGCCGTCCTCGACGGCGACACCCATCGCGAGGTTTGGCGCGAGCAGGCGAACGAGGAGCTGGTACGAGATCGCGTCCGTCTCGGCTTCCGTATCCCCGCGCGCGACCGACTGCGTGCGCATCTCGAAGTCCGTTGCCAACGGGAGCCAGCTCAGGAATCGGGCAGGCTCACCGGGTGCGGCGGTCGCCGCCACCTTTGCGATCGCGTCGAAGGTGCTCTCGCGTGCCAGCACCACGTCCGTTGACGACACCACCGGCAGGCGCACCTGCCCGTAGACCGCCAGTGGCGCAAGCGTGAGGGTTCCCGCCAGCAAGGTGGCGTCGGCGCGTCCACGACCCCACGCCCACCACCATCCCGCACCAACAAGTGCGAGCAGGGGCGTCGCCACCGCCGGATCAAGCACATTGATCGCCTCACCGAGGCGCCGCCAACCCGCCTCGAACCGTGCCCGGTAGAACTCGGGTGGGTAGTCGGCGCGCGGATCGATCGCCGCGCTCAGCACCCGTGCGCCCACGTCGACCCGTGCTTCCGCGAGTGGCCGGAGAACGGCTTCCTGCGACAGGAACGCCCACGACGCCACCCCGAAAAGCAGCGTCACCGCGCAGGCCAAGCCAAACCACCACGTGGTGCCGACAGGAATACCGGTCGTTCTCGGCCCGAAGCGTCCGCGCAGTCGAAGCCGTTCGCGCAACCCGCGGCGCATCGCCCGAGCCGGACGCACCGGGCGTTGCGGTGAACGCGCCTCGTCGATCGCCAGCCTCATCCCGTATGGACCAAGCACCGAGACCGCGGTCACCGTCCACAACAGGAACCGTGAAGGGTCACGGAATAGGCTGATCAGAGGCGCGCCGCCGAGCCATGACGTCAAGGCGACGTGCTGCCCGACCCCCAGCAGGACTCCGGCGAGCCCCAGTGCACCGAGCCATGGCAGGCGCCCAACGCTCCCGCCGGAGACCGGCGCGATGGTCCCGCCGCGCGCCTCAGGGCCGGGCACAGGCGCGCCGCCTTGTCGTCGTGCCAACGTCGCGGGAACGTTGCGCGCTGACACGCGTTGCGCCAGTCGCCGCCACCGCACCACGGCGAACACGGCCAGGCCGACCGGCAACGGTCCAACGTAGGCGGCCCAGTGCGGTGCCAGCACCCGCGTCAACTGGAGCGACGGGAAGAAGAACCCCGACAGGAGATCAAGCGGGTGCGCCGATCCGAGTGCTCGCGCGGTCTCGGGCAGCCCGCCCTGTCGCACGGAGGCGTCGAGCAAGTCCAGCGTCGGCAGGATCCGAACCGACGCCATCCCGACCCCTGCGCATCCCGCCCCGAGCAGCATGAGCAGCGCGAAACGCCGGGCGACATCTCGCGACCGCACAAGCGCGACGGCAGCCCACCCGACTGCAGGCAGCGCGGCGACGATCGTCACCTGTGGGTGTCCGCCGAGCAGTCCCAAGCCGATGATGATTCCACCGATCGGAGGCGCCAGCGGATGCCAGTCAACCGTGCGCGCCACCACCCAGAGCAGGGCAGGTGCCACCCAGTACGACCCGGCCTGGTTCAGCAGCGGCGCGCCGCCGATGACGAGCAGCGAATGCGAGAAGATCAGGCCAGCGACCGTCGCCTCGGCTCGCGATGCCTCCCAACATCGCGCCAAACCGTAGGTCGCCAACCCGGCAAGTGCCACGTGAAACGCGACGGCGAGGTAGTACCCGGCGTGCGCCCCCAGGGCCAACAGGGGCAACCATACGAGGGGTGAGAACCACCCGTATTCCGAGAACGCGATGGGGAACCCTCCCGAGAATGCACTCGTCCACAAGGGAACCTCGCCCCGACGTAACCCGTCCGCGAGCAGCGCATGTGCCGGCCGGTATGCGAGGAAGACATCGGCGTTGGCAAGTTCGTCGCCGAGCACGAACCGGCCAAATGTCGCGAACGGCAGTACGAACAGCAGGAAGGGACCGAAGGGCAGCACATCCCGGCCACCAATGGTCTCGCCGCCGGAGGACCGGCTCATCCGATACCCCTCAAACGTGAAGGGCACGGGTCACTCGCTCCCCGTGTCTCTCCCGCATTGTGGTCCGTGCGCAGCGCCTCCCAATCAAGCACTAATTGGCGGGGGAGTGGCAGGGGGCGCAGACGCGGAGGACGATGGTGCTCGTCCCCCTTCGTTCTCCGTCGCGCATACATCCCACTTCTTGGGCGCACGCCGTACTGCCCTCCTGCGCAGGCCGTCTGTCCCCGCGCTCCGGGGGACCCCCAGCAGGCTAATGCCCATCGCCGCGCGTGGGGAGTGGTTTTTCCTCTTTCGGAGGCGCAAGCTACCGAGTACGACCCCCTCCGGCATACTCGCCGCGCTACGGATAACAAAGGAACTCCGGGTCTCCCCTCCCCAACGGGCCGGCAGTAGCTTGCGCCCCCGTAGGGGGATGGGCACCAGCACTCCCAGTCGCGCAAGACGCGAAGGACGATGGTTCGCTGGCTACCTCTCGAGCCGGTATGCCACCTCCAGCGTCCCATCGTTTCCTCCGACGGAGGCGCAAGCTGCTGTCCCGTCTCCCGTCCGGCGTGTGTCACCACCGGGGATGGGTCGATCGCCTGCCACCGAGGGTGCCTTTCCTCCTACGGAGGCGCAAGCTACTGCCCAACCGGGACCCGGCCGCACCTCGGCGCGCACCGCCGTCCCGCCTTGCCAAACGTGCCACCCGGTGCCGGGTTCTTCCGGCGGCCGTCCGTGATTGAGTTGGGCATCAGGCCGGACGCGAACATGGGTGGCGCCGACGGGCAGGTTCACCGTGACGATCACCGCACCGAAAGAACGC
>Ga0233424_10003086_pt1 | contig 11048 bp, 9 predicted proteins | sample Watercolumn_Towu_FD_181011 | JGI IMG/M metagenome (GOLD analysis project Ga0233424, IMG submission 181011) | Freshwater microbial communities from Lake Towuti, South Sulawesi, Indonesia - Watercolumn_Towuti2014_125_MG | ecosystem: Environmental > Aquatic > Freshwater > Lake | place: Indonesia... | reverse complement strand
CGGCGTCTTCGGTGCATAGTCTTGAACGATCGCAAGAGTGGCGGCGATGGCGAGGGTCAACATTGAGTGTCCCTTGGGTGGGTTAGCCGAACCGCCTGAGCATAACCGTCGTCGGTACCTTCCCGGTATGGGCGCGAAGTTCATCGACGGAAAGGCACTCGGCTCGCGCGTGCGCGACGATGTGCGCGACCGAATCACGCAGGCGCGCCGAGAGGTTCGCCTCGACGCCGTGCTTGTGGGCGCCGATCAGGCAGCCCGGATCTACGCGCAGAATCAAGCAAAGACCTGCAAAGAGGTTGGGATCGATTACCACCTTCATGAACTTCCCAGCACCGCCGGTTATGAGGAAATCGCCGGGCGGATTCTGCTCATGAACACCGACGAGGGGATCCGCGCTCTCATGCTGCATCTACCGCTTCCCGCCGCGGTGAACACAGAGCGGGTGCAGTCGCTGATCGACCCGCAAAAGGATGTCGAGGGTGTCAACCCCGCCAACATCGGCAACATCGTCTACGGCAGGCGAAGCCTAGTGCCATGTACTGCGCTTGCCGTCCTTGAAATGATCGAGCACACGGGGATCGCGCTCAGAGGCGCGCGCTGCGTTGTCGTCGGCGCGAGCAACATCGTCGGCAAGCCGATCGCCGTGCTCCTCATGCGCGAAGAGGCGACCGTCATCAGCGCGAACAAGTACACGCGGGAACTTCCCGCTCTTGCACGAGAGGCTGATGTGATCGTGGCGGCCGCGGGTGTTCCTGGACTGGTCACGCGCGAGTGGATCAAGCCCGGCGCGGTTGTCATAGATGTTGGCATCAACCGTGTGAAGGGGAGCGACGGTGCGATGCGAACTGTCGGCGATGTCGATGCGGCAGTCGCCGATGTGGCGGGGTGGGTGAGCCCCGTCCCCGGTGGCGTCGGCCCCATGACGGTCGCCATGCTGCTGCGCAATGTTGCGCAGGCCGCGCTCGCATGAGCCCCGCTAGCTCGTGAGAGTCGAGCCCCTGAAGTATCCGCTAGCGCCCGGGGTTGGATAGCAGCTTCGCGAGCGCCTCTTCATATCGAGCGAGCGTGCCCGCGACAACATCGCTTGGAAGTTCTGGCCCAGGTGCCGACTTGTCCCACTTACCCGCCGCAACGAGTTGGAGTAGCCAGTTGCGCAGGAACTGCTTGTCGAAGCTAGGTTGGTCGCGCCCAGGCGCGTACCCCTCGCACGGCCAGTACCGACTCGAGTCTGGAGTGAGCACCTCGTCGACAAGCATCAGCTCGCTAGTCGCGCGACCCTCTGCGTCGACTGCGAATCCGAACTCGAACTTCGTGTCAGCCAAGATCACGCCGCGCGCGAGCGCGTGGGCAGCGGCCTCGGAGTAAACCGCGATGGATATCGCGCGCAGTCTCTCCATGAGCCCCTTCCCAACCAGCGAACATGCGCGTTCAAACGAAATGTTCTCGTCGTGTCCGTGCGCTTCCTTGGTCGCCGGAGTGAAGATCGGTTCCGGCAGCCGCGCGCATTGTTCGAGACCAGCGGGGAGCCCGACTCCGCACACTTTCGACGAGACCTGATACTCAGACCAGCCGCTGCCGGCGAGATATCCGCGCACTACACACTCGATGGGTACGACCTGCGCGGCGCGACAGACCATCACGCGACCCTCCAGCGAAGCTCGCGTCGCCGCGTCGAACTGCGGAAGCTCTGGCACCTGAGTCGAGATCAGGTGATCGCGCACAAGCTTGCGCGAGCGCAGGAACGAAAACCAAGCGGATGCGATCGAGGTAAGGATGCGCCCCTTGCCGGGGACCGGCGTGGGCATCACGACATCGAAGGCACTCACGCGGTCGGAAGCAACCAGCAGCAGTCGACCACCCGAAGCGTCTGGCTCCAAATCGTAGACATCGCGCACCTTTCCCTGTCGCCGATTGCGCAGCGCAAGTCGCGTCTCGAAGAGCGCGTCGACTGTAGATAGTGCCATCTTCGAAGTGTAGAGAGACAGTGTCGGAAGCGGCCCGCGCGCGGGCTACGCGCGCGCCACGACTAGACTCGAATCACAGATGCTTCGGTTCGCATTGCATCCAGGTCGTGGGAGGAAGGTCGCGATCGACGCTTCCCGCGCATATCTGCTTGGCATGAATGAGATTTCGGTCAGCGGCACTATCCGGCGAACGGGAAGCACGCTTGAGTGCGATCTCGCAAACGCGAAGGCTGCCGCGGTCAATCTGGAGTGCGAGACCCTGGAGGTCGGCAGGCTCGCACTCTCAACCTGCCTGTTAGAGCAACGGGACGAGCCCTACCGGTTGATGCTCGAGCTCGCCCGCCACCGCATCAAGCAGTTCATCGCCAAGGCGGAGGACTGGCAGGTGTGGGACCACCCGGCTGCGACGGACGCGCTCTCACTATGGAATGAGGCGCGCGAGCACTTCACGGCAGCAATGACCACCGCCGATCCGTCGGTTTCAGAGGCGCACGCGGCAGACGCGCTGGTGGCGGGGATTCGCGCGAGCGAGCGGCTAGCGCTCGCGTACTCGCAGATTCTCCTGCATCGTCGATTTGGCAGCCGCGCCGCGTCGAAGGTCGTCCTTGGCGTCAGGCTCGACACGAACGCCGTCCCAACGCAGTTTGGGAAGTTCATCGAGTCGTTCGACATGGTGTGCCTGCCGCTGCGATGGGCGACGCTCGAGCCGAAACCGGGCGTGTTCGACTTTTCCTCGCTTGGTCCGTGGATCCAGTGGGCGCAAGATCGCGGCACAACGCTCGCGGCCGGGCCACTAATCGATCTCTCGCCGGCGAATCTCCCTTCGTGGATCGATGCCAAGCGCACTTCCTTCGACGAACTACGCGAGGCAGTGTGGAAGCTGGCGCGCGCGGTCGGAGACGCAATCGCAGGGCATGTGCGGATGTGGAGCCTCGCGCGCGGACTCAACGACAGCGCGACATGGCCGCTCGAACTGCCGCAGATGGTCGAACTCGCCCGCCGTGCAGAGATTGGCCTGCGCGAAGCTCGCAAGGGTGTTTCGACTCTGCTCGAGATCGAGCATCCGTTTGGACACGCGGTGGCGACGCGCAAGCGGGCGGTGACCCCGCGCGTTCTGGTTGACACGCTTGTAAACGAAGGCGTTCATCTTGACTGCCTGACGCTGCGGCTGTTGATGGGCGATCCTGGCCCCGGGCATTTGACGCGTGACATGCTCGAAGTCTCAGCCCTGCTCGATTCGTACATCCCGATTCGCAAGCCGGTGTTTGTCGAGCTCGGCGTGCCTAGCGCGCAGGTGGACGAGGCCGCAGGGCACTGGCGCGCGCCGTGGACGCCGAAGTCGCAGGCAGCGTGGGCGGCGCGAATGTTCGCCGTCGCTATGAGCAAGCCGCATGTTGAACTCGTGGTGTGGGGAGCGCTGAAGGACGACCCTTCCCATAGCGCGGCGTTCGGTCTGGCGTCGCGCGATGGAAGCCCCAAGCCAGTCGTCACGGTGCTCACGCGGGCGCGTGCTGCGCTCAAACAGCCGCTGGGACCGTGGAAGCCCGCGGCCCTAAGCGCGACGAGCGACTCACAGACGCGTCAGGTGAAAGAGAGGAAAGAAGCGTCGTGAGGCGCCGCATCCAGCCAGATTCGGCGCGCGCGCGGAGAGTGCCATCGCATCGCACGATCGGGGTTGTCGCGTTTGTCGGCGCCTTCGCTGCGCTGCCCACGCTGCTCGCGCCATTTGTCGCGCGACCTGTTGACGGAACCACGCTCGCCTCGCACCAACTCGACCTCGCCACCTGCACCGCTGAAGAACTGTCAGCGCTTCCCGGGATCGGCCCCGCGCTCGCGGACCGGGTAATCGGCTCGCGCGAACAGGAGGGGGAGTTCGCGCGCGTCGACGAACTCGACCGCGTGCGCGGCATCGGACCATCGACGCTGGACGCGATTCGCCCATTCGTCGTGGCGCGTCCGCGCGTGCCAGTGCCGTGAACGCGCGTGCGGCGACAGCGCCGGAGTGGTTCGCTCACATCGCCGGGAGCGCCGTCGTTGCGCGCCTCGTGGGTCTCTCTGACGGCGCGGCCCGGACAAAGTGCGCGGCGACGATCACGCTCGAGGGCGGGGCAGGATCAAGCATCGCATTTGTCGCTGGAGCGCTCGCGCTCGCGCGGAGGGAGATGGTCGTCCTCGTAACTGCGCACCGCGACGAGGCGGAAGAGGCGTGCGTCGAACTCGCTGGTGTCGGAATCGATGCCGCGCACTTCTGCGCGCTCGAAGCTGGGGCGCATGAACTTGAAGCGGCGGAGCGCCTAGCGGCGCGCTTGGGAGTCGTGCGCAGAATCGACGCCGGAGACCGCCCAACTGTGCTAGTAGCACCCGCGAGCGCGCTCATGCAAGGCGTCCCGTCGCCGGCCGCGATGTCGCGGGTGGCGCTGCAAGTTCGCGAAGGGGCGGACCTGCCGCGCGAGACGCTTCTACGGTGGCTCGCAAGGGCGCAGTACGAGCGCACGAGCGTCGTCGAGTCGCCGGGAACCTTCGCAGTCCGCGGCGGTACGGTGGATGTCTTTCCGCTCGGCGCGCTCGCGGGAGTGCGGCTCGACTTCTTCGGCGACACGATCGAGCGCATTTTCGAGATCGATCCGCGCACGCAGGCAGTCGACCGGCGCGTCCCACTCATTGACTTCATTGCGCTACCGGACTCGACCGAAGAGGCATCGGAACTAATCGCGAGCAGGCTTCCAGCGGGCGCACTCTTCTTCCTCGCGGACGCTGCTGAGGTTCACGAGCAAGCACGCGGCTTTCAAGATCGGCTCCAGGACGGCAGGGGAGTCTGGCCCTGGGCGGACACGCTCAAAGCGCTCCATGGTGCGTGCGCCGCAACGATCGAAGCTGGCGCGCGCGTTGTCTCGCTCGGTGCCGAGCGCTCGTGCCCGCTCGGTGCGTCGCCGCTGCCGACATTCTCCGAGTCACTCCCGGAGGCGATAGCAGAAGTTGTCGCGCTCGCCTCGCGGGGATCAGTCGTGGTCGCCTGCGATACACCGGGCGAAACCGCGCGCGCGAGAGATCTCTTCGCCTCGCGCGAAGGCGGGCGCAGCGTCGAGGTCGAAGAGCGCCATGTGCATCGCGGGTTCATTTGGAAGGATGCCGAGAGGACACCGCTAGCGATCGTTCCGTGGCATGAAGTCTTGCATCGGTTCGGCGCGCGCCGCGCTCCGGTCGCCGCACACACCGCGAGCCGCGCGCGCGATGCGTTTCTCTTCTTTGAACCAGGGGACTTCGTCGTGCACCGCGATCACGGCATCGCGCTCTACCGCGGTCTCGTGCAACTTCCAGCAGACGCATCGCGGGGGGTGGCGTCCCACGGTGGCGCGTCCGCATCCGCCGCCGACGCCGAGTACCTGGCGCTTGAGTTTCAGGGTGGGGCAACCGTCCATGTGCCAGCCTCGCGCGTTTCGCTCGTGCAGCGATATGTCGGCGCTGGATCGCTTCGTCCCCAGACTTCCACGCTCGGTGGTAAGCGATGGCGCGCGCAGAAGGCGGATGTCGAAGAGGCGGTCAAGGATCTCGCCGCAACGATGATGCGCGTGCAGGCGGTGCGCGACTCGAGCCCGGGAATCGCTTGCCCCGCCGACACTCCGCTACAGCTCGAGTTCGAAGCGGAGTTTCCCTTTCAGGAGACTCCTGACCAAGCGCTTGCCATAGCGGCCGCGAAGCGCGACATGGAACGCCCGCGCCCGATGGATCGCCTCGTCTGCGGCGATGTCGGCTTCGGGAAGACGGAAGTGGCGCTGCGCGCTGCCTTCAAGTGTGTCGATGCTGGGCGGCAGGTGGCGATCCTCGTCCCGACAACGGTGCTTGCCGAACAACACGAGCGCACATTCTCGCAGCGGCTGCGCGGCTATCCGATTCGCGTCGCGGGGGTGAGCCGATTCAAGGGCGACGCGGAGATTCGAGAGACGCTCGACCTCGTCGCTGAGGGAAGGGTCGACATCGTCATCGGCACTCACCGCCTCCTATCGAAGGATGTGCGCTTCAAGGATCTCGGCCTCGTCGTCATCGACGAGGAGCAACGATTCGGCGTCGAACACAAGCAGCGACTTCTCGAGTTCCGCATGACCGCCGATGTCCTCACGCTGAGTGCGACGCCGATCCCGCGCACCCTGCACATGGCGATGCTCGGTCTCCGTGACATTTCGAGTCTTACGACACCGCCACCCGACCGACGCGCGATCGTCACCGAGGTGATGCCGTTCAGCATGGAGCGACTCGCCGCCGCGCTCGCCCGCGAGCTCGCGCGCGAAGGGCAGGTCTTCTGGGTTCACAATCGCGTCCACGACATCGACGATGCTGCCGAGGCGGTGCGTCGGCTTGCCCCCGCCGCGCGCATCCTGATTGGACATGGTCAGATGGCCGATGGCGAACTCGAGTCGGTAATGCGCTCGTTCATGGCGCACGAGGCCGACATCCTGGTCTCAACGACGATCGTCGAGAGCGGCATCGACATCCCGCGCGCGAACACGATGATCATCGACGACGCGCACCGCTTCGGACTCGCGGAGTTGCACCAGCTTCGCGGCCGCGTCGGCAGGTCGAGCCACCGCGCCTACTGTTATCTGTTGCTACCGAACACGCCGGTCGCGCCCGATGCGATGAAGCGCCTGCGCGCTCTCGAGGATTACTCGATGCTCGGTGCGGGATTTCGCATCGCGGTGCGTGACTTGGAGATTCGCGGCGCTGGGAACCTTCTTGGTTCGGAGCAGTCCGGCCACATCGCGGCGGTTGGCTACGAGATGTACTGCCAGATGCTCGACGCGGCCGTGCGCGAAATGCGGCGTGATCCGCGCCCAACGCCGCTCGACACGATCGTCGACTTCGGCGTGAGCGGCGCGCTCTCCAAGGCCTACATACCGAGCGATCGCCGACGACTCGAGGCGTATCGCCGACTCGCCGACGCAGGCGAGCCCGCCGAGCTCGATCGCGCCATCGATGAGATCATCAGTGCATATGGCGACGCCCCCGAAGAGGCGATGCAACTCTTCCGCATCACGCGCCTACGGCTTCTTGCGACGCTCGCAGGCGTCACATCAATCAGATGGCTTGCCCCCGATGTTGTCTTTAGCGGCGGCGACCCAAACGCACTCTTGCGACGACTCAAGGGGGCGCGGGGAAGTCTGCGGGCCGTCGACAGCGATCGAGCCGGTGCGGGGAAGGAAGTCTTCTGGCGCCCCGACGCGCGCCACGCGGCCGCTTGGTCGCTCATCGACGAACTCACGCGTCGGTTTTCGCGCGTTTAGACCGGCGGTATCCCGCGGACTCGCGACCGCTCACTCGCCCGCGTGTTCAAATCGCCCGCGCCACCTCAGGGCTCGCATAGTGCATCTCGAGGTACCGGGCGACATAATCAAGAATGCTCGAACACTCGGGGATGTCCGGGTTAGTCGTAGCCCCCATGGGCTCAAAGCGCATCCCGCGGAAGCGATCCGCCGCATCGTGAAGCGATAGCCCATGCTGTAACGAGAGGCTGAACGCGCGGCAGAATCCTTGGATGAGCCCTGACAGGGTAGATCCTTCCTTGCTCATCTTGATGAAGATCTCGCCGGGGCGACCATCAGGAAAGTGGCCGACGGTCAGGTAGCCCTCGTAGGAGCCGATGGCAAACTTATGCGTGACGCTGTGACGCGTCTCCGGCAGCGTCTCGCGGTGGATCGAACCGTTGGGCATCGGTGTTCGTGCTCCTGCAGAGATCGTGGTCCCGTGCGCGCGACACATGCGCCCGAGCCGGATACTCAATCGGCTCGACGCAGCGCGCGCCTGCGGTTTTTCGACTCCCGATCGTTCAGGCTTCCGCGGGCTTCTTCGACGACTTCCGCGCGCTCTTCGTGGAGCGGTCGGCCTTCGTGTCGTCCTCGGCCGCGCTCTCGTCGGTCGCGGCTTCGGCCGGCTGCGCCTCGCTCGCCTCGTGATGCCCCTTCGCGTGTCCGGGGGTCTCCATCTCGATGATGCGGTCTGGCTTCACCTCGATCGTGATGTCGGCCACGAGATCGCGACCGAACTGGATCGTGACATGGTTCGAGCTCACACGGCGGATCGGGTTCGCAAGTCGCACCGCGCGCATGTCTACGCCGTAGCCCTGCGCGACAAGCGCGTCGCTGATGTCGCGCTGGGTGACCGCGCCGTATAGCACGCCCTGGTCGTTGCAAGCGCGGACAAGCACAAGCGCGACGCCCTCGAGCTTCGCGATTATCGCCTCACGTTCGGCGCGCTGCCGCGCGACTTGAGCCTCAGCCTTCGCCCGCGCTTCCTTCAGCGCCTCGATCTTCTCGGGCGTCGGAGCCTCCGCCATCTGATTGGGGAGCAGGAAGTTGCGAGCGAATCCTGGGCGGACCTTGACCACATCGCCGACGAGGCCCAAGTTCTCAATGGTCTCAAGGAGGAGAAGTTCGTAGTGGCGTGCCATGGGCGCTGTCCTTTCGGGAGAGAGTTAGGGGCGCCGCCATGCCCCAGCGCATTCCCCGTGCACATGCACGGGGGGCGGCTCGAATCCGTCGGCTAGTGCCGACGCCTCTCGGCGTGGCGCGCCGAAGGGGGAGGGATTATGGCAGAAGTGCCTAGCCGCCGCAAGGGGTCAACCGCCGACGCGACCATGCAAGCAGCGGCTACGCGGTGGCCTGCGCCCGTAGCGCGTGGATCAGATCGGTCTTCGTTATGAGCCCGAGGAAGTGGGTGCCGTCGTGCACTACAGCCACTCTGTCGGCACGGAAGATCGGCAGAAGGTCCTGGAGCGACCGACTTGGGTGAATCGTTTCGACTCGCGTGATCATGAAGTCCGACACCGGTCGCGATTGCGCCCTCGGGTCCTGCGCGAGCGCGAGCAGGATATCGCTCTCGTCGATGATGCCGACGAGGTTGTCGCTCGCGTCGAGCACCGCCATCTGGCTGACCGAGAACATCCGCATGCGCCGGATCGCGAGCGAGATCGGCGTCGCTGGTGTGAGCACAAAGTCCTCGCCCTGATCGTGTCGGCGAGCGATGAGGTCGCGCAGATCCCCGGTGCGCGCGCGCGCGATGAACCCCTGATCTCGCATCCAGAAGTCGTTGTACATCTTGGAGAGGTACTTCGCCCCCGAATCGCAGATGAGCGTCACGACGCGCTTGGGGGTCTTCTGCTCGCGGCAGTACGCGAGCGCCGTGTGCAGAAGGACGCCGACGCTCGAGCCAGCGAGGATGCCCTCCTTGCGCAGTAACTCGCGTACGGCGGCAAAGGCCTCGCCGTCCGTCACCGCGAACGCGCGATCGATGATGGATAGGTCGAGGATGGACGGCACGAAGTCTTCCCCGATTCCCTCGACGAGCCACGAACCGGGCTCGACTTTGCGCCCTTCATTGACGAGCGGTGCAAGAATGGACCCGCGAGGATCCGCCAGGACGATTTCGCACGCCGGATTTCGCTCCTTCAAGTACCGACCCACGCCCGCGATCGTTCCGCCGCTGCCAACCCCCGCGACAAACGCATCCACCCGCTCGCCCATTTGCTCCCAGATCTCCGGGCCAGTTGCCTCGTAGTGCGCCAGCGAGTTAGTCGGGTTGTCGAACTGATTCACATAGAACGAGCCGGGCTCCTCATCGGCGAGTCGCTGCGCGATGTCTTGGTAGTACTCGGGATGCCCCTTTCCCACATCCGAGCGCGTGAGTACGACTTCGGCCCCCATCGCGCGCAGGTGCGCCATCTTTTCTTCGCTCATCTTGTCGGGCATGACGACCGTCAGGCGGTACCCCTTCACCGCGGCAACGAGCGCAAGCGCGATGCCCGTGTTGCCAGCGGTTGCCTCAATGATCTTCCCGCCCTTTCGGAGACTACCGTCGGATTCTGCCGCCTCGACCATTCGGAGCGCAATCCGATCCTTGATTGACTGCCCCGGATTCTGGCACTCAAGCTTCACAAAGAGCTCACAGCAGCCTGTATCGATCCGACCGATCCGGAGCATCGGCGTGTTGCCGATCAACTCGAGAGCACTCTGAAACACAGTGCATTCAGCCGCTGACTTCATCCACCGAGTGTAGTCTGCGCACCATGACGGGGCTTCCGAGGAGCATTGTGGCTCGGCTTGATCCGCGGGGCCGCATGGAGTTGATTGAAGATGGCGCGCGGCCTGGAACGGGCGCGTGTGTCGATTTCCGTCGCATCGACCTAAAGGGCATCTCGACGCAACCACTGGTGCGAGCCTGCGGCGCGCGTGGTCGGCTCATCGACGCGACCGCGGGCCTGGGAGGGGACTCGTGGATTCTCGCTGCTGCCGGATTTGCAGTGACGAGCATCGAACGAGCGACGCCGATCGCCGCGGTCCTCGACGACGGCCTTTCGCGGGCGTTGCAGGAACCGTCGATTGCAAAGGTCGCTGAGCGAATCACGCTTGTGGTGGGCGAAGCGAAAGAGATCTTGCGGACAACGGTGCCGCCCGACGCGCGGTCGATCGCGACTGTCTACCTTGATCCCATGTACCCGCCAAAGCTTGGAACCGCCCTCGCTCCGAAGGCGATCCGATTGGTGCGCGAAGTCGTCGGCGCCGATCCGGATTCGGCGGAACTCTTCGATGTCGCGCGTTCGCTTGGCTACGGGCGGGTGGTGGTCAAGCGGCCGCACAGTGCTGATCCGCTTGGAGTTGGCGTGCACCATCAAGTTGAGGGAAAGTTGGCGCGGTTCGATGTGTATCTCTGCGCGCGGTCACCCGCATCCGGGCGATCCTCGTGAGCGCCGTCTGGGCGCATTGCCCCTCACTCCCGCCCGCCGCGCCAGCAAGCATTCGCCTCGCAGACGATGAGTCGCGCCACGCTGGAGGCAGTCGGCGACTTCGAGCGGGCGATCCGATCACTCTCTTCAACGGTGATGGTCTTATCGGAGAAGGCACAATCGCAGCGACTAGCGATGGAACCGGGCTCGATGTTTCACTGACTCTCGTGCGTCGCGCGGCGCCACCCGAGCCCATCGTTGACGTTGCGTCGGCACTGCCCAAGGGTGACCGGCTCGCGTCTCTGCTCGAGGCGCTCGGTCCGCTTGGCGCGCGCCGATTCGTGCCGCTCACATGCGAGCGGTCGATCGTC
>Ga0233424_10003083_pt1 | contig 11052 bp, 9 predicted proteins | sample Watercolumn_Towu_FD_181011 | JGI IMG/M metagenome (GOLD analysis project Ga0233424, IMG submission 181011) | Freshwater microbial communities from Lake Towuti, South Sulawesi, Indonesia - Watercolumn_Towuti2014_125_MG | ecosystem: Environmental > Aquatic > Freshwater > Lake | place: Indonesia... | reverse complement strand
CGCCGGCTCGCGCGCGACTACGAACGATTGGCGAACACTCTCGCTGGTTGGCACTGGCTCGCCTCCGTCGTGATCATGCTGAGCCAATTCGCCCGTCCGGACTTCACAAGTGCATAACAGGCTCTAATGCCTCCCATCATCGGCCCTGACGATCACGGTCGAAAAATCGGACTGGATTGAGAAACGCCTCGGCGAAGACGGGGTTTGCGAAACCAAGCTGTTGCCGGGATTCAGCCTTCCGTGCAAGCCGATCTTCGATGCCGCCAATCAAGCGAGTGAATAGCGTCAAGCGTGCGGGAGCCAATTCCCAATCTCACTTCAGCAGCGCCGCGATCTCCTTGAACCGCGCCTGGAACTGGGCAGGGTCGTAGCTTGAGATGAGGGGCAAAACAACGCCCAGGTCCACTTCGATCGTTTCGCGGTCCTTCTTGTCGCCGGGAACAGCCGTTGCCGCTTTGCGCCCGCTGCGCAGATCGAGAAGCAGCAGCTTCTTGTCCATCTCGGCGACAAGCGTCGTGGCCTTCTTGGCATCGGCATCGTTCGAGTTCAGGTCGCCGGCGATTACTTGAAAGGCCCAGGCGAGCTGGCGTGCGGAATCGTAGTCGAGCGGCTCCTCGGCGCCGACTGACGCGATCTGCTTGAGCAGCATCGTGCCCTCTTGAGTGGACACCGGCCGCTTCTGCAACTCAAGCGCCTTTGCATCAAACCAGGCGGCCGCGGTCTGGGCGGATTTCGCGACGTCCTTGCCGGCGCCGAACGGCTGGCCGGCGAGCGCCTTGCGGACGTCAGCGAGCTTGCCATCGACATCGTCCTTCAACGCAATTCTGGCCAGGACAAAGGGCCAATCCTGCAGCGCCGGCCGGCCCGGCACGCCGAGCGGCGGCTTGCGCGCCTGTCGCCAGCCGGCGCTCTTCAGTTCGTGATGGCAGGCATAGCAATCGAACACTGCCAGCTCCGGCCATTCACGGCCCTTGACGTTCTCGTCGGCAAGCTGCGCGGTCAGGCGCAGGTACTCCCCCGCCGCCGCGGCAGCGCCGGCCAGCAGCGAGCGCGTCCGGTGTAAGCTATCCTTCTTATAGGTCTTTTCCTGATAAAGCGGATCGCTCGTGTGCTTGACGAAGTGCTCCTGTACCTTGGGATCCTTGCTCGTCAATTCGGCCCAGTGGCGCGGCATCTGCGCCACGAACGTCTCCAGCTCGAATCCGGGCAGCGGCGGATGACCGGCGGCATACATCTCGTGCGTCACGACTCGGCCGCGCTCGACGTCGCCGACGTGGCATGACGCGCACAGCTTCGCCTTGGCCGCCGGCGTGCGCACGTCGTTGAAGCCGTACTCGTCCCGTTTGACCTCTGGCGACAGGAATCGCCACGGCTTGGTTTTCTCGTAGGGCATCGTCGGCGCGACCTGGTGCGGGTCCTTCCAGCCGGCGCGCACGACCTTGCCGTCAACTTTCAGATCGCCGGACGCGCCGTGACAGCCTTCACAGCTCACGCCGAGGTTGACGTCGAGATCCTTGGCAAGATCGGCATCGACCAGGCCGTCCTTGTGCGTGACCATCTGGCTCTGCGGATAACCGGTGTGGCATGCCAGGCAGCGCGGGTCGCGATGGACGGCCGCGCTGCCCATGAGCTTGCCGATGGTCTTGGAGCGTTCGTTGAGCAGGACGGCGAACGCCTGCCCGTGCTTGTCCTTCTGGGCCCAGATAGGGAATTCCTTGTAGAGCACCCATTGCTCGTCCATGAGGTCCAATTCGATTCCGCCGGGCAGGATGGTCTTGCCCTTGGCGCCGCTGTCATGGCATTGCAGACAGGCGCGGAAGCCGACGTAGGGGCGCTGCGGATCGGCGGGCGCTTTCTTGTCGGGCTGGAAGAAAGTGAGCAATGCCGGTTGCACGGGCGCCGGCTGGACTGAACAAGGCACGCACAAGTCATTGACTGGCGCCGTCCGCGCGCGACCGGATGCCAGCCAGGCTACGCCAACGCCCAGTGCGATGGTCGCCAGTATTGCGACAAGGCGCGGGGCCGACGTCATGGTGTTCCTCGCTTGGGCCGTGATTTAAGGTCCGTCAGCCGGCGGCGAATCGCTTCCGGATCGAAGGCATGCAATCGCAGCGCGGCCAGAGCATCGTCACGTTCCACGCCGCCGATGCGATCATGCAGAGATGCCAGCATGAGTGAGCGGTATGTCGCACCGTCGCCAAGGGTGTATCCGCGCAATGCTCGCGCGATGGCGGCCTCATCCAGCGTTTTCGGAAGCATGCCCGGTATGAGCAGCCGCGAAGCAACGTCCGCATGGGCGAAGATCTGCTGGCGCGGGGCATTGCGATCGAGCGATTGCCGCAGGTTCAGCAGCGCGTCGTGCAGGTCGCTCTGCCCGGGCGTGAGATGCGGAACAAGGTCGAGGGCTGCACCAAGCGGCCCGATGGCGAAGGCGCCCGGTTTGCGTTTGCTCGTTCGGTCCGCGCGGCCGTCAAGATTGTGATGGCACGACGCACAGTCCTGCAGCGCAAACTCCGGCCACGGCCCCGCCTTGGCGCGGTCGGCGAGAAGCTTCAGGGTCGCGTCGGTTGTGGCAAGCTGGCCGGCGCCCCACGCCTGGACTTCCGAATACTCGGCATCCTTCCAGTGGTGCGGCATGTGGGCGTGGAAAGCGGCAAACTCGAAGTAGAGCCGCGGATGGCCGGCGGCGACGAGATCGTGATCGACGTCCATGCCCCCCGCGCCGACGTGGCAGCGGGCACACATCTGCGCTCGTCCAGGCAGCGTTCGCGTGTCCGCCATACCGAAGGTTGCCTTCTCGGCCGGCGACTTGGATTTCCACGCGTCAAGGTGATGGATGGGCAACCACTGCTTGGCCGGACCGTGGCAGCTTTCGCAGCTCACGCCATCGGTGACGAAGTACGCAGGGGATTTGATCGCGTCATACTCGGGAGCGACGTGGCACAACAAACAGCGGCGTTCTTCATGGGCCGCGCGGTTCGATCGCATCTTCTGCTGAATGTGCCGAGCGCGCTCGCCGAACAAGCCCTCGTAGGCGCGGCCATGCGGGTCGCGCGTCATCCACGCGGTGAATTCGCTTCCCTTGACGCCGTGCGTGAAGTTTGCATTGTGGCATCCGGATGCCGAACATGACCCCGCGCCGACATATTGCCTGGGCAACACTGGCTCACTAGCGCCAGCGCGCAGGCTCGACGCGAGGAGAAGCGCCGCGGTCGCTGACACAAACCAGGAGCAAATTCGCATTCGGGCCTCGCGAGTGACAATGGCCAAGCAGAATTGTCATCGCACTCAGCAAAGAGTGTCAAGCGAAAACGGGCGCGAGCCGAAATGTCCTCACTCGATCGCCGTCAAAATTGATACGTCGTGCCGAATTCGGCCACTTGCAGGTTCGGAAGACGAAAGGCTCGCAGCTCTTCAGCCACCTTGTCCCGGCAACCTGCACGCAGATGGACCGCGAAGAACTCCGCCGGCCCAGGCAATTTCCGCATCTCGCCCACCAACCCGCTCGGCGTGAGATGCTTCGTGATGGCCGCGAGATCGGCTTGAGCATCCGGAAATGTCGCTTCCAAAAAGACCGCCTTGACATTCGCCGACAAACGCAGCCGCGCCCAGATCTCATCCGTGGCGGCGGTGTCGGATACGATAGCCACCGTTGAAGAGCCGTCTTCGAGAATGAAGCCGAGCGTTGGCACGACGTGGTTGACGCTTACCGCCGTGACGCGAAGACCGGGCAGGTCGATCGCGCTTCCGTTGGCGATGGTCGCCATGTCCACGAATTGCCCGCGCTCGTGAGTCAATTCGAGAAAGTTCGGCCACACGCGGCCATTAAAGATATCGGAGCGCAGCGATTCCTGGACGGCGGTGCTGGCGTAAAGACGTACCGGGGTCGTGTGGGCCGCGCCGACGTTGAGCAGAAAGATCGGCAGCGAGGCGACGTGGTCGGCGTGCGAATGCGACACGAAGACGTGTCGAATGGCTGCCTGGTCTTCGGGTGTGCCCCAGAAGCCGATCGCGCCGGCGTCGATGGCGACATCGTCGTTGACCAGGTACGAAGTCAGGTACTGAGGGCCTGACGTGCCGATTGCCGATGGAATCAGCGTAATTTTCACATGGGTGCCTTCGGATTGTGCCGATCGCTGAGTGGAGGAATTGTAGCACTGCCAGCCGTAGATTGGCAATTGAATTGGGCCTACAACCTACACCGTGTCGAGCTTCCCATGCGCTTGCGGTTTCGCGCACCGCATTCCGCGCGAGACGCCGTGCGCGAAACCGCAAGCGAGCGGGTACAGGCTACTTCGAGGTCAGATTGAAGTCGATCGTGTTGGTTCCCGACTTGACCTTGGCGGTCAGCTCGCTCGTGTTGTGGGTCGCGTACTTCTCGGGATAGCGATTTTTACCTAGCTTACCCGACAGCTCGAAGAACGGCTCGCGCAAGGTGACGGTGACGCGGTATTCGCCTTCCGCGAGGCCGTCGTTTGCGACATGCGTGCTCGTCGAATACGTGCCATCGGGTTCGATGAAGGAGTCGGTGACGCGCGTGGCCTTCTTGCCTTCCTTGTCTTTGGCGTCGGGCGTCCAGAAGACGATCTGGGCATTGACGGCCGGCGCGCCGTCCATCGTGACTTTGCCGCGAACGGGGTGCGTCGGCTTGCGATTGTAGACGATCACGCCTTCTTCTTCGGTGACGGTGCGCTTGAGATTCTCCGGATAGATGCCGTCGAGCATGATGTTGGCGATAATCGGATCGGCACTGGGCTTGCACGTGACCCAGGCGACATGGTCGAACTCGCCGTAACGCATGCCGCGCATCCGGCTGCCGCCGCCGGTGGTGGCGAGCTGATAGTAGTTCATCCCTTGTCGCGTGAATTTCTGGTAGCGATGGATGTGCCCGGCAAACACGGTATATTTGCGGCCCGCCAGCGCTTTCTCCAGGTCGAGCCAGCCGTTCTTGTCGAGGTTCTCGTGCGTCCACATCGGCTTGTGCACGAGCACGAAGATCCAGCGAACGCCCGTGTTTTCCTTGATCACCTTTTCGAAATACTCGACCTGTTCTTTGCCTAGCTGTCCATCTTCCTTGTCCACATTCGGTTCGTCGGAATTGACGGCCAGGAAGAGCACGTCCTTGTAGATGAAGTGGTAGAAGCTCTTGCCGAACCGGTCTTTCCAGATTTCTTTCTGCACCGGGTTGGTCACGTCGTGGTTTCCCGGAACATAGAAGAAGGGCATCTGCAACTTGCTGGTGTAGGTCTGGAACTCTTTCCACTCGGCTTCGACCTTTGCCTTGTCCTTGCTGTAGCCTTCGATGAGATCGCCAACGGAGACGACAAAGGCGGGCTGGAGCAGATTGATCTGATCGACCGCTTGCGAAAAGATGCGAGCGCGATGGCCGCCGGTGCGATCGCTGACGACGAGGAAGTGAAACGACTCCGGCGCGTTGTTCATGCGCAGGTTCGTCCATGGATTGCGCTGCTCGACGGAGATCTCCAGCTCCGACTTCACGCCCTTCTGCACGCCCGACAGCGCAAACGCGCCGGCCAGCACAACAACCACGACGGACGCAATCAGGATTCGCTTCATGGGTGACTCGCGTTCTCGTAGGGTGGGTCAAGCGGCAGCGAGGCCCACCACTCCCGGCGCGCGAACAGTGGGCCGCGCCAGCGCTCGACTCACCGAACACACTTGCAGGATTATCGTTGGGTTAAATTACCGGCGCGGCGACGACATTGCGCCCGGAAAATGGTAAAAAAATGATGAAACTTGTCCAGGGCCAGGACCTGCCGCATGGAACTGTACGCGCTGCGATTGTCGTTCTCCGAGCAGGACCTCAACGAGCTGCTCCGCAAATACATCCCCAAGGACACGGAAGTCGAGGATCTCCGGCTTAAACTTGCCGACCACGCGGTGCACATCACCGGCATCTACCCATTCTTCATTCCCGTCCGCTTCGAGACGATTTGGGAACTCGGCGTCGAGGCCGGCCATGCGTCGGCACGACTGACGTCGTTCAAAGCCATGGGCGTTCCCGGCAACATCTTCAAGAGCGCCGTCGTCAAGATCGTCGAGGACATCGCCAAGCACGAACACTGGATCCGCATCGTCGGCGACCGTTTCCTGGCCGACATTGAGCTGGCCTGCGCCAAGTACGCCGTCGCCGCCCACCTGCACCTCAAATCCATCCAGGTCCGGACCGGTATGGTGCTGGTGGAGGCCGGACATTAGAGCGGTTTGCAGATTGGTGTAGCGACTGCCGCTTCCACCCCAGGAATCGCTTCGCTCATCCGTGGGCTTGAACCCGCTACACTGCTCGCGCAGCCATTGTCAAAGCTTGTGAATTCACCTCGTACATTCGGTACAATTCTATCGGAGGTCTGAGAATGCCGCTTCGCGATCACCTCCACGCACCGGTGAACAACAAGCACCGCTGGGACGCTGTCCTGGAACTTCCCGCTCGCCCTGGGCCAACCGTTGCCGACCCTTCCGCTCTGGCTCGGCCCGGACCTGCGCATCGAAGTGCCGCTCGATCCGAGTTACCAGGAAGTCTGCCGATTGCTTCGCATTCAGTAGCCGGAATATCCATGCCCGAGACGAGCGAGGCCTGCGACGTCACCGCAGCCTGCCAAGAGCCGTGTTCTCTCTGGCTGAGTGTCAGCGTGAAAACACGTCGCATTTGCTTCACAGATATCACGTCGCTTCGATGACAATGCTCGGCAGGAGGGGGTTTCGCAAACCTCGGATCGGTACGCGAGGCTCTTACCAAACTCGCTCGCTACCCGCGCCGAATTTGTCCCGTCGCCGCCAGGGCCCGCGCGCTGACCGACAGCACGCGCAGGAAGCCTTCGCTGTCGGCGTGGTCGAATTCGCCGATCGCTTCCATCGAGGCGTTGGCTTCGGAGTAGAGCGAGTGCGGGACGTCCTTGGCCGACGCGAAGAGGGTGTGCCCCTTGTAGAGCGATACGGTCACCGTGCCCGTCACGAGTTGCGCGAACGAGCGGACGGCCTCCGTCGCGACCGTTGACGCCAGGTCGTAGCCGTAGCCTTGATAGACCTGCTTGGCGAGCATCAGCGACAGTTGATCGTACAGTTCCCGGCTGCGGCGATCGAGTACGAGCTGGAGCACGTAGAAATACGCGGAGCCGAGCAACTCCATGCCGGGGGCTTCATAGACGCCGCGGCTCTTGATGCCAACGAAGCGGTTCTCGACGAGGTGGTAGCAGATGCCGACGCCATGCCTGCCGCCGATCTGGTTGGCGGTGGTGATCGCCTGATACGCCGTGACGGGCTTGCCGTTGATCGCGACGGGCCGGCCATTTTCGAAGCGGATGGTGACGAGTTCCGGCTTGTCGGGGGCCTGCGCGGGGTGCACGCCCATGCCAGGCGTCACGAAACTCGGCGGCGTTTCGAGCGATTCGAGCTTGCCCGCCTCGTGCGTCAGGCCGAGCAGGTTTGCGTCGGTCGAGTAAGGCGACTCCTTGGTTGCCCGGATCGGCAGTTTGCGCTCGTTGCAATAATCGATCATCTCGGTTCGGCCGCGAAACTTGCTGAGGAAGGCTTCGTCGCGCCAGGGAGCGTAGACCTCGAACTCAGGGGCAAGCATGTTGGTGACGAGCTGGAAGCGAACCTGATCGTTGCCTCGCCCGGTCGCCCCGTGGCTCAAGATGCTGATCTTGTGGCGGCGCATCTCCTTCACCATGCCCTCCACGATGACATGCCGGCCGATGCCGGTCGTGTTCCAGTAACGCCCTTCGTAGTAGGCCTGGGCCTGAATGATGTCGAGCCCTGCCTCGGCAATGGCGTCGTGGAGCGGGATGCGCACGAATTCCTGGGCGCCGCACGCCAGCATGCGCGTGCGCACGGAATCGAAATCGGACTCGTCGGGCTGCGCCATGTCGGCGGTGAAGCAGACGACGCGCACGCCGTTCTCGGTCAGCCAGCGCGTGATGGTGCAGCTATCGAGCCCGCCGGACGCGGCGAAGGCGACCGTTTTGCCTTTGAGGGTATCCAAGGTGGTTCGCATGGGGGTGATCCTCTGTTCGTGGGAGAAGTGATTTTATGAGTTTGTCGCTGTATTGCGGTCCTCGTTTTGCGCCCGCTCGAAACGGACGGACACAGCGGGCGCTAAACGGGGACCGTCAATACAACATCGGCATGAGTGCGTACCTGCAGGCGTTGAATGAGCGGTTGGCGGCGGCGTTGGCGACGTTGCCGGGCGAAGTGCGCCAGCGACATGCTCGCTTCATCGCCGACCAGCAGAATACCGACGGCGGGTTTCGCGGACGTGACACGGAATCCGACCTCTACTACACCGGCTTCGGCCTGCGCGGCCTCGCGGTCCTAGACGCTCTCACTCCCGACATCTGCCATCGTGCAGCGACCTATCTGCGCGGTTGCTTGACGAAGCAGACCAGCGTCGTCGATTTCTTCTCGTTCCTCTATTCCTGCGTCATCGTTCAGGCGTCGAGTGGCATCGACGTGCTTGCAGGCAGCGCCGCCGACTGGCCGACGCGCGTCGCGGCCGAGCTTGCCAAGTTCCGCACCAGCGATCACGGCTACAACAAGTCGCCCGGTGCATCGTCGGGGAGCACGTATCACACGTTCCTCGTCGGCCTTTGCTTCGAGTTGCTCGCCCAGAAGATGCCGAATGCCGACGACGTGATCCGCTTCACCCAGTCGCGGCGGCGCGAGGACGGCGGTTACGTCGAGGTCGCCGCCATGCGCCGCTCGGGCACCAATCCGACGGCCGCGGGCATTGGCCTTTTGCACCTGCTCAAAGGCCGCGATCTACCGGGCGACGAAGTTGAGCCGACGATCGCCTACCTGGCCGAGATGCCGTCGATGGAGGGGGGATTGCGCGCCAACGATCGCATCCCGCTGGCCGACCTGCTTTCAACGTTCACGGGCTGCTGGACGCTCGCCCAGCTCGGCGCGCTCGATCGCATCGGCACGCGGCACGCGTATCACTACGTGCAATCGCTGCAGCGCGATGAAGGCGGCTTCCTCGGCGGCGTCTGGGATGAAGCGTCCGACGTCGAGTACACCTTCTACGGCCTCGGAAGTCTGGCGCTGTTGCGCGAGTTCGCATGACGAATCCAGTCGCGGTAACGATGCTGCGAGCGCTAAGCCGCGAGCGGCGAAAGCCCGTAGCCGAATTCGCCAGAATTCGGGGTATCAGCCAGGGAATCCCGAATTCTGGCGAATTCGGCTACAAGGCGGGACTATGAAAGCCTTTTTCACGCATCCGGCCGTCCTGTTGACAATCGGCGGCGCGCTCGGAACGAACGCTCGCTACTGGCTCAGCGTGTGGATTAACGATCAGCGCTGGACCGAATACTTCCCTCTGGCGACGTTTCTCATCAACGTGTCCGGCTCGCTGCTGCTCGGGCTTCTCGTGGTGCCGTTCCACAATCGGTTGCCGGGCTGGTGGATTCTGCTCGGCGTTGGATTTTGCGGCGGTTATACGACGTTCTCGACGTTTGCCTGGGAGACGGTCGTGCTCATTCAGGACAAGCAGAAGAGCGAACTGGCGGTGCTCAATGTGCTGGCCAGCGTCGTGCTGAGCTGTGCGGTCGTCTGGGTCGCCATGGCGGGAATGAAAGCGATCTATCCACCCGCGCCGCCCATTGGTCCCGATCGGCCCATCATGGAAGCGGAAGATCGCGAAACTCGAAGGGAACCGTGACCGTGGCCACGCGCGTCGGCACGCGGACGTGCAGCGTCACGGCGGCGCCTTTTGGCGGTAGCGCGGTCGTCTCATTGGCGCGGAATATCAGCGCAACGTTCATGATCGCCGGATTGTTCGCGGACGCATAGGAGAGGTTGCGCGGCTCGAGGCGCCTTGGTTCCTTCGACGAAGGCTCAATCCACGACAGCCAGTAGCGATTGTTCTCCCAGATGCCCGTCTGTTGATGCGACTCCATCGCAGGGATGGCCCCCGGCGGATACTCCACTTTGAGGTTGAACGACCACAACGAATTGGATTGCGAAGTCGTCATTAGCCGAGCGGTCATGCCCTTTTGAGGCTCAACATCGCGAGGCACGGCAGTTCGATTTTCAAGCTTCGAGAATGTGAACGTCACATGGTCCGGTGCCGTGATCAGGCGAACCGACCCCTTCAAGGAATTGATGCTCTGAACCGACCGCGGCGGAGCGGGAAAGCGCAGGAGCAACTCGGTCGCCCCGGAACCTGTGAGTCCACGCAGCGACTCCGGCGTCAGCTTCTCGACCTGGGCGCCAAACGTCATCGCGCCTTCCTGCACATTCAGAAAGAGCGGCCGCAGGCGAGGTTCCCACGCGAGTTCGAGGGCGATCTGACACGTGCGCGATTGCGTTTCTTCATCCAGGATCGCCGTCACGCCTTTGAAGGATGTGCGAAATGGTCCATGGGAGCTAATCCGCGCCGGGCGATACGGACTGTCCGTGAGCGCAATAATCTCGTCGGCCTGATACGGTGAATGACCAATGCCGTGACTCTTGCCGATTTCGTCGAGAATTGACCAGAATGTCGTGCTCTTGAGAGTGAGCCTGGGATTGTTCTTTGTCCCCCGGCGATCGACGACGACGTTCCCCGTTTGCTTTTCCAGCGAGGCCAGAACGTCGAGCAGCGCCATCTCGCCATTGAGCCGAACGGGAGCGGCGTCCAATCCGCGTTCCTGAGCGAGAGCGCCGCTGGCGGAAAATATCAGCAAGCAAGTGGCGGTGAAGTCTCTCCCTGTCATGGCACGCTCCAGCAGTCGTAGTCGTAGGGTGGGTCGAGCGTTAGCGAGGCCCACCGGTCCCGGCGTAGCGCTGGTGGGCCTCGCTTACGCTCGACCCACCCTACAAACTACAAACTCTACAAACAGGACGACCAACGCCAGCATTCTATCAGCTGGTTGCGACTTTTTTCTTGTATTCGCGGCTGTCACGGGTATCGTACCCCTTGCCTGCCAGGAATTCGTTTCGCAGCCATCAAGCCGCTTCACCTGCTCAAAGGAGATTCGCATGAAGAGATTTTTCGCAGTCCTCGGCGTCGCGCTGTTCGTCGCGCTGCCGGCCGTTCGCGCTCAAGACGACTGG
>Ga0233424_10003082_pt1 | contig 11055 bp, 9 predicted proteins | sample Watercolumn_Towu_FD_181011 | JGI IMG/M metagenome (GOLD analysis project Ga0233424, IMG submission 181011) | Freshwater microbial communities from Lake Towuti, South Sulawesi, Indonesia - Watercolumn_Towuti2014_125_MG | ecosystem: Environmental > Aquatic > Freshwater > Lake | place: Indonesia... | reverse complement strand
CGGTGCCTGCGCCGCGAGCAGGCGGGACTCGGTACGCAACACCGACAGGTGGTACGCGCCAAGAACGGCGGCCACTCCAGTGGCACCGACGGCGACCATCGGGAAGTCGAACGGCTTGCCGAGGGCCATTCCGAGGAGACCGTACGTCACCCAGACGCCGGCAGTAATCAGCGAAACCGCGCAGGCAAAGACGACGAGGTACACGGCGCCGCGACGGGGCCTGGAGGCGACCTCGGCGAGGTCCAGGAGCGGGTGCCCCGGCGGACGCCAGTAGGCAGCCCAGGTCGGCAGGCCAATCGCGGTGGCCGCACCCCAGAAGCGCACGTCACGCAGGTACGACCCGGAGCCGGATGTGGCCCCGAGCGTGATGTCAAGCAGTAAGTTAGCAATCTGTGCAACCCCCGTCGCGGCGACCGCGAGCCCAACAACGGTCACGACGTACCGGTGGACGCGGTCGAGGGTGACGACCCACGTCGTCGCGCCGTGCTTGGTCCCGGCGAGGTCACGAAACAGCGAGCGCCGAAAGGCCCACCACGCCGTCGCGTAGGTCACCACCGAGGCGAGCGCCCCCGTGGCCATTTCCGGCGCGACCGGTGGGCCGATGGCGGTCGACGTGACCCAGTCAAGCAGGACCGCACCGTTCCCGAGCGTCGCGCCGACCCCGACAGTCATCACGATGGCCCGGTAGAGCGCCGGCAGGAAGGACTGCCGCTCGGCGTGCGCGTCGCCGACGTGCGTGCGGTCCGGGACCCCCATGACGTCGCCCCGGTGATGCGTTGCCCAGACGAGCGCCGCCGCCACGAGCGTGCCGGACATTTCGGCGACCATCGCGAGCCTTGGGACGGGAGCGTCGACCACGATTCCGAACAGCGTCTCAAGGGTCGCGCCGACGAGGTCCGACGCGCTTGAGAGCGCAACGAGCGACGCGACGCCGGCGAACAGTGCGAGGAACAGGCGCCGGATGACGCCGCCGACGCGGGTCTCCGGGAAAGCAAGGTCGCGCGCCAATGCGTTGCGGTGGACAAGCAGGACCGGAACGGCGGTGAGGATGGTGGCGAGGCCATCGACGGCGTCTGCGCCCCGCCCATCAACTGCCCCGCGCACGACCGCGGAGACCCCGGCGGCACCGGCACCGACGGCACCGGCGACGGCAAGCACCAGGTAGACGCGCCGGATCGTGTCGCCTCGGTCCTCCGGGTGTCGCTTGACCGACGCCTGCGCGATGGCCCAGTGGACGAGCCAGACCGGGAGTTGCACGATGACGCCGGCGACGGAGAGGAGCGGGAGGTCGCCATGGTCGCCGGTACCGAGCGCACCGTGCGCGACCCATGCCACGACGTCGTTGACCGACGCGGCCATCACGCCGAGCGAAACAAGGGCCACCGCGTAGATGTACGCCCGGCGTAACGCACCCATGGGACGGCACTCGGTTCCTAGGGAAGCTCAGGGGCGGAGGTGACACGCCAGCGACCGTCGACCAGGCGGAGACGGATGGTGACGCGATCTGTGGCGACCGTCGTCCGCCAGAACGGGAAGTCCGAGGAGGCGCCGTACGACCGGGTGACGGCGACGCGTGCCTCATTGTCAGTGATCGACGCGTCATCAACCCGGAACCGTGGTGCGCCGGGCCCGCCCTGAACGATTGCCGGGTGGCGTCGAAGGAAATCGGCGCGCGTCTCCCGGGACTGGGCTTCCGGCGCCAGCAGCTCCCAGGCGTCCTCGGCGCGACCATCCGCAAGCGCAGCCATCCACGAGCGGGCAACCGCCGCCGGGGAGTCGTCGCCGGGCGGTGGGGACACCGGCGCAGCACGCACCGCCGTCCAGATGGCAACCGTCACGGTCACCATCACGGCGACGAGGGTCCAGCGCGTGAAGCGATCCATGACGCCCGTTCCTGTGACCGTTGTCCCCGACCCGACCGGGCGCATACCGGACGTGCCGGACCTCCACGATACATGGGAACGCAGGGTGACCGATGGTTTCCAGGGCCGCCGGATCGATCCGGAACCGTACCCTCTCCCATCGCCCATCGCTTCCGCGTGCGAAGCCTTGCCAAGGACCCGCAACGTGACCGTCCGCATGACGAACCAGCGACCCCGACGTCTGGCCGTGCTGCCAATGGTCGTCGGCACGGTCGCCAAGGCCGAGATGCGGGGAGCCGTCTTTGGCAGCGGGTACATGCTCCGTTGCGTGATCGAGACGGAGCTGTTCAACGAGATCGATATCTATGCGCCGACGGTCGGGCAACAGCTGCCATACGAGGCGATGGTCGCGTCGCAACCTTGGCTGGCCGGGCGGGAGGTGCGGGTCCGACAGGCGATTCACCTGCATCGCCATGTCGCGGCGGACGAGTACGACGTCGTCTTCGCGCCGACGTTCTCAACGGAGGTCGCCGCCTTGGCCACCTTGCGCGAGCGGTTCCGGGCACGGTTCCGGATCGTGTCGATGGTCTACACGATCAGCTATCCCGACACCGAGGGGGCGATCCTGCAGAACCTGATCGCCCCGTTGCGGGAGGACGACCTGCTGAACTGCACCAGTGAGACGGGCTTCAACGCGGTCTTGACGCTTGTCGGGCACCTGCGGGACAAGTACCGGGTGCCCGTGCCGCTCGTGGCAGACATGGCGGCGGTGCCATACGGCATCGACACGACCTGGTTCTCGCCTGGCGACCGCGTGGCCTCCTGCCTTGCCATCGGCTTGGACCCGTCCGAACGACACGTCCTGAGCCTCGGGCGCTTTGCAGTGGTTGACAAATTTGACTTGGGGCCGGTGGTTGAGGCGTTCGTACGGGCCCGCGCACAAACTGGGCCACGGTGGCGGTTGGTCCTCGCGGGAGCGACCACGCATGGCGCGTATGCCGAGTGGGTGCGCCTGCTGGTTGCGACGCGGGGCCTGAACGATTGCGTCACGATCTTGACGGATGTGAGTGACGAGCAGAAGCGTCACCTCTACCGGGCTGCCGACATGTTCGTGGCGCCAAGCGACAGCCCGCAGGAGACGTTCGGCCTGACGGCAATCGAGGCGATGGCCTGCGGCACGCCGGTGATCGCCTCGGACTGGAACGGGTACAAGGAGACGGTCGTCCACGGCGAGACGGGCGTGCGCATCCCAACCTACGTTCCCCGGTTGGCGAACATCGTTGCCCCCCGCCACCTTGTCGACAACTCGCTCATGCACCTGATGGTCGCCCAGTCGGTGGCGATTGATGTCGGGCGCCTCGCCGACGCCATGATCCTGCTCGGCAACGACGACTGGTATCGAGCGCGCCTCGCCACAAATGCCAGGGATCGGGCGGTGGCGCAGTACGACACCCGCGTGATTGCCGGGGCGCTGCGCGCAGTCCTGACGCTGCGCGAGACGAACGGGGGGAGCGAAGAGGACGCTGCCTCCGACGGTGGCTCACTTGATGACTTCGTGCCAACCGTGGCATCGACCGGATCGCTTTGGGACCTGTTCGGGAACTTCGGCACGCGGGCGTTGCACGAGGGCGACACCCTTGTGACCTCTGGGTACGGGCGCAAGGGCCTCGGGGAGACGCTGCCGGTCTACCTCACGCCGGAGATGGAGCAGATCCTCTACCCGGACCTCGTCCGGGCGCTGTGCCGGGCGTGCCTCACGCCGGCGTCGCTCGGGAACGCGCGCGCTGCCTTGGCCACCGGCGACGGCGACGACGAACGGATTGAGTACACGATCTACTGGGCAGTGAAGCAAGGACTGCTCAACGTCAACCCGCTCCCGGGTTGGCAGTAGCCGGGCGGCAGTTGCGGTTCACCCGTCGAGGAAGGTGGTCGCACCGATCGGCGGAACCATGATCTCGTCGTCACGGTAGCCGGCCCGGGTTGCGGCGGCGGCGAACCGCAATGGGGGCTCAAAGGCCGGCTCGGTGGAAAGCGGGATGGTGCCCCAATGCATTGCGAGTACACGGGATGCCCGGGCGTCGCGACCGATCTGGACCGCCTCCTCAGGGGTGGAGTGCACCGGCGCCATGATCTCCGCGGGCATGTACGCGCCAATCGGCACGAGGGCAAGGTCGCATCCGCCCGCCGCCGAGGCCGCCGCACCAAGCGCCGGCGAGTAGGCGGTGTCTCCGGCAAAGTAGACGCGACGGCGACGGGACGCGATCAGGTAGCCGTTCCAGTGCGTACGGTTTCGGTCAAGCAATCCACGCCCAGAGAAGTGGACGGCAGGCATTGACGTCACGGTCACCGGGCCAATCTCGACGGAAGCGCCCCAGGGAAGCTCGGTGGCGCGCGCAAAACCGATGTCGCGCGCGTACGGGCCGAGGCCTTCCGGCACGATTGCAGTCGCCGCCGTGCGTCCGGGCAAGGCGAAGAGCGTGCGCCGGTCCAGGTGATCGTAGTGATTGTGGGACAGCAGCACGACACGTGGGAACCCGACGTCGGTCTCACGGATCGGTGACGGGTCCATCCGGCGGGGGCCGAACCCCCACACTGGTGAGGCGTACTCGTCGAGGAACGGGTCAACGAGCAGGTCAATCCCGGACAACCGGATCGCGAACCCGGCGTGGCCAAGCCATGTGACGCGGTCGTCCACGGACTGCAGGGCGTCGAGCGCTTCCGGTCGCGCGAGCACATGGCGGTCGCGCCGGGGCGGGGAGGTGCCTTCGGTCGCTCCAGTGACCATGCGCCAGACCCCCCGCGACGGCACGCCCGCGCCGCGCACCGGGCTTCCCGGCAGGTTGGCATACACCGGCGCATCGCGCGTGGCGGCGTAACGCGCCGCTCCCGCGACCACGGCGATGACGGCCGCCGCCGCCGTGAGCGGACCGGCCCGAAGCACGCGTGCGCGACTAGCCACGACGATTGCCGGTGCGCGTCATGCCGGCCACGGTTGGCGCATCGAGGTTATAGGAACGGTCAAGCAAGTACAAGGGGCGCGCCTTGACCTCATCGTAGATGCGACCGAGGTACTCGCCAATCACTCCGAGGAAGATGAGTTGGATCCCTCCGAGGAAGAGGACGCTCACAAGGGTGGTGGCTTGGCCGGTCAACTCGTGGCCGAGGAAGACGCGAACCACGATGGCAGCCAAGATGCCAAGGAGGCTCAACCCGGCGACCAGGAAGCCCGCGTAGGTGGCGAGTTGGAGCGGCAGGTACGAGAAGTTCGTGATGCCGTCGATCGCGAGGCGCGCCATCTTGCGGAACGGGTATTTCGTCTCCCCGGCGTGGCGGGCGGCGCGCGAGTACATCACGGCGGTGGTGCGGTAGCCGATCCACGCCGCCATGCCTCGCACGAACCGGTGGTGTTCCCGCATCGACCGGAGCGCGTCGGCAGCAACGCGATCCATCAGGCGGAAGTCACCGGTGTCAAGCGGGATGTCCACACTCGCGATCTGACGGATCAGGCGGTAGAACGCGGCGGCGGTCATCCGCTTGAACCACGTCTCGCCGGCACGCGCGATGCGCTGGGCGTAGACGACCTGATAGCCCTCGCGCCATCGCTCGACCATCTCCGCAATGACCTCCGGTGGGTCCTGGAGGTCGGAATCGATGACGACGACGGCGTCGCCTCGGGCATGGTCCAGTCCGGCAGTGATCGCGATCTGGTGCCCGAAGTTACGGGAGAGGACCAGTGCGCGCACACGTGGGTCGGCCTCGCACAGACGTCGCATCGCGTCCCCGGACCCGTCTCGGCTCCCGTCATCGACCAGGACGATCTCCCACGTCCCGCCGAGGTTATCAAGCACTTGCTGACATCTGGCATAGAAAAGCGGGATGGTGGCGACCTCATTCCAGACCGGCGCGACGACCGAGAAGGTTGGCGGCGCGTCGCTGCTCGCGTCAGTGGTCTCCACCATTGCAGGGCCAGCGTACCGCACAGGTGGATCACCTACGCGAGGATTGCGTGTCGGGCAGGGACGCGGCGACGCACGTCACCCGGGTTGCCGAACCACGCCGGCGGGTTGTAGATCAGCAGAAGGTCGATCGTCGGTAGCGCCGGATGCGAATCTCCCTCGACGATGCGGACGACGTCGCCGGTCGTGGAAAGCGTGTCCGACCGAAGGGCGGATGCAAGCGCCCCGAGGCGTTGGGCGGTCGTGGTGGACGCACCGATCAGCGCACGACCGCGCCAACCCGTGTGATACGTGGCAAGGAAGGTGGTGGCGTACCCGCCCCCGTCAGGCGTCTCGAATGTGGTCGAGTCCGCCTCGAGTTCGGCTTCGCGCAGGCTCCGCAGCACGACGCCCGGTAGCTCGGCCCCGAGGGCGAGCATCGCCAGCTCGTACGCGACCAGTGGGGGCTCCCGCTCAAGCCGTTGCGCACGCACCCACGCCGCGAAGTCGGCGACGGCGCGCGGATCAATGGTTCCTGGTTTGTACCTTGCGAGGACCGGCCCGACCTGCAGCAAGGGGTTCTGAGTGTCAAGCATGTCGAGAGCGTGAACGGTGTCGGCGCCGGGGTGCGCCGGGACGGTTAGCCAACCTCGCGCGCGTGCCAGATCGGAAACGACGAGCCCAAACGCGATGGCACGCGCCACCGGGTCGTCCGGGTGAAGGGCGGCGACGAACTCCGGAGTCACGGCGTCGTTGCGGGCGCGTGGGCGTGCGGACCAAACTCGGGCGGGTAGCCGATCTCCTCGAGCGCCATGGCGATCATGCCGGCGTCGACGCGCGCAGGGTCGGTGACGACGTCGACGCGCCCCCGGGCGATGTCGACGGTCAGGTCGAGCACGCCGGGCAGCAGGAAGAGCTCCGAGGACAGAAGCGCCTCTGCGGTGGTCGCGCAACAGCTCGTACCGACCGCGGGTCGCTCAATGAGGGCCGGGAGGTGCCACGAGAGGGTGACACCCAACTGGTTGGGCGTTGCCATGCGCCAAGCATATGGCGCCAACGCCTCCCGGGCGCGCGGCGTGGAAGCACCGTTCATGTCGGACGCGCTACTCGAGGATGAACCGACGGCGCCCCCGATCGACGGTGAGCGAACTCGCCGGAACGCCAACGGCGCGCGCGATCGCGGGCAGCACGATCGTTTCGAGGTCACGACGTGGAAGACGCACCAGGTGGTCGACGGCATGCAACGGCCCGTTGTGCGCGAGAATCCCGCCGTATCGAGCCATGACCTCGGCGACGAACGGGAGCATGACCGTCGGGTCCGCCAACCAGTTCGCAGGTTCGGTTTCACCATGGCGAGGTGCCCGCCCGATCCGCTCAGGAAGGCCAAGCGACCAAGCGGGAACATCGAGGCGCAGGGGCAAGTCAGCGGGGTGCGGGCGGATGTAGGTGGTCACGATTGCCGGGCACTCGGCGGCGATTGACGCCGCGCCATCATCGACTGCCAGGAACTGGCGGGCATCGAGCACGAGCGGCCAACTCCAGCCTTCGGGCATCGCCGCGAGGAGCTCGCCATCGCGGGGGCGACCAGCATCGCCGTGATCCACCTGTGGCACGGTGCCAGCGATGGAGTCGTCGACGCCCGTGGCAACGGGCGCAAGCGCCGGGCCGAGAATGGACGCGCGTTGGGTCTTGGCCAAGCCGACGATGCGAGCGTCGGCGACCTCCACGATCCGGTGAAGGTCGCGCGTGGCTCGAAGCAGCTCCCCGGCACGTTCGGCGCCGCCCCCCCATCGGACGACTGATGGCCCTCCGGCCATGTGCGCGAGATCACCGAACAAGCTGCCATCGATCCAAACGGTGGTGTGACCGGCGGTGCCATGCGCGACGGCACACCGAACCGACTCGAGTGCAGCCTGGGTCTCAAGCGCGCGCATCACTAGGTCGCGCGCCGACGAGGCCGCGGCATCGTCGAACCGCGCCGGCAGTGCCTCGACCTCGGCAAGCTCAACCCTCCCGACCGGTGCCGGTCCGAGGGCGATGGCCATCGAGACGATGAGGTGGGCACCGGTCGCCAGGCCGACCGCGTGGCCGGTGCCGTCCACGGCCACGGCGTCGCGCAAGGGCGCGGGCGCCGGATGGGGTAGCGACAGCCAACGTGCGCGCAGTGCCTGCGAGAGGTGGGCGGCGACCTCGCTCTCGGCAACCCGGCGGATGTCATCGCGACGCGCCCGCGCCGCTTCGACGATCGCACCGATCCCGTTCATGCTGGCTCCAGGCAGTTGGGCACGCTACTCCACCCCATCAACGATGCGAACCGCGACCGCGCGTGCCCCGCGATCGCGTGCAGGCGCGAGCGTGACGGTGACCGGTTCGCCGAACATCATGTGCTCGCGCAGGTGGCCCGGGGTCATGTCTACCGCCGGGTCCACATCAAGCACGTGGACGACGCCGTCCAGATCACGGATCGTCACGGACGCGGCATGGCCGATATCGCGTGCGACCACGTCCACGACATGGCCACGAACGATGGGGGGGCGCATGGCGATCCCAATGCCTGCGCCGACCGCGGCAAGCGCGACCGCTGCGGTACCGATTGCGACCGCACGGCGAACTCGTTCACGACCGGGATCCCGCAGTGCCGGTCGCCCGGGGGCATCCGTGCCGGCGCTTGCCATGGCAGGAGTGTATGCCCCGTGGCAACCGGGTGACTTTGGTTCCACGGGTACGCTTCGTCGATGCCGAACGCTCGAACTCGCCGCCACGCCCTTCATGCGCCCTCGGTCTTCGGGCGCGTCGCCCGCCGCGCGACCGCCGGCGGTGCGCCCCTCGGCTCACCGACGGCTGCGCTAGGACTCGACCCGTCCGATCCGGATCTCTGGGGTATCTGGACGGGCGTCCAACGCACCGTTCTCGCAAGCGGGACGCGCGTCTCCACCGCTTGCCTGCATCACGGCGGCTCGGTGAGCCTGACCGTCGGGATCGAGGTTGGATCACGGCACGAGGACGCCGCGGAGGCTGGCGCATGCCACGTACTTGAGCACATGGTGTTCCGGGGCAGCGATCGCTGGCCAACGAGTTTCGACCTGACCTCATCGATTGAGGCGGCGGGTGGCACCCTCGACGGGTACACCCATCGTGAGGCAACGGTGTTCCATGCACGCCTGCCCCGATCATCGATGGCACGCGCCCTTGACGTCATCTTCGATATGGTGCGTCGCCCGCACCTGCGCCCAACTGACTTCGGCACTGAACGGGACGTGGTGCTTGAGGAGGTGCGCCAGGACGCCGAGGCCGCGGCGGTCGTGGCCGAGGAAGCGCTCGATGCGCTCATCTGGCCGGGCCATGCACTGAATCGCTCGCCGGGGGGGACCGAGGAGACAGTCGGGGCCATGGCGATCGACACGGTCACTCGCCTGTGGGAGTGGGCGTACGTGCCGTCGCGGATCATTGTGACCGTCGCCGGCGACGTCGACCATGCGGAAGTGGTGGATCTCGTGTCGGCGCATGTCGATGGTTGGGCCGCGGGTCCTGGGGCGCCCGCTGCCGAGACCGTGCCGGAGGCGCCGGAGGCGGCCCGGCTCGAATCCCGGTGGGGCGAGGGTCAAACGGCGTACGTGTACGCGGGGGTCCGGGGGGTCTCGTCAGGCGACGCGGATCGTCCTGCGCTTGAGTTGCTGAGCTGTGCCGTCGGCGAACTGGCGTCATCGCGTCTCTGGGCCGACCTGCGCGACGCGAGGGGACTCGCGTACGACGTCGGTTCGGAAGTCGTCACCTACACGGACACCGGCTCGATGCTGATGTGGGCTGGCGTGTCCCCGCGTCGGCAATCCGAGGCGGTGGCGAGGCTCGTCGCGCACGTGCGTCGGGCATCTCGGGGCCTCGAGCCGGAGGAGTTCATTCGCGCCCGGAACTTCGTGGTCGGGGAACTGACGATGTCGTGCGAGACCTCGGAGGACATGGCCCACTGGCTCCTGTGGGGCGAACTCGCGCACCGCCGACTTCTTGCGCCCGGGCTCGTGCGGGCAACATACGAGCGGCTCACCTCCGATGACGTGGTGCGCGTGGCGGGGCGGTGGTCGCACGCTGCACTGCAGGTCGCGATTGGCGGTCCGGCACCCAAGCGTGGGGCAAAGCTCGTCCACCTGCTCGCGTCCACCGACGACGGGACGGAGGCGCTGCCGAGGGCGACCCGTCCGGCACGGCCACGCTCGTTACGGGTGCGCCGACCAACTTCGTAACTGGGGTGCACGCCGCATGCCCGCGCAACCGAGTGGGTGCGTCGACGGAGGCATGGGTCGTGGGGAGGGCGCCACCCCGTCGGGGGTGGGCACGCAGGGACTCGAACCCCGGACCTCTACCATGTCAAGGTAGCGCTCTAACCAACTGAGCTACGTGCCCTAGACGCTGGGCCTGTCGAGACGACAGCCACCCTGCGCTGGAGCGGGCAACGGGACTCGAACCCGTGGTCTCAACCTTGGGAAGGTCGCGTGTTACCACTACACCATGCCCGCGGGGCATCGTGAGTGTAGCACCGGCTCGCAGCGGGCGCCATCGGTCGCCCGGCGCCCAGGTCCTGCGATTGGCAGGCCTAGCGAACCGATGGAACCCCCGGCCCCACCGGGAATCGCGCGACCTGCCCTGCGCTGACTGGCAGGACGTTCTTCCACTCGAAGCGCGCGAGAAACGTCTCCATGTCAGGCACGTGGCTGATCGAGCCGTCAGTGCCGACCACGAAGATCCGACCGCTCCCACGGAAGTCCCAGAGCAACCATCCAGGGCGCGGAGGCGCGAGCGGAGCGGCGGTCAGTGCGTCGTCCGGGATGGTCTGCACCTTCCCCCAGTCGATGTCCTGGATGTCGGCAACGGCATCCGGACTGAGCCACTCGAGCGATCCGTTGGCACCAACCCCGAAGATTGGCCCGGAATCCGATCGGAGCCACCCGCGGAAGCGCCGTGCACCCGTCACCGGATCGACGAATGCAACATCGACGGTGATCAACTGGCCGTCGGACCCGGAAATCTGGAGTGCCATGCCGCTGATCAGGACGGCCCCGTAGGTTGAGGTGTCACCGACGGGTGCCGACGGCGCAGGCGCCTCGCGCGGTGCAGCCGAAGGTGGTGCCGAGGCAGGGACCGACGCCCCACCACCTGACGAGCCCCCACCGCCGCCGGATGAGCCCCCGCCACCGCCCGAGGCGGCGTCGCCTCCGGAGGCGGAACTACCGCCCCCGGATGATCCGCCACCACCGTTCAATGGG
>Ga0233424_10003081_pt1 | contig 11056 bp, 12 predicted proteins | sample Watercolumn_Towu_FD_181011 | JGI IMG/M metagenome (GOLD analysis project Ga0233424, IMG submission 181011) | Freshwater microbial communities from Lake Towuti, South Sulawesi, Indonesia - Watercolumn_Towuti2014_125_MG | ecosystem: Environmental > Aquatic > Freshwater > Lake | place: Indonesia... | reverse complement strand
AACGGCGTGTTCAGCGGCACTTCGAGCCCCATTGCATGATACAGCCTGCCCGCCGGCCAATCGAGGTTGGGATACAGCTTTTTCTCGGTTTCCATCACCTGCTCGATGATGTCGGCCGCGGTTTCCCACTGCGTCGTACCGGCGCGCTGGGCGGCCTGGCGTGCGTATTCTTTCAGCACTCTGGCGCGCACATCGCCAGCCTTGTAGACGCGATGGCCGAAGCCCATGACCTTCGCCTTGCGGGCGAGGGCAGCGCGAATCCACGCCTCGGCCTTGTCGGGACCGCCGGTCGCCAGCAGCAGGTCCATGACTTTTTCATTCGCGCCGCCGTGCAGCGGGCCCTTCAAGGCGCCGATCGCCGCGGTGATGCTGGAATGCAGATCGGCCTCCGTAGAACAGACGACCCGGGCCGTGAACGTTGACGCGTTGAATTCGTGCTCGGCGTAGAGAATCAGCGACACGTCAAACGCCTTGGTATCAAACGCGTCCGGCGGCGTTCCCTTGAGCATGTACAGCATGTTCGCCGCGAATCCCAGCTCCGGCTTCGGCGCCACCGCGGGCTGCCCCTTCGTCGCGCGATACGCTTCGGCGATGGCAACCGGTATTTGCGCGAGCAGCCGTTCCGCCTTGCGCAGGGTCGCGGTCTTGCTGTTGTCACCCAAGTCCGGGTCATAGTGCGCGAGGATGCTGACGCCGGTGCGCACCACATCCATCGGCACCGCGTCCTTCGGCAGTTTCCTGAGCAGTTCGCTCAACACGGACGGCAATTTCTGTGCCGACGCCAGCCGCCTGTTGAAGTCGCCGAGCTGCGTTTTCGTGGGCAGTTCGCCGTGCAGCAGCAGGAACGCGACCTCGTCAAACGTCGCCTTCTCCGCCAGCTCCGGCACGGGATAGCCGCGATAGCACAGGCCACCGGTAATGGTGGAGATGGCGGTCTCGCCGGCGATCACGCCTTCGAGGCCGGGGGAATAGATTTCGCTGGGGGTGGTCATACGTAGTACCTTATGTGTGCTCGCCCAATATGGTTGGCAAATCCCTGGCGCCATGAAGTACTCTCTCGATAGCTATCGAGGAATGCCGCACACGGTAGAAGAGCAGATATTTCTTGAATCCTCGGACCAGAGTGGCCCGCACGTCTGCGAGTTCCGGATTCTCCGATTCGAAGACGCCGGCCGACTCGGGAAAGCGCAGCAATCGCTTGACGGTTCGCTCTACGGCGTCAAGGAATCGCACTGCTGCGCGCGGACGATCCTGCCGGATCAGTTCAGCAATTTCGTCAATATCTCTTAGGGCGCGTCGGGAATATTCTGGCTGCATGGATCAAGCTCTGGGTGCTTGTCGTAGATTTTCTTCCGCCGGGCGCGCCAAAAAGCCTCGTCCCCTGGAACTTTCGGCGATCGTATGCCCTCGAGCAATTTCTCCTCGAGTGCAACTCGATCCTCGGCACGCTTTTGCAAATCAACCAGCAGCGCCTGCACGTAATCCGCCGGCGTCGAAAATCCGTTAGTTTTGGCCTGTTTCTCGAGGAATGAATTCAGGTTCTTGTCTATGGCGACTTCAATCCTGACCATCGTGCCTCCTCCATCTTAATTCTAATTAGAAAAGCTCCCCAATCGCCGTGCCGCCGAGGTTGATGCCGAGGGTGGCGACCTGTTCGCTGGTGACGCCGGTGGCGTGCAGGATCGAGGCGGACAGGTCCGCGGGCGTCACCGGGCGAAGGCGCGGGCGCTCGGCGCGGGCATCGCTTTCGCCGATGACCTGGCCGCCGCGCACGCCGCCGCCGACGACCAGGGCGCTATAGCAATGTTCCCAGTGGTCGCGACCGGCCTTGTCGTTGATGCGCGGCGTGCGGCCGAACTCGCCGATCGCGACGACCAGCGTCGTTTGCAGCAGGCCGCGCTGTTGCAGGTCCGTCAGCAGTGTGGGCAACGTCTGATCGAGCCACGGGGCCTGGCGGTCCTGCATGATCTGGAAGTTTCGATAATGGTTGTCCCAGCCGCCGTCGCCGGCATCCTCTTCCGCTTCGACGTGATCACTCCAGTTGACCTGCACGAACGGCACGCCATGCTCGACAAGCCGCCGCGCCAAGAGACACGATTGGCCGAAGCGGGTTCGCCCGTAGCGGTCCGCCAGCTCAGGCCGTTCGCGGGACAGGTCGAACATGCGCATCGCATCGGGGGACGTCAGCAGCGCGAGGGCCTGGGCGCGATAGTCGTCGATGGTGCGCTGGTTGCCGGTGTCGAGCGAACGCCGGGCGCCGCTGAGCGCTTGCAGGAGTTGCTGGCGGTCCTGCAAGCGTTGCGGCGGGAGGTTGTCGGGAAGTTGCAGCGCGGGAATCTGCGTGCCGCGATCGGGATCGTAAACGAGGCGCAAGGGATCGTAGAGGGCGCCGAGTGTGCCGCCCCCCTCGCCGGCGATGGCGCGCTTGCCCTGGTGCAGTCGGCCGCCGATGACCATGAACGGCGGCATCTCGGAACGGCCGCCCTTGGCCCGCGCAACGATCGAACCTGTGCAAGGGCGCACGCTGCCCGACGCTATCGCGCCGCCGAGGTTGACGCTGCCGACCGTGCTGCCCGTGAGCCCCGCGGTGCCGGCGACGCCATGATCGTTCGACGCCGTGTGCAGCGAGCGAAGGATGGTGAGGCGATCGGTCCACTCGGCGATCTGCGGAAAGAGCTCGCCGATGCGGACGCCCGGGTTGCGCGTCTGGATCGAGGCGAAGGGGCCGCGATACTCCATGGCCGCGCCAGGTTTGGGGTCCCAGGTGTCGAGCTGCGACGGACCGCCCCACAGCCAGAGAAAGATGACCGCTCGCGCCGAACCAACGGGCGATGAGCCTTGAAGCTGCCACAGGTCGGCCAGCGTCAGTCCGAGCGCCGCGGCGCCGCCGATCTTCAGGAAGTCGCGCCGACCGATAGAGGGCATCGCCATCTCCACGAACGCGTGGCAGGGGTGAGGAGGATTATACCAGATTCCGCGTATCGCTCCAATCGCCGCTTGCGGCTTAGCGCTCATGCCATACGTTCAATGGCGCACTCCCGCGAGCGCTAAGCCGCAAGCGGCGATTTCTCAAAACGCCGAGCGAATCGCCCACAGGTCGGGAAACAGCGGCTTGAGCAGCGTGGTATGCAGGTACTCCGCCCCCGCCGAGCCGACGGTGCCGGGCTTGGCGCCGATCGTGCGTTCGACCATCTTGACGTGGCGGTAGCGCCATTCCTGCAGGCCTTCGTCGAGATCGACGAGCCGTTCGCAGAACTCCGCGAGAGCAGGATCGCTGCGGTAGATGCCGATCAAGGTCTGCTGCATGGCCGGCGACGCGGCAGGCGGCTTCGTGATGTCACGCTCAGTGACCTCGTCGGGAATGTCGAAGCCTCGTCCGCCGAGAAACCCGGCGAACCAGTCCCATAGCGTCGTCGCGTGAAAACGCTTTTCGAGCCGGGCCCGCTCGTCGCTGCCAGCGGGATAATTGTCGAGCGCGCTTGACCGCTTCTGGCCCAGCACGAACTCCAGTTCGCGAAATTGAGCCGACTGAAACCCGCTCCCCGATTCGAGGCGCGTGCGGAAGCTCAAGAATTCGAGCGGCGTCATCGTCTCGAGGATATCGATCTGCGCGACCATCACCTTGAGAATCGTCAGGATGCGCTTCATGGTGTGGCCCGAGCGAGGCAGATCGTCCCTGGCAAGCAGCGTGCGCAGGTAATCGAGTTCGTGCAGGATCTCCTTGAACCACAGCTCGTAAGTCTGGTGGATGACGATGAACAGCATCTCGTCATGGTCCGCACCCGGCTCCTGCGACGTCAGCAGGCGCTCCAGCTTCAGGTACTTGGCATACGACGGCATTCCCGGCCTCCCGCGAACGCCCAGGGACGGCCGTCCCTGGGCTTTGGAACTTGCTTCCATTTCCCGCGTCCATTCGATACGATGGAGCGCAAGAATTCAAGCTTCAATCGAGGTTCGAGCCGTGCAATATCCGCGCATGTTTCGTTTGCGTCAGAACTTCCCCCGGCCGCGCGTCGAGAATATCCCGGCGACCATCCGCGACACGCTCGCAAAGCTCAACCTCGGCAACAAGATCAAGCGCGGCCAGACCGTCGCGCTCACGGCAGGCAGCCGCGGCATCGCCAACATTGCCCTCATCCTCAAAAGCACCGTGCAATACCTGCGCGACCTCGGCGCTCAGCCGTTCCTTGTGCCATCCATGGGCAGCCACGGCGGCGCGACGGCGGAAGGCCAGACGCACGTCCTCCACAGCTACGGCATCACCGAGGACTACGTCGGCGCACCGATCCGCTCGTCGATGGACGTCGTCCAGCTCGGCTCGACGCCGGAAGGCTGGCCGGTCTTCCTCGACAAGAACGCCTCCACCGCCGACCACATCGGCGTCGTGGCCCGCGTGAAGCCGCACACGAGCTACCACGGCCCGATTGAGAGCGGCCTGCTCAAGATGATGATGATCGGCCTCGGCAAACGCCACGGCGCGGCCCACTATCATCGCGTGTTGCTGGAACAACCGTATGACCCGGTCGTGCGGGCGGTGAGCCGACTGATGCGCGCCAAGGCGCCGATCGCCTTCGGATTGGCGACCATCGAGAACGGCTACGACGAGACCGCCCATCTCGAAGCCGCGCAGCCTGCCGACTTCGAACCGGTCGAGGAACGCTTGCTCGTCAAGGCGAAGGAATGGCTCGGCCGATTGCCGTTCCATGAAGCCGACCTGCTCATCATCGACGAGATCGGCAAAGACATCTCCGGTTCCGGCATGGACACAAACGTCGTCGGCCGCAAGCGGGCGCTGCGCACCGACACCATCGCCAACCAGCCGGCCATGCGCTACATCTTCCTGCGCGGCCTGACCGAACACACCCACGGCAACGCGTGCGGCATCGGCTTCGCCGACTTCTGCACGACCCGGCTCGTCAAGGCGATGGACTACAACGCCACGCGCATCAACTGCGTCACGTCGGGCTACCCCGAAGGCGCGAACATCAGCGTCCACTACGACACCGACCGCGAGGTAATCGAAACCGCGCTGGCGATCATCGGCCATCGCGACCCGCAGCAAGCCCGCGTTATGCACATCCGCAACACGCTCATGCTCGCCGAGGTCGAGGTGTCCGAACCGTGCATGAAGGACTTGAAGCCGATGACGAAGTTCGACGTCGTGAAGGGGCCTTATGACTTGACGTTTGATGCGACCGGCAGCCTATCGGCGGCACACACGTTGGCAACGATGGCCCATTGACGCGCTGGACTCATAGCATGCCGGTGGTGAAATCTAGAACTTGGCACGCTCCAAAGACCAATGCTCCAACGCTGCAAATCGCGTCTGAAGCTAGCGCGTTCAAAACTCTTCAGGCGCGGCGAGATTCCTCAGGATGAATCGGCCAAGGAGCGGAATGGCAAACGAGTACTTGCCGTGCCGATTCTTGTAGGTGATACCTGCCGCCGTGAGCTTCACCAGCATCTGATTGACCTGGCTGGCGCTCAAGGGGCGCTTGAGCAACTTGCGCGAGGCCGCGGCGATTTCCTGCACCGTGAATTCCTCCTCGCCGTGATCAGGAAGCTGGGCAACCATCTGTAGCAATTGCCGTTGTCTCTCGCTGACGCGCGCCCACCTGCCTGCAAAGAAATCCGAATCGAGTTTGCGCGTGATCTCGTCGATGAAAGCCGCCGGATTTTTTTCTGATCTGACTTTCTGCAGATAGGCGTCATACATCTCACGGCAAATGAACTGGATGAAATAGGGATAACCGCCGGAGGCCTGAATGATTTGCTTGATGCCCTTGTCGCTGATCGACACCGGGCAGCGCGCATCGCTGATCGGCTTCACGATGGCGTCGCGACAATCCTTGTCCGACAAACGATCGAGGAACAACACGCGAAACATGCGCTCCGCGAACGTTCGCGATTGAACGAGCTTCGGGAAGAGCGTGGGCAGCCCGGCCAAGGCGAGCATGAACGGAATGCCTTTCTTCTGGATCGACTGGAACACATCGAGCAACAGGGAGAGCGGATATTCGTCCTTGGCGGCGTGGTCCGCGAGATTCTGGGCTTCATCATAAGCGAATACAACGCCGCGCACGGAGCCGCTGGCTCGCAAGGCATGCCAGATAAGTTCCAGGACCCCCTTGAGTTTGTCGCTCATGAGGCCGGGAATGGCGCGCAGGGCGGCGGTCAGCGTTTGAAAGTCGAGTCGATGCTCGACGCGCACCCTGCGGTTGAAACCGAGTCGGGGCGCCTCCGAGACATCGAATACGACCTGAGATGTCACCACGGCGAGATCGGTGATGATACGAGTCGCCAGGCGCTCCTCGGTGAGGCTGGTTGCCTCCGACAGGTCCGTGCCGACCCACAACCAGCCGGACGTGATCGCCAGCGGCTTGAAGGTGTCCACGAGAACGGTCTTGCCGACGCCGCGCAGGCCGGTTAGAACCAAATTGTTCAAGATCACGGTCTGCTTGAGCAGGCGCTCGAACTCTTTGCGTTCGTCGTCCCTGCCTGCGAGATAGGGCGGCATGTGCCCTGCGCCGGGCCGAAACGGGTTTGCAAATCGGGGGATGGCCATTTTTCAACATCCATTAATGGAGCGATCTAAATTTAGTATATCAACTAAATTTATGTCAGGCGATTACAGGATGTTGTTTCCGAGGCAAGCGTGATCCCCATCATCGGCATCGTGGGCGGCATCGGCAGCGGCAAGAGCCTCGTCGCGGAGGCGATGCAAGCGCTCGGCGGGCACCTCATCGTCGCGGACCACCTCGGCCACGAAGCGCTCGAACAGCCCGACATCAAGGCGATGCTCGTCGCGCGCTGGGGGACGGCCATTCTCGATCCAGACGGCAAGGCGAGCCGCAAGGCGATCGGGCGGATCGTCTTCGCCAACGCCGGCGAGTTGCGCGCCCTGGAGTCGCTCGTCTTTCCGTACATCGAGAAGCGCATCACCGACGAGATCGCGCTTGCCCGAACGCGGCCTGGCGTGCCCTTTGTCGTCCTCGACGCCGCCACCATGATCGAAACCGGCTGGGGCAGGCATTGCGACAAGATCGTGTTCGTCGATGCCCCGCGCGACTTGCGCATGGCGCGCGTTAAGCAGCGCGGCTGGGACGAGAAGGAACTCGATCGCCGCGAGAAGACGCAGATGCCGATTGATGAAAAGAAGATGAAAGCCGACGCGGTGATCGTCAACGACGGCGAACGTGACAAAGTTGTCACTCAGGTCAAAGATTTGCTGGTGTCGTGGAAGATTATCTGCTAAGATCAATTGGTCATCCCTAGACCTACCGCTGGTGTGTTTCGCTTGCGGCGCCTTTCATGTCGCGTTCGCTTGCGAGAGAGGAACAGAACCTCCCGTCTGATGCCAGCCTAGAGGAGGAACCATCCATGTCGGACCCGCGAGCCCGCAAAGAGGCGGCGCCTGTACGCACCCGCCCGCGCCCGCCCAAGAACGAAGCCCAATCGGATTTCGGCGCCAACATCCTCGACGAGGATCGCGTCGCCACGCAACCCGCCGATAAGGCTGCCGGCGAGGAAGAGCACATCGGCTTCGACGCCGAGACCAATAGCCGCTACGAGGAGATCAAGCGCGGCACCACGCACATCTCCGAACTGCAGCAAATGACCATGGCTCAGCTCCTCAAGGTCGCCAAGGAGGAGGCCATCAGCGATTACTCGGGACTGAAGAAGCAGGACCTCATCTTCAAGATCCTGAAAGAACGCGTCAAGCAGAACGGCCTGATGTTCGGCGAAGGCACGCTCGAAACGCTCCCCGACGGGTTCGGCTTCCTGCGCAGCCCCGATTACAACTACCTCCCGTGCCCCGACGACATCTACATCTAGCCGAGCCAGATTCGCCGATTCGGCTTGCGCACTGGCAGCGTCGTGTCGGGCCAGATCAGGCCGCCGAAAGAGAACGAGCGTTACTTCGCCCTGTTGCGCGTCGAGGCGATCAACTACGACGATCCCGATCAGCTCACGCAGAAGGTCGTCTTCGATGACTTGACGCCGCTGCATCCCAACAAACGGCTCACGCTCGAAACGGAGTCGTCTGAGATCAACATGCGCATCATGGATCTCGTCACGCCGATCGGCAAAGGGCAGCGCGGTCTGATCGTCGCGCCGCCGCGCACGGGCAAGACGGTTCTCTTGCAGAAGATGGCCAACAGCATTCTCGTCAATCACCCCGAGTGCTACGTCATCGTGCTGCTGATCGACGAGCGCCCGGAAGAAGTGACCGACATGGAGCGCACCGTCCGCAGCGAGCACTCCGAGGTCGTGTCGTCCACCTTCGATGAGCCGTCGAGCCGGCACGTTCAGGTCAGCGAGATGGTCATCGAAAAGGCCAAGCGCATGGTCGAGTTCGGCACCGACGTCGTAATCCTGCTCGATTCGATCACGCGCCTGGCCCGCGCCTACAACAACGAATGCGAGCACTCCGGCAAGATCCTCTCCGGCGGCGTGGACGCCAACGCGCTGCACAAGCCCAAGCGCTTCTTTGGCGCAGCCCGCAACATCGAGGAAGGCGGCAGCCTGACGATTCTCGCGACCGCCCTCATCGACACGGGCAGCCGCATGGACGAGGTGATCTTCGAGGAGTTCAAGGGCACCGGCAACATGGAGCTGCACCTCGACCGCCGTCTCGTGGACAAGCGCGTCTGGCCCGCCATCGACGTCAACGCCTCGGGCACGCGCAAGGAAGAACTGCTGGCAACGCCGGACGAGCTGCGCATGACATACATCCTGCGAAAGGTCCTGAGCGACATGAACCCGGTCGAGGCGATGGAGCTGCTCATCAACCGCATGGGCCGAACCAAGAGCAATCAGGAGTTCTTGAAGACGCTGAATCTCGCATAGAAAGGAGGAAGGAGGAAGGATGAAGGATGAAGGGTGACCCAACGGGTTCATCCTTCATTCTTCATCCTTCATCCTTGATTTATGCCAACCTTCGAAGGCTCACTGACAACGCCGCCAGGACGATTTGCTATCGTCGCGTCGAAGTTCAACAAGGACGTCGTCGACAAGCTCGTCGCCGGGGCGCGCGAGGCTTTGAGCAAACACGGCATCGCCGAGGACGCCGTCGATCTCGCCTGGGTTCCGGGCGCATTCGAGTTGCCGGTGGTGGCGCAGCGGCTGGCGGGGTCGCGGAAGTATCGCGCCGTAATCTGCTTGGGCGCCGTGATCCGCGGCGACACCGATCATTACGACTACGTGTGCCGGGCCGCCACCGACGGCATCTTGCACGCCGGCCTGGCGACAGGTATTCCGGTCCTGTTCGGCGTCCTTACCTGCGACACCGATGAACAGGCGCACGACCGCGCCGGGGGCAAAGCAGGCAACAAGGGGGCCGACGTCGCTCTCGCCGCCATCGAGATGGTGACGCTCATGAAGCAGTTGCCCGACTACGCCTTGTAGTTGCAGATTGGCAAAGACGACGGCCCGAATTACTTTGCCAACACCGATGCAATGGGTGCAGTCGTCACGTACTCAACCTTTTCCTCCTTGATCGAGTCCGGCGACTGACTGCGGTCTCGTTTGCAGGTTTCCTTGCATCTCGATCCTGCTCCGGTATAACGTAGGGCACGCTGACACCACGCACAAGGACCCGACTATGGCCACCGCACCGACTCCGCCCGCCACCGCGACGCAACCGCCCGCCGAACAGACGCCGCCCCCCGATCTCAAGGTCCTTTGGGCGCGATTGGCTCTCTTCATTGCGGTCGTGGGCGTTCTCGGCAGCCTGCACCTGAGCCTCAACACCGACCCGGTCGCCACCGACGGCGAGAAGATCATTTACATCAAGGCCTGTCCGCTCTGCTACTACCAGCGCGCCTTCATCATGGCCGTCGTCGGCATCCTGGCACTTGGGATGTTCATCAGCGAGATCCCCGCCGGCGCTCAAGCGGTGCTATCGCTCGCACCCGCATCCGCCGGCGGCGCCGTGGCGGCATTCCACAGCTATCTCGTCTGGTCCGAGAAGCTCGAATGCCCCGGCGGCATCACCGGCATGGCGGCGCCGTACGAGAGCTTCATCGACTATGCTTTGCTCATTGCCGTGTTGCTGGCCGATCTCTTCCACCGCCGCCAGTTCATCATCCAGGGGTTAGGAGCGATGCTGATCGGCTACGTCTTCTTCGCCACCGGCACGCGCGAATTCGAGGAGCGCAACGTCCCCACGCCGCCGACGAAGGCGTACCCGCGCGAACAGCCCGAAGTCTGCCGGGTTCCGTACAAGGCGAAGACTTGATCTCGGGTCGATGCCTTGTGTGCATGCTGGCGTGAGCGTAAGTGCATGCGGGACATTCTCGCCGGCATCCCTGGGGAGTTTTCATGGCTAATCCCATTCAATCCGCCGTGACTAGGACTCATGATTAACCCGTATCGCCCGGCGCCTGGCGCTGACAGCAAGAAGACGGACACCGCGAGCAATGAGCCGATTGCCGAGCAGCAAAGACTGCGCGCTGAGCTGGCGAAGGTCACTCGTGAACGAGACGCCTGGAAGCACGCGTGGATCAAGCTGGCATGTGCGGACGACGTGCGCAATTTGACCGAGGCCGAATTTTTGGACCGCGTGGCCAGGGCCAGCCGCTTCGCGATTTACTTGCCGAGGTTGAGAACGATCAAGGGAGACCTGGCCAAGAAGGCTTCGGCCCTGGGTATCCGGGCCGATATGTTAACGCACTCAAGAAAAGGATGGAGCACCTTGAGAACCGCCCGCTAGATTGGGGCGACCCGGAATATGAAACACGAAAACCCGGCGGCCTCGTTTGTAATGGGATCGCAAGTCCACTTTTCGTTCGATTCGTAGTGTTCGAATCGCATCACGTCCTGGCAATATTTGACATCAATGCCTTGCCTTGGTCGCCGCTGGGACAAGAGTGACCGAACCGAGAAATCCCGTCTGGCAACCCGGCGCGTCCGCTCATATCACAATCCAATGCGGCACGTTCTCTCGGCCCTGGTGCAAAACCAGCCCGGCGTCCTCGCCCAGGTCTCCGGCATGCTCGCTTCGCGCGGCTTCAATATCGACAGCCTCGCTGTCGGCGAAACCGAGGACGCCCAG
>Ga0233424_10003080_pt1 | contig 11058 bp, 9 predicted proteins | sample Watercolumn_Towu_FD_181011 | JGI IMG/M metagenome (GOLD analysis project Ga0233424, IMG submission 181011) | Freshwater microbial communities from Lake Towuti, South Sulawesi, Indonesia - Watercolumn_Towuti2014_125_MG | ecosystem: Environmental > Aquatic > Freshwater > Lake | place: Indonesia... | reverse complement strand
GGAGTCGGAACGTCGAGTCCCGGAGGGACGGCTGAACGCGGCTGTTGTAGTCAAATGAGTCAGCCGTCCCTCCGGGACTCGTTCTCTGGTTTGTCCCAACCCAGCGCTGAAACGCTGGGCTATTGTCCTCTGTCCCTCCGGGACAACGACAACACGTTTTCGCTGGACATCACCGCACCGCAGAAGCCTGTCCAGCAAAGTCTTGCGCCTTATCTAAGCGCCATTCGGGACGGAGTGGTCCGCGTTTCGCGAAGCGAATGTTCTTTCTGGGGAATCGGATGGCGGGGCTTGGGAAGCCCATCCGTCCTTACCAGGTCCTTGGGGAGGCGCCTCGAATGAGACCTCGCCTCCGCATGCTCGGCTTGCAGAAAAGCTTTGGCGCCACCCGGGCGCTGAGGAATGTCGATCTCGAAGTCGCGCCTGGAGAAGTTCACGCATTGATCGGCGAAAACGGCGCGGGCAAGAGCACGCTGATGAAGATTCTCAGCGGCGCGTACACTTCAGACGCTGGGCGCATCGAACTGGATGGCCAGCCGTTCATCCCTGAGAATCCAATGCACGCTCGCCGTAGCGGCATTGCCATGATTTATCAGGAGCTGAACCTCGCTCCGCACCTGAGCGTCGAGGAGAACATTCTGCTAGGACACGAACCGCGCGTGCTGGGTTGGGTGAATCGGAAGCGCCGGCGTGAAATGGCCCGCTCCGCTCTGGCGGAGCTGCGGCACGAAAGTATTCCCCTCGATGCCCCCGTCAGCCGCCGCCCGATTGCGGAACAACAAATCGTCGAGATCGCTCGCGCGCTCCTCGGCGAGCCTAAAGTTCTGATCATGGACGAGCCGACCAGCAGTCTGACCGACGTGGACACGGAGAACCTTTTTGCCGCCATCGCTCGTTTGCGTCAACGCGGAGTCAGCATTGTTTATATCAGCCATTTTCTCGAAGAGTGCCAACGGGTCTGCAACCGTTACACCGTGCTGCGCGACGGCGAAACGGTCGGGGCCGGGGAGATGGCCTCGGCCTCACTGGACGAGATCATCCGCCGGATGGTGGGGCGTGAGATCGAAGAGATTTATCCGCGCAGTGCTCGCCCGTTGGGCGAACCCGTGCTGGAATTGAAGGCGCTCGCCGGGCGCGGCAAACCGCGGTCCGTAAACTTGACGTTGCGCGCGGGCGAAATCTTTGGAGTGGCCGGGCTGATTGGAGCGGGCCGGACCGAAACGTTGCGCGTCTGTTTTGGGTTGGACCGCATCGAAAGCGGCGAGGTAGTAGTTTTTTCCAGGCCGCAACCCCGTCGTGCGCCCAGGAAAAGCCTGGCTCAAGGCATCGGTTTGCTCAGTGAGAATCGCAAAGAGGAAGGGTTGATGCTGAACCGCACTCTGGCGGACAATCTCACCCTCACGCGTTACGCGCCCGTGGCCTGGTTGGGTCTAATCAGCGGCCGGCGCCAACGCACCGCGGCGCTCGATTGGATGCGGCGTCTGAATGTGCGCGCCGCCAGCCCCGACCAGCCCATCGGCGAGCTCTCCGGCGGCAACCAGCAAAAGGTGGCCCTGGGCCGGCTGCTGCACCACGACGCCCGGATTCTGCTGCTGGATGAACCGACCCGCGGCATCGACGTCGGGAGCAAAAGCGAGATTTACCGGCTGATGGGACAGTTGGCAGGTCAGGGGAAGGCGATCCTTTTTGTGAGTTCGTATCTGCCGGAGTTGATGGGCGTGTGCGACAGCATCGGCGTGATGTGCCGCGGTGTTCTGTCGGAAGTCCGCCCCGTCTCGGAATGGACGGAACACACCATCATCAGCGCGGCGATCGGGCAAAGCGAGGCCTGATTGGCGCTGGTTGGCACAGTTTCCCGGAGAGCACACGCGTCTCGCGTGTTGTGTTTGGCGTCTCGCCGAACACTCTGGCGCGCTCGAAGCCCGTACCTCGTGTTGCGCCCCGTGCACGAGCGAGCCAGTCGGCGAGACGCCGACTGGAGCAGCCGAGACGGCTGCGCTCCCCTTCTTCTTCTGAATCGTTCCGGCTTGGGCCGTGGCTAAAGTCGTCCTCCTCCTCGTCGTGTCTTTCATCCTCGACCGCGCGTGGATTCGAGGACGAGGAATTCGCCCGTCTGCGACGATTACGGTCGATACAGCGTGATCCACGACCAACCAAGCTTTGGACTTTTGATTTCGTTGATTGCGCTTAGACTGCGCGCGGCAAATGGGCGCACGCGAATCAACGAGCAAACTCCGGCATCTGCTGAATGTTCTCGGTCCCTTCCTGGGATTGCTTTTCGTCATCGGCCTTTTCTGCCTGAGCAACGAAGTCCGGCCCTACTTTTTGACCGGGGCGAATTTCAAAATCATTCTGGTCCAAACCGTGATCGTCGCCATCGGCGCACTGGGCATGACGATGATCATCGTGAGCGGCGGCATTGACCTCAGCGTGGGCTCGGTCGTCGCTTTGACGAGCGTGGTGGGGGCCACGTTGCTCGTGAAGGGTTGCTCGCCCGGCGCGGCCATGGCCTTGACGATTCTGGTCGGCGGCGGGATCGGTTTGCTGAACGGATTGGCGATTGCCTCGCTCCGCATGCTGCCCTTCATCGTGACCCTTGGCATGATGGGTGTCGGGCGCGGAACCGCCAAGTGGCTGGCGGGAAACCAAACGGTGAACGCGCCGGAATCCCCGGTGAACAACCTCATGGCTCTGGTGGATCCCTTGAATCTCTTTCCCTTGCCGCCAGGCGTCTGGATCGCAGTCACGTTGGCGGTGCTGATGGCGGTCGTAATGCGTCAGACGGTGTTTGGCCGGTATGTCTTTGCCATCGGCTCGAACGAAAGCACGGCGCGCTTGTGCGGCATTCGAGTGCCACTTTACAAAGTATTGATTTATGCGCTGGCCGGTTTGTTCTTCGGTTTGGCCGGCTTGATGCAACTCTCCCGGCTAACGCAAGGCGATCCAACGGTCGCGATCGGTCTGGAGCTCGACATCATCGCGGCTGTGGTAATCGGCGGCGCGAGCCTCAATGGCGGCGTCGGGAGCATTCTCGGTTCGATGATCGGCGCGCTGATCATGGCCGTGTTGCGCAACGGCTCGAACCAGATGGGCTGGCAGACTTACATGCAGGAAATCATCATCGGCATCGTGATCATCCTGGCCGTTGGTCTGGACCGGCTGAGGCAGCGGCGGGCGGACGGGTGATTGAACTGGAAATGGAAACTGGTGCGCCGATGGAAAAGCAGCCAATCCGTTGTCTCACACTTCTTTTCAGCGGGCCGAGGCTCGCGTCGCGGAGCGACGTTTGAAAATCCGGCGATACCCTGTGGTTCATGCGTCGCTGCGCGACGTTAGGCTTGGCTCCTTGCCGTTCCGTGGGCTCAAAGCCCACGGCTACCCTCGTCACCTCGCTCTGCGAGGCAAACGCAGGCCGCTCAAAAGCTGACTTGCGCCTCAAAGTCCGCCGGAAGTCTCATCTTGCTTGCCAGAGAATTGCCGGAGAGGAAGAAACGGCTTTTAGCCGTATCTATTCATTGAAAAGGTGAATCACCCTCTCCCCCAGGAGAGGGAACCGCTTTTCCCGCACTGGGAAACGCTCACTAAACAGTGATGAGTCCACCGGCGTGCAAAAGTGACTCCCTCTCCCTGGGGGAGAGGGCCGGGGTGAGGGCGAGCCTTTCATCGCACTGAATAGTTACGGCTAAGTGGTCCATTTCATAAATACGCTCACGTTCGCGGCAAGGGATTTTCCGGCCAGACGAGGCGCGAGCGACGAGCATACCCGGGAGTGGGTCTGGGAGGAGCGAGCCACGAAGTCTGGCCGGAAAAGAACTGCCGCCCGAAGGGTTGCGCCGAATTTGGCCTGGGGCTGCGTTGCTCCTCGGTCACAGCCCTACTTTCGAGGGATGCTTCCTCGTCGCGCCTTGCCCCAGGCCAAATTGGGCGCAACGAACGTGAGCGTATTTATGAAATGGACCACTTAGACAGCCATGACACACAAGCCGATCAAAGATGCCGTGACCAGGAGGCCATTTCGACCGTTCACGATTCATGTCGATGGCGGGCGGAGCATTGATGTCTGCCGCGAAGACGAGGTAGTGCTTCACCCCAAGACCAAAAGGACCATGATCCTGTTCGTCGATGAGGGGGTTGAGATCATTGACATTGGCCACATCTCCGCCCTCCACGAGTGAGCAATCGCTCCTTGGCTGCGCCGAGCCACGCCTGGTCGCGCACGATTTGCATCGCGGAAATCTGTCTCCTGCGAGGAGTCAATGAAGATAAGAGTGCCTCCTATTGCAAGACAATCCGATCCGATGTCCGCGATGTTGCCCTGACTTGTTCAAAAGGGTAATCTTCCCGCCGCGCTGGAAGCCAGTTCCGACCGAATCATGATTAAGATCGCTCGCAAGATAAGCCTCAAGAACGAGGGTAACGACGTAGCATACTGGCGTTCGCGTCCGCCCGTTGAACGGTTGCGCGCCGTTGATGCTTTGCGCCGCATGTACATCGAAGCCCATGTTGCTCCTGCAGAACAAAGACTTCAGAGAGTTTGTCGAATTGTTAAACTCGCACGAAGTTAAATTCCTGATCGTCGGGGGTCATGCCGTCGGGTTGCATGGCCATCCTCGTTTCACTGGCGACCTCGACATCTGGGTGGCGACCGATCCGGCGAATGCAGTGCGGATGGTGAAAGTCCTGGAGGCTTTCGGTTTTGGCGGTCTGAAGTTTACGCCTCGTGATTTTGAGCGCCCTGGCTACGCGATCCAGCTAGGCCGGCCGCCCTATCGAATTGACATCCTGACTTCGATTGATGGCGTCGAATTCGAGGCCGCCTGCAAGCGCCGAAAAACCGTCCAAGCTGAAGGCCTGGAAATCCCCTTCCTTGGTTTGTCCGAACTAATGACGAACAAGCGTGCGGCAGGCCGTCCTCAAGACTTGGCTGACGTGGCGAAGCTCGAAGCCCACGCCCGCCGCACCAAGAGACGGATCAGGACGAGACCCAGACGCCGAAGATGAGCAAGCAACCAATCCTCTCAACGGCCCTCCTGTTGCCTTCTGTTTTCTAAACAGGAGGCAACAGAGAGAACGGAGAAGGCAATGAATTGAATCGAACGCCTCTCCCTGTCCTGATCTCTTGTTTTGTGTGGGACAGGTGGCGATGGGCATTCCGGAATTTCCAACCATCGTGCATATCCTATTCTGCATCGCCAGCAAATCGTAATTTGACTTTCTGCGCCGCAGTGTTTTTCCACGAACCCACCCCCTGCACCCTCCCAGGAGGGGACTCGACCACGGCGACGTCCAATCAAGCTCCCTCCCGCGAGGGGAAGAGGTGGGTTCAGTTCAAAATCACAACTTGGTGTTGCAGCGTTTGGCTGCTCTTGATTTCCGGGATCCAGGAGTCTAAAAAGCCGTCATGAATTCCGAAAGACTTCCTACGGAGATTGCGCGTCGAAATCAGGAAACCCTCGAAAGCGCCGACACCGGGCCGCGAGGCGGACTCACGCGGCGCAGGGCTCTAAAAACCGCGCTCGTGGCCGCCGGCACTGCCGCTTTGGCCGCCCCAATCCCCACGATCGCGGCGGAAAGGGATGCTCGCCGCCAATCGCTCAGGCGTTTCGACATGAAGAAGTCCATCAACCAATGGGCGTTCCCGTATCCGCAGCGCATGACGCTGGAAGAATGCCTGAAACTGGCCAAGCGCGCCGGCTTCGACGGCATCGAGCTCAATTATGATTTGGACAACGATCTTTCGCCCAAAGCGGGGACGAAAGAGTTTCAGGAGATTCGAAAGCTGGCGGATAAGATCGGGATCACCATCAGCGGCTTGTGCTCCTTCCTTTTCTGGCCGTATCCGCTCACGAGCAACGATTCGGAAAAACGCACGCGCGGCTTGGAACTCGCGGGCAAGATGGCGCAGGCGGCCCACGATCTCGGCGTGAAGAATCTGCTGGTGGTGCCCGGAGCTGTCCATATTCCCTGGCGCACGGATCACGAGCCGGTGCCGAATGACGTGTGCGATCGCCGGGCGCGCGAAGCGGTCGGGAAGCTGGTCTCGCAGGCGGAGAAACTCGGCGTCTATCTCAACATCGAGAACATCTTCTTCAACGGCTATCTCATGACGCCGATGGAAATGAACACATTCGTCGATAGCTTCCACAGCGAGCATGTGCGCGTTCATTTTGACACGGAGAATATTTCCATGTTCCAGCACGCAGAGCATTGGATTCCGATTCTGGGCAAGCGGATTCAAAACATTCACTTCAAAGAATTCACCAAGAAGGGAACCGATTATTCCCTGGAAACTTTCCGGCCGCTCCTGGACGGCACGACGAATTGGCCCGCCGTCATCGAGGCGCTCGATGCCATCGGCTATCGCGGGTACGTCACGTTCGAGTATTTCCATCCCTACCCGCATTACCCGGAAGCGCTGATTTACCAGACCTCCGATTCGCTGGATCGAATGCTGGGAAGGCTGGCGTAATGAGAAGCTCCCCCGACTCCGGTGAAGATTATGCACACTTCCCCCAAGGCCGTCGTGAAATCGCTGGCCTTGATCGCATCGGTTTGCGGCGGTCTCTCGGCGCGCGGGGTGATCTTCTATTCGACGTCCGATCCGCTTTACAACTCCACTCCACCAGCGGGAGAGTTGGACGGCAGCGGCTGGCACCTCCAGGGATCCTGGTCTGCCTTCCTGGGCACGCCGATCAGTCCCCAACATTTCGTCACGGCGAAACATTTGGGCGGATCGCCAGGCCTCAGATTCTCGCTGGAAGGGATCGAATACACGACCACGGCTGTTTTTGATGATCCGGACAGCGACCTGCGCATCTGGAAGATTCGAGGCCGGTTTCCCCAGTTCGCTGAGCTTTACCCTCGCACCGATGAAGTCGGGAAGGACCTGGTGGTGTTCGGGCGTGGCACGCAACGAGGAAGTGAAGTCACGGTCGATCTCCTGCTGGGCAGTTCCGTGAAAGGGTGGCAATGGGGCGTCGCGGACGGCCGAAAACGGTGGGGACAAAATCGCGTTGGCGGGGTGGCCTCCAGGACCCAGGGGCCAATCGCAGGCGATGCGTCAGCTTTTGCGGAATCGGGTGATCTGTTGAAGGTGCCGTTTGACGCGGACGCGGGGCCAAACGAAGCGCACCTTTCCGCAGGCGATTCCGGCGGCGGACTTTTCATACAGGATGGCGGCACTTGGAAGCTGGCCGGGATCAATTTCCTCGTGGACGGTCTCTACAATACGAGCGACGGCGGTCCGGGCTTTCAGGCAGCCATCTTCGACGAAAGCGGCCTTTACAAAGGAAGGGAAGGAGATTGGACACGCGTCCCTAATTCCGCCGCCAATACTCCCGGGGCGTTTTATGCCACACGGATTTCGATTCGTCTAAGCTGGATCAACTCGATCCTTGCGCAAACCACGTCCGAAGACGGGCCATTTCTCCAATCGGCGCCCACGGTGACCGGTCCCTTTGAAGATGAGATCAACGCGGACGTGGACACCACATCACAAATCGTGACGTTGCCGGCGCCGTCCGGGGCGAGGTTCTATCGGCTGAACAGCTTGTCCGAGTTGCGAATCATCGGCCTGACGCTGAAAAACGGGAATCTGGTGTTCCAGTATCAGTGATCAGTGATCAGTGATCAGTTGTCAGTGGCTGGCGGGATTACCTGTCAGGGGTGTAGGTGTCACGTGTCACGCATCGCGAATTACGGATTACGCATTACGTTTTACGTTTCACGACTTCGCTTTCGGCCTCGCTCAGTATCTCCCAGATTCGATCCACCCAGTCGCGATGTTCCGGTTTCATGAGGACGGATCTCAGACACGTGATCGTGTCGCGGTCGCGCTTCATTCCGGCTTTGGCCAGGTCAAAGAAATCGACGGGCAATTGGGCCAGCGCCAAATGGAGATTGCGCCGAGCTGCTTCGGCGAAAATCAATCGCGAGCCTTGAGAAGCGGCACTTGCGCTTTCTGCCCGCGGCGCCCAGGCGACAATGTCCAGTTCCGGCGTGAAACTGGCGAGAAACCGTCCGTCCGTCCGCAGCTTTTCGTGGAGGGCCAGGGCGGCTTCACGTCCGCTCATAAGCCCCCGCGCAAATTCGCCGCCTTTGACGAGTGGCAGAAGTTTTTGCGTCGCCCACAACGCGACCGCAGCCGCGCCGGGACGCGAACATTCCAGGCCGATTTCACCGAGGTGAAGCTCCGTTGAACTGAAGTAGGTGTAAGGCGAATCGTGTTTGTAGAATCGGCCCACGCCAGGATCACGGAAAAGCACGCAACCGCAGCCATAGGGCTGAAGCCCGTGCTTGTGCGGGTCGATCACAAGCGAATCGACCTCGCCCAGCCGCTCATACGCACGTTGAGTTTCCGTTGCCAGATTGTCTGCGAGACAGAAGTACCCACCGTAAGCCGCATCGGCATGAAGATGGAATCCGTGACTCGCGCGAAGATCGAGCAACGCCGGCAGTGGATCGACAGACCCCGTCGCCGTGGTCCCTATGGTGGCAACGACGGCGCCGACGCCGCCTTGGGCCAGACGCGCCCGAAGCCGTGCGACATCCATGCGACCGAGGCAATCACAGGGAATCGCTTCAAAATCCAGTCCGAGAACTCCCGCAATGCGTCGATGGGTGTAGTGCGCTTGTTCCGAAGCGACTACTTTTGTGCCGGGGCGTAGTTGGCTGGCCACCCACAACGCTTCCAAATTAGCCATCGTGCCGCCGCTGCACAGGTGGCCCAGATGAGTTTTCCAACCGAACATGCCCGCGATCTCAGCCACGGCTTCCTTTTCCATCGCCGAACTGGCGCGCCCGCCATCGAGCGCGTGGTTGTTGGGATTGATAGACATCGCGAGCGCGTAAGCGAGCCGCGCGATGGGATGGGGCGGCTTGAGCATTTGCCCGGCATAAAGGGGATGGAAGTAAGGGAAATTGTCGTGCAGTCGATGCGCAACCTCGGCGAGCACTCGCTCGATGTCCTGAAAAGGCAAAGCCGCCCGGTTCGAGGCGGGCGAGGGCAAGGACGCAAACCCCGCTTCAAGCCGCTCCAGCGCCGCTCGAAGCAGCGGCAGCGAATCCGTGTCGAGACCGAAAGAGCCAGGGCCTTTCATCATCGGGCGTTCAACCTGCCGGAGATTCTTGCCGCTTCGGGCCAGCAACGGAAGTCGGTTCTTCGCCGCATTGGACCCCAAACCCTCAAACGCCCTGTTCAGACTTGGATTGCAACTCCGTAGCCGCGCAGGCCCGCGCAGTGCATCCACAGTTGACGGTGTCTTGGACTGGAACTGGTCGATTTGGAGTGCGCCGGCAGAGCGCAGCGGCGACGGCGCTTTTTTGTCGCATTCCCACGTCGCGGACAGCCCGGGAGTGCCGCCTTGGCCCACGCCAAAGCGGCGTCGCGCTCCGCTTGCCGCCGCACTCCAAAGAGTCATCAACAACTTCTCGATGCACCAGTGGCCGCGTGCCATGCTGAGCGCGTGACGGAATCCAGACCAAGGCCACGCCTCAAAAACCTCGTTGGCACGCTGATTTTGCTGTGCTTCCTTTGGGGTGTGCTTCGGTGGTTTGAATACAGCCAGGTTTATCACCCTCACAAGAAGCTGGAACAATCCGGCGATGCTCTGGGCCGGGCCTGGGAGAACGTCTTTTTCGAGACCTCGGACGGCGTCCGGCTAAATGGCTGGTTTTTCCCGACGGACGCGAACTCGCCGCGGCGCCAGTGGGCCGTTCTGCTCTGCCACGGCAACGCCGGCAACATCAGCCATCGCTTACATTACTTCCAACTGCTGCTCGAACTGGGCGTCAACGTTTTCGCATTCGATTATCGCGGTTACGGCGCAAGCGAAGGAAGACCCTCCGAAGAAGGAACCTACGCCGACGCCGTGGCGGCGCGCCGCTGGTTGCAGGAAAAAGGTTTCACGCCGGAAAGAATTCTGGCGCTGGGCGAATCGCTGGGGGGCGCCATCGTCGCAGAGCTGGCCGCGAGGGGGCCGTTGGCCGGGATTATCCTGCAGAGCACATTCAGCAGTGTGCCGGCGGTGGGCGCGGAGCTTTTCCCGTGGCTGCCCGTTCGGTGGATCAGCACCATCCGTTACGACGTGCCCGCGAAACTGGCGCGGATCAAAACGCCGCTGCTCATCCTGCACAGTCGGGAGGATTCGCTCATCGCCTTTCATCACGCGGAAAAAAACTTCGCCGCCGCCAATGCGCCCAAATTCCTCCGCGAACTGGCGGGCGGCCATAACGAAGCGCTGGACACGGACGCCGAACGCTATCGCAAATACCTGGAGGAATTTCTCAAGGCGGTAGAAGGCCATCACGAGACCAGAGAGAAAACCCCGAATCAACGCCAATAGCACTACAGCGACAGTTTCACCAAGGGGCCCGGAGTGCGGGCGACCTCGCCCGCAGCACGCTCGAGTGGCCGGTGCGCGTCGAAGGTTTCCAACGCCCCGGTCGTCGCGGATGCGCTGCGGACGAGGTCGTCCGCGCTCCGAATTTCAGACCTTACAAAAACAGAAGAATCAGGACCGGGACTGTAATCGATTCAATTCCCCGACTTCTCCGTTTGCTCCGTTGCCTCCTGTTCAGAAAACAGAAGGAAACGGAGCAAACGGAGGCGCAAAGAAAGGAATTCAGTTTCCACCTCTGGACTGAACCAACATCGCCCTTTAGTGAGTTCTGAATTTCGGAAGTGTCGCTGTAGTGATGGACGCAGATCATGAAACTGTCCGCCCTTTCTGAGTTGGGCCAACGCACGACCGATCCGCCGGTCGCCTGGTTGATGACAATGACCTTGGTTCATGGAGAGCTCCTTTGCGCCGGAACCATGCAGATCGTTGCCCTCAGCCTGGCGGCCAACTCATTTGACGCCCCCCGAGGATGTGGCAATGCAAGTGCGGCACCGATTCGCCCCCGTGCGGTCCGTTGTTGATCACGAGCCGGTACCCGGTGTCCTTGAGACCAAGTTTGGCCGCAACCTCCGCCGCTTTGATGAGCAAGTGTCCCAGCAGGGCGTGGTCTTGCGGCTCAGCTTCTGCAATGCGAGGAATCGGATTCTTGGGCACGATCAGC
>Ga0233424_10003079_pt1 | contig 11060 bp, 8 predicted proteins | sample Watercolumn_Towu_FD_181011 | JGI IMG/M metagenome (GOLD analysis project Ga0233424, IMG submission 181011) | Freshwater microbial communities from Lake Towuti, South Sulawesi, Indonesia - Watercolumn_Towuti2014_125_MG | ecosystem: Environmental > Aquatic > Freshwater > Lake | place: Indonesia... | reverse complement strand
TCTTTCGCTGCTTGTTCCAAGAGGATGCGTGGAGAGAACTGCGCGAAGTCGACCTGGAAGAGCGCAGACACAATCGTTGCTTGAATCGAGACAAGAAGCTGGCGGAACAGTCTGAATCCCTGATCTTTATATTCAATGAGAGGATCGCGTTGCGCGTAGCCGCTGAATGCCACCTGCTCACGGAGGTGCGACATGGTATCGATGTGATCCATCCAGTGCGTATCGATGGAGCGGAGCGTAATAATGCGTTCTGCCTGTTCAACGACCTCGGGTGTGTATTGCTTGCACTTCTCTTCATAGGCGCCACGAATGAATTTCATGAGATCCTCCTTCAGGCTCTCTGCATCCTTGTATTCCCGTAATTTCGCAAGAGGTACCTTTGCTCCAAGCTGTGGGTGGAGAGCGGAGAGGAGTTTCTGGAGTTCAGGGAGTTGCCATTCTTCCGGATCAATAGATGCGGTATGCGCTGTAACGAGATTCTCCGTCTCTTCTTCTATGTATTGGAGAATCTCCGCATGGAAATCTTCTTCGTCTCTGACCTCTGACCTCTGACTTCTTGTCTCCCCCGAGAGCTTTTCCAGAATTCTCTGTCTCCTCTTATAAATCAATTCCCGATGCTTGTTCATCACATCGTCGTACTGCACAACGTGTTTCCGAAGATCGAAGTTGTGCCCTTCGACCTTCTTCTGCGCATTTTCAATTGCCCGGGACACAATGGTGTTCTCCAGAGGAACATCATCCGGCACATTGAGTTTCTCCATCATCGTCTTCAAGCGATCTCCGCCAAAGAGACGCATGAGATCGTCTTCCATCGAGACAAAAAATTGTGATTCTCCCGGATCTCCCTGACGACCGGAGCGACCTCGGAGCTGATTATCGATACGGCGCGCTTCATGTCGCTCTGTCCCAAGGATGACGAGTCCTCCAAGCTCTTTGACTCCAGCTCCCAATTTAATGTCCGTTCCCCGGCCTGCCATGTTTGTCGCGATCGTGACAGATCCTTTTTCTCCCGCACGTGCAACAATTTCTGCTTCCCGCTCATGTTGCTTTGCATTAAGGACTTCATGCGGAATTTTTTCTTCAGTCAGCAGTGCACTCATCGCTTCTGATTTCTCGATAGAGGTTGTTCCCACAAGCACGGGCTGACCGAGTGCGTGCTTCTCCTTCACAATTTTGGCCGCCGCACGGAATTTCGCCTCTACCGTCCTGTAGATTGCGTCAGATTTGTCGCTCCGTACCATCGGTCGATGGGTTGGAATCACAAACGTGCGGAGTCTGTAAATCTGCTCAAATTCCTCTTCCTCTGTCTTTGCTGTTCCCGTCATCCCGGCGAGTTTTTTATAGAGACGGAAGTAGTTCTGGAATGTGATTGTTGCGAGAGTCCGGCTTTCGCGCTGTACTTCAACTCCTTCCTTCGCTTCGATCGCCTGATGGAGACCATGCCCGTACCTGCGGCCGGGCATAAGGCGTCCGGTAAATTCATCGACGATGATGATCTGATTGTCCCGATTCACGTAATCGACATCCAATTTATAGACGGCGTGCGCGCGGAGAGCCTGTTCAATGTGGTGCACTTCCTCGAACCCTCTCTCCGTGTAGATATTCTCGACTCCCAGGAGCTTTTCCATTTTCTTAATACCCTCTTCTGTGAGGACCGCTACCCGCTGCTTCTCATCCACGGTGAAATCCGTATTCGCCGTGAGCTGCCGGACGAGGGAAGCGTACTGCCGATACTTCTCTGTGCTCTCTGCTGCAGGCTGACTAATAATAAGCGGAGTTCTTGCTTCATCAATGAGAATAGAGTCCACCTCATCGACGATCGCATACTGCAACCCTCGTTGCACCTGAAGCTCAAGGGATGGCGTCATGTTATCTCTGAGATAATCAAAGCCAAATTCATTGTTCGTTCCGTAGGTCACATCGGAGCCGTATGCTGCTTTCCTCTCCTCTGCGGTTTTCTCGTGCACAACAACCCCCGTCGAGATGCCGAGTGTCTCGTAGAGATAATTCATCCACTGCGCATCACGCTTTGCGAGGTAGTCGTTCACGGTGACAACGTGTACCCCTTTGCTTGCGAGGGCATTGAGATAGACGGGAAGAGTACAGACAAGAGTTTTTCCTTCCCCTGTCTTCATTTCGGTGATGTTGCCCTGATGGAGCACGATGCCTCCCAAGATTTGTACATCAAACGGTACCATGTCCCACGTCAGCGTCATCTTTCCCACTATTATTTCTTTCCCCAGAAGCACCTGACATGCGCGAATGGCCAGCGCAAAGGCTTCCGGGAGAAGAGCGTCGAGAGATTCGCCATCGGCGATACGTTTACGGTATTCCTCCGTTTTTCCGGGAAGATCAGCAATCTGCAGTGATTGCATTCCCTGGAGCTGGGACTTCACCTCAGTCACTTTCGGCCAGAGCTTTTTGAGCTCCTTTTCGGCAGGATCACCGAGAAAGCGGTTCAGTGTCTCTATGACAGACATAAGACTAGTATACTTACTACTGACTATGCCTCTCTACACGAAAATTGGAGATAAGGGCGAGACTCTTCTCTATGGGGGAGGGATGACGTCCAAAACGAATCCTCGTGTCCATGCGTACGGCAGTATCGATGAGTTAAGTGCACTTCTTGGCGTGATTCTTGCTGAAGGAGAGTCTGGTTCCTGGAGAGAGGAGCTCCTCTCCATTCAGCGCTCGCTCTATCGGGCCGGTGCTGATCTTGCCACCCCACTTCGTGATCCTGTTATCCACATGCGCATGACTCAAGCCGATGTTGAAGACATGGAACGACGTATTGATGTACTCGAATCGCTCATAAAGCCACTGACCCATTTCATTCTGCCTGGGGGAACACGCATAGGGGCACTTCTTCACCAGGCGCGGACTGTGTGCCGTCGTGCCGAGCGATGGGTGGTCTCACTTTCTGAGTCTGAGGAAATCAATGGGGCCTGTCTTCGCTATCTCAACCGTCTCGGAGATTTTTTCTTCGCGCTTGCGCGCAAAGTCAATGCCGACGCAGACATTCCCGAAACAGAACTTTCTTCCTCTTAGCTCTCATGGCACGCGATCTCACCGGTGAAGAAGCGCGCGTACTCATCGATGATATCCTCGCCCGCACGAAGGATGATTTCCTTATGCATTTTGGCTGGAAGACCAGGGGCACGACGGGAAAAATTGAACAACACTTAAGCTTCCATGGAAGCTGGAGTGCGCAGGAAATTCTCGCAACCTCGAAAGGACGTAATGAGCAGATTGAGGAAATCATTCTGCGCAGTATGCGCGCAGGAGATCAAGGCGCTTCCTAGAGAAGCGCTGAGGCGATGAGAAGGTAAGCGACAATACTCAGGATATCCTGCATGATTGTTCCGATGGGGCCGCTCGGGTCTGCTGGATCGAGCTTGAAGAGGCTAAAGATGTAGGGGACGATAAGTCCCGTGAGAACAGAGGAGGTGATTGCTGCCCCAAGAGAGAGACCGAGAACTTCACCAATTGTTCTATTGCCATAGAGGAGAGTGGTCGCGAGAAAGAGCATGATCCCGAAGGAAATGGCGATCATGAGAGTGACGCAGAGATGACGGAAAAAGTATTTTGGGAAAGGATGTGTGTGACCGATAGCAAGATCGCGGATGACCCATGCCTCCGTTTGCGCGCCTACCGCATCGCTCATGTACACAATGAGGGGAATGAATGCGGCAAGGATGACGTTTTTCTGGAGTGTTTCCTCGAAGACGCCAATAATCTGCGCAGCGAGCAATCCTCCCAGAAGGCCGAGAAGCAGCCACGGTGCGCGATGGCGAAACGATGTCAGGAGAGGGGTATCGAGAATATTGGTCTCGAGCGCTTTGGGATGACGAATACCTGCAAGACGAAGGAGATCTTCGTGGGTCTCCTTATAGAGAATGGTGAGGATGGTGTCACTGGTGATGCTGCCGAGGAAGGTGTTATTACTATCCACAACAGGAATCGCTTTGATATTGTTCTTCAGCGCACGGTATACGACTTTTTCCTGGTGTGTGTCGGGATGAACAGTCACCAGAGAGGTTTTTTTGCAGAGAGTGCCCACGTCTTTTTCTGGTGCAGCGCGGTGCAACTCTTTCATGGAGAGTACCCCTATAAATTTCCGGTTCCGATCAACGATATAGATGTAATTGATACTGCGAAAGGAGGCAATTTCCCGCGTGAGCATGGCATGGACCTCCGATGCAGACTGTCCGGGAAGTGCGACGGGAACCTTTGTGGTGAATTTTTCGCCTGCCGTTTCTCTGGCGAGACTCACCGTGAGACGGAAAGAATCTTCTCTTCCCCTTCAAGATCGCACGCGGTAATACGCACGCGATTTCCTGGCATAGACTGGATAACGTACCGTGTTCTATCGGCGCTCCCTTTTGGATCTTGTGGAATGGCGTAGATGTATGTGGGAGCAACAGCAGAGGCTAAATCGATGCAGTCGTCAGCTCCGATGACTGCATCTTCACAGAGACCGGCTGCGGAGCACCCTGTTGTTGCGATACCGAGCATGCGGATTGTGGTATCGATGCAGGGTCCGGTCCCTGTTGCACACGGGAAGGTTCCCCCATGATCGAGAGCATACTGCCACACGGCATTGAGGAGAGCTTCGAGATCAGATCGTCGCTGTGCATTGCGCGCATCCCCAAGTTGCTTGGCAGGATTAATGGCGGTCACGATCACCGCTGCAAGTACCCCGATAATGGCGATAGCAAGGAGAAGTTCGACGAGGGTGAAACCCTTGCGCCTGAGGAAACTCATTAGGCGGAAGACTACACCTCTCTCTTCAGGAGATCAATTTCATCTCGCAAATCGGCTCTTCGGCTTCGCTCAGAGCCTCATCGTTTGCCGTCTTACAGTGTCCGTTTCAGGAGTTCGATTTCATCCCGGAGATCGGCCGCTTTTTCGAATTCCAGGTTTTCAGAGGCGATCTGCATCTGGTTCTCAAGCTCACGGAGAAGCCGTTTCTTCTCATCTTTCGGGATTTTCTTATGATCGTACTTTGGACGGCGAAGCTCAAGGCGATTCTTCTCCTCGGCGATATCGTGGACCGCCCTCTCAACGCTTTTTGGGGTGATGCCGTGTTGCTTGTTGTGATCCTCTTGGATTGAACGTCGACGATTCGTTTCGTCAATTGCTTCCTTCATAGCCTTCGTCGTTTTGTCACCATAGAGTGTCACATGACCGTGAATATTACGCGCGCAGCGACCGATCGTCTGAATGAGCGCGTCGCGTGAGCGGAGAAATCCCTGCTTATCTGCGTCGAGAATGGCAATGAAACTCACTTCCGGGAGATCGAGCCCCTCGCGCAGGAGGTTTACTCCTACGAGGACATCAATTTCCCCTGTACGCAGGGATCGAAGAATCTCCACACGTTCGAGCGTTTCAATATCAGAATGGAGGAACTTCACCTTGAAATCCGCGTCGAGCAGGTACTGCGAAAGATCCTCTGCCATTTTCTTCGTGAGCGTCGTAATGAGGACACGTTCCTTGTGCTTGATGGTTTTCCTGATTTCTTCGGTGATGTGTTCGACTTGATGTGCGGTTGGGCGAATGTCGACTTGGGGATCAAGGAGTCCCGTAGGGCGAATGATCTGCTCCGTGCGATGTGCTTCCGGAGTATGCGTGTATTCGTAGGGACCGGGAGTTGCGGAGATGTACACTGCTTGCCCTACGCGCTTCTCAAATTCATCGAAGCGAAGCGGACGATTATCGAGCGAGGAGGGGAGACGAAATCCGTACTCGATGAGCGTTTGCTTGCGACTTCTATTCCCTTCGTACATCCCTCCCACTTGAGGAATCGTCATGTGGGATTCATCGACGAATAGGAGGAAATCTTTGGGGAAGTAATCGAGGAGGGTCTCGGGCGGATCACCCGCATTCCGGAGGTTTAAGTACCGAACATAGTTCTCGATACCGGTCGTGTACCCGGTTTCGAGGAGCATTTCCAAATCGTAATCCGTGCGTTGGCGAATGCGCTCGGCTTTTGCAAATTCCTTTGCATCGAGGAGTTGCTTCTCCCGCTCTTTGAGCTCTTGACGAATACCCGTGACTGCAGATTCAATTTTCTCCCGCGTTGTGACGTTATGTGCCGCCGGGAAAATCGTCACCTCTTCCAATTCCTCGATGAGTTCTCCCGTGAAGCTCTCAACCTCCGCAATCGATTGCACCTCATCGAAGTCCATCTCGATGCGAATGACCGTTTCTCCGCTTGGAGGAAAGACCTCAACGGTATCTCCAAGCACGTGGAACATGCCTTGTTTAAATTCGATGCTTGAACGGCGATACTGAATGTCGGTGAGACGACGGAGGAACGTATCGCGCACAAGCTTCTCGCCTTTCCGGAGAGTGAGAGCGAGTGATTCGTAATCCTGCACGTTTCCGAGTCCATAGATGCAGGAGACAGATGCGACGATGAGCACGTCTCTCCTCGTGAGGAGATTGTGCGTTGCCGCGTGGCGGAATTTTTCGATTTCTTCGTTAATGGATGCATCTTTCTCGATGTACGTATCGGTATGGGGGAGGTAGGCCTCTGGCTGGTAGTAGTCGTAATACGAAACGAAATAGGAGACTGCGTTGTCCGGGAAGAATGACTGAAATTCTGCACAGAGCTGTGCAGCGAGGGTCTTATTATGTGCAAGGACGAGCGTTGGGCGCTGAAGCTCATGAACGATATTCGCCATCGTGAACGTTTTTCCCGTCCCCGTTGCCCCCAGGAGTGTTTGGTGTTTGAGCCCATCCTTCAGCCCTTGTGTGAGCTTGGCAATTGCCTGCGGTTGATCCCCTGCGGGAGTAAAGGGGGAGACAAGACGGAAGGGTTGTTCTTTGGACATGGCGCTCCATTGTATACTGCCTCATAGTATGATGCAGCGAATCGAAAAATTTCTCCCCTGGTGTCTTCTTGCTGGGCTCATTGTCTTTGGGGGGTACGTCACGCTTTCTTTCATCGGCGCTGATGGCCACATCACGGTTCTCCTTTCTCAGGAAGCGTGGCGCAATATTGTTGAACACGAATCCTCGTATTTTTGGCGTGGATTCGCAGGGCTCCTCCCATTCCTCAAGTATCTCGCCTTCCGGCTCAAGCCTTTCACGGTCTATGGGGTCGTATGTGCACTTCTCTACGGCGCGTATGCGGTATTGCAGATTCTCCGATCCGGGAAGCTCTTTCTCGAAATACGCTTATCACTTCTCCATGTTCTCGGCATTTCTCTAGGCATTCTCTGGCTTTTCTTTACGACACTCTTCTATGCGCCGGTTGCGGGAGTTGAGCAGAATGTGCTCATTGAACCCAACACCGAAGTGTATGAGGGAGTAGGGGAGGAGGGGATGACCGTCCTGCAGCAGAATTTCGAGCATCTCCTTGATCAAGGATGTCTCACGCAGGATCCCACACTACGCTCCAAGGGGAATGCGCGTGTCTACTCCTACGGTTTCTTCTGCATGCAGAAGTCCTTTATCACGCGTGTCATGTCGCAAGTGGGTATGTTACTCTTCTTCCTCTTCGATTTCCTCGTCCTCGGAAAACTCCTGCTGACGCTTCTCCGCTTGCGGTCACCTTCTCCTCTTCTCGATACTGTCCTCAGTCTGGGATTAGGGGCTGCAGCAGTCATGTTTCTCCTGTGGTGCCTTGCGCTCTTTGGGGATCTTTCCTTGGTTCCTGCATGGATAATTCTCGCTCTCATTCCGCTTATCTGTTACAAGCAGGTACTGCACTGGTACACGTTTTCCTATCGTGAAACGTGGCGGTACCGTGGCTCTTTCCATGCGCTTTCCATTTTCCTCTGGTGGCTGCTTTTAAGTTACCTCATGTTCAACTTCCTCACGGTGATTCGCCCATTCCCAATTGGGTGGGATGACCTGGGGAAATATATCAATTTGCCAAGACAATTAAGTTCGATGGGGACGATCATCCCAGGAGTCCTTGCGATTCAGTGGGAATACCTTACCTCACTCGGATTCGTTCTCTTCGGCTACAGCAGTACATTTGGATCGGTTCTTGCGCAGCAAATCAATTGGATGGCGGGGCTCCTGGCGATACTTGCCATCCTTGTCACAACGAAATGTGTGCTCGGGAATCGTGCGGGAGTAGCGGCTGCACTTTTCTACTACACCCTTCCCATGGTGGGACATTTCTCCTTTGCTGATATGAAAACGGAGAACGCCATTCTGATGTTCGGCGCTTTGGGGCTGACTGCTCTTTTCCTCTTTCTTTCACGGGAGGGAGAGGAAAAGCCCTCCCGTCGCTGGCTTTTCCTTGCGGGCATTTTCTTCGCGGCCGCTTTTGGGACGAAACCGACCATTCTCCTGCTCTTCATGACGGGAGGTATCATCCTGACTGCTGGCCTCATTGGGAACATGAGCGCAATAGGTGTTGCTCTTCTCTCCTTTGCGCTCTTTAGTAAGTTCGGAGTTCTGGATTTGGGCACGATTCTCGTGCGAGCGCTCGGATTTTCGCACCCCTCTCTCCCACGGTGGGGGATACTTTTCTTTGGAATCTCTGGGCTTCTCTTTTTCTGCTTCCCACTCATAAGGGGAAGATGGAGGAACTCCATTGTCGTATTTCACAAGTATGGTTTGGCTCTGCTTTTCCTGACGGCAGGTTTCCTTGTCTATGCCGGGCCTTGGATGATCAACAACATGCGATTAAGTGGGCGGGTTGCGGTGAGTGCTGCACTCACAGCCCCGAACACGGTGACGCCTCTCATTGAATACTCTGAGCACACTATTCCCCCCGATGCCCCAGTGGGGTCGCGCGGACTTCCGCCGGAGCTTGAGCCTGATCTCACGCATGAGCGCTGCATCGGAACCTCGCGGGAGGAGGAGCTTGATCGTTACTGGGGTTTTGGCACGGGCTTTACGCACTACCTGGGTGTTCCATGGAGAGTCGTGATGAATAAAGATTCTCAGGGGTACTATCTTGTGACCTCTGCACTGCTTCTTCTTTTCCCCCTTCTTCTCCTCCTGCCGGCATTTTGGAAAAATCGTCTCCTGCGCCTCCTCTTCTTTGGGACAGCACTCTATGTGTTCCAGTGGATCTTCAGTGGGAACGGCATTCCCTGGTATGGCATTGGGATGTTTCTGGGACTTGTCATCTGTATTGAAGCGCTACTGACCCATGCACCAGACATTTTTACAAGAACAACAATGGGGGTCCTTCTTTTTCTCTCCATGGCAACTGCATTCTCGATGCGGATGTGGCAATTTGATATGCAGCGTAATCTCTATGAATACTCCTGGGGGAAAGCTTCTGCGGACGTTCTCCGGGAGATGACGATTCCGGATTACGATGATGTCGTCGAACATGTGGAACGCCTCTCAGGGAATCCGGAAAGACCGTTCCTCTATCGCGCGGGAACGTTCATCAGCTACTTCATCCCGCGCAATCTTACGGTGATCGTGCAGAATGATAATCAGCTGGGGTTCTTTAACTGTCTCAATCAGGAAGAAGATCATGCGCTTACTCTCCGCCGCCTCCAGGCGCTCGGATTCCACAGCATTGTCTTCGATACCAATACGGCAACCATCGAAGCGGATCCCAATGGGACGCTCCACCAGAAAGTCCAGCGCTTCATCAATTTCGCCAATGATCCGTCACTGGGTATTACCAGTGTCGTGAATAATCCCAGACTCGGAATTGCCTATATGATTCTCCCATGAATCCATGAAGATTATTGCAGTCATCCCTGCCTATAACGAATCTGGACACGTAGCGGAGGTCGTTCGTCGTATGCAGAAACACGTTGATGGCACAATCGTTGTTGATGACGGGTCAACTGATACAACTCCTGAAGTAGCAAGGAGGGAGGGGGCTTTTGTGGTATCTCATGCCATGAATTGCGGTGCGGGGGCGGCGACAATGACAGGAGTGCATGCCGCACGGCTTCTTCGTGCAGACGTTATTGTCACTCTCGATGCGGATGGCCAGCACAATCCCGACGATATTCCCCAGCTTCTCACCCCAGTTCTCAAGAGCAAAGTGGATGTCGTCATTGGAACGCGTTTCCGTGGCCCGAAAAACACCATCCCCTTCATTCGTCGAGCATTTAATTGCATTGGCAATATCTTTACGTACATCACGACCGGAAAATATGTCTCCGATAGCCAGTCGGGATTCAAAGTTTTTGGTCCAAAAGCAGTACAAGCGCTCGACCTTCATCTCTCGGGATTTGAGTTTTGCACGGAGATCATTCGTGAAATTGCAAAGCACCGTTGGAGCATTGTGGAAATCCCTATTCGCGTGACGTATTCCGAATATACCCTTGCCAAAGGCCAGTCGTTCTCGGGAGGGGTCATTACTGCGTGTAAAATACTCCTTCGTACGTTCCTGCGATGATTATTCCTGTCACGACAGAATCGGGATTCTTCGAATTCACGCCCTATAGGGTGGTTGTGCCACTCCTCTCGTTCGTGATGATTGCCTATGCATGGAATCACGTCTTGCGTGGAACGAAGACGATCTGGGAAGCACTCCTCTGGACGCTTTTTTGGGGCGGAGTTACGATCGTCGTGCTCTTCCCGAATTGGCTGGGATTCCTCACCGCGTGGACAGGAATCAAAGGACAGGCGAATGCCGTCTTTGCAATTACGATTGGCATTCTCCTCTTCGTTGTCTTTCACATCCTCGTGCGCATAGAGCAGATGCAGAAGCGGATGACGGATCTGGTGAGACATGAGGCCCTACGGGAAGCAGGGCTTATAGGAAGGATAGAGGAAGACGAACATCATCCGAAATAATTTTCAATTTCCAATTTTCAATTTCCAATCAATGATCAATTCACAATGGACAATGCCTCAAACGTGCACTCCTTTGGGTATTGTAATTTGGTCATTGAAAATTCTTTGAAAATTGAAAATTGGTACTTGGAAATTCCACTCCCATGACAACCATCCTCCTCATCAGTCCCTACTGGAAAGAACCTCACCGCTGGATGGTAAGTTCCGTCAAACTTGCAGAGCTCTGGCAGAGGATGGGATATCGAGTCATAGTCGTTTGTATGGGGGCTGAAACCTCGAAGGAAGATGTATCGAGCACGCTCACAATCTACCGTGTTCGTGAC
>Ga0233424_10003078_pt1 | contig 11064 bp, 10 predicted proteins | sample Watercolumn_Towu_FD_181011 | JGI IMG/M metagenome (GOLD analysis project Ga0233424, IMG submission 181011) | Freshwater microbial communities from Lake Towuti, South Sulawesi, Indonesia - Watercolumn_Towuti2014_125_MG | ecosystem: Environmental > Aquatic > Freshwater > Lake | place: Indonesia... | reverse complement strand
CCAGCATCCCCTCGTAGACCAGGCGAGCCGCGTCAGACCAGTCGTCGTTGAAGGGGTGCCCCTGAAAGGCTGCTTCGGCCGCCTTTGCCTCATCATGGCTGAGGGATCGAGGAGTTTTGGAAACCTTGCCCACCATTGCCGCCTCTCTGTGTTCCCACATATGTATCGGTTGGGAGACAGGAGAGGCTTGAGGCCCCTGGCAGGTTAAAATCTGGTAAGAGGGAAACCTTTGTAAAAGCAGAGAGTTAAAAGTGTGGTCGAGCCGGGTCTGAAGGAGAATCCGGGGCGGGCGGGCTAAGACTCTTGCAGCGCGCTGAGCTCGCTGTTGGTTTGGCGGAGGCGGATGGCGAGGGCCCGGGCCAAGCGTGCAAAGGCCTTCTGGCCCATCGCCGGATACTTCTCGGCCACTGCGTCGAACCGCGCACGCGAGAGGACGTAGAGATCGACAGGGGCGGAAGCGATGGCGTCGGCGGACCGGAGCCCTTCGTCGAGGAAGGCCATGTCTCCGAAGAAGTCTCCCCGCGCGAAGGTCGCCAGATGGTGGCCCTTCCCGTCGTTGAGCGGCAGGACGATGCGGATCGTCCCCCGTCTGATGAGAAACAGCTCATCGTCCGCATCGCCCTGGCTGAAAATTTTCTGCCCCGCCTCGAACGACTGCGTCTTCACACAGAGGCTAAGGGCCTCCAGGGTCTCCGCATCAAACCCCTTCAGCAGGTCAATCTCGTGGAGTTCGAGCGGCTTCCCCTGCTCCGGCTGGAGCAGGCGCGCCTCCTCCAGAATCCGGTCTTCCACCCATTCCATCGCGTCGTTGAGCCCCGGGAAGACCCGGACCGTCCCGGAAGACCGTGTGAGCCCCACGTGGTCGAAGTACTGCTGGAGGTCTTGGCCGGTCGGCAGGTTGTAGGGGATCTGGGTGAAGATGAGAAGGCCCTGCCGCTCGGCGAGCCGCCCCTGAATCTGCTCCAAGATGCGCGCAGCCGTGAAATCCACGGAGTGGACCCGCCGCATGTCCAGGATGATGTATTTCCGGCTCTTGATGTCCGCCTCCAGCTCGGTGAGCAATTGATCCGTGGTCCCGAAAAAGAGACTCCCCTGTAATTCATAGATGGCTGTCTGGCTTCCCCGGTCCTCCAAGATGGCGATTTCATCGGGGAGCCGGCTCTTTTTCGAGAAAAACTGATGCCCGTAGCTCTTCCGGCGCACCACGGTCCCGCGGATCTGCTCCCGCAGGAACAGGAGGATCGCCAGGGCCAGCCCCATGCCCGCGGCGGCGATGAGCGTGCTGCTGAGGGCGGTCACCACGACGGTTGCGACCACTCCGAAATCAAAAATCGTGGATTCCCGGCGGAGGAGCGCCACGCTTTTCCAGTCCACCATCCGGGCGCCCACTACGATCAGAATCCCGGCGAGGGCCGCGAGGGGAACCCAGGCCACGAGGTCTCCCAGAAGGAAAAAGACCGCGAGCGCAAAGACTCCGGCCAGGATGCCGGACAGGCGCGTCCGGCCCCCGCTCTCAAGATTGACTACCGTGGCGCCGGCAGTTCCGGCTCCCGGTACCCCGCCGACGAAAGCCGACGCCAGGTTGCCGAGCCCCTGCCCCATCAATTCTCGGTTGGAGTGGTGACGGGTGTGCGTCATGGCATCCACGATCACGCACGTCTTGAGGGTGTCGATGGACAGGAGGAGCGCCAGCGTCAAGGCCGAGACAACGAGCAGATCAAGCGTCTTCGGAGCAAGTTGGAGGTTGACGTGACTGAGCGCCGCCACATGGTGCGCCATGCTCCCGAAGAGCGAGACTTCAGCTCCGGCGATCGGTCCGATCACCAGTCCATTGCCCGACACGGTCAGGAGGTCGGGCAGCCACAGACCTAAACCGAAATAGGTTACGATGCCGCCGGCAAGGCCGATGATCGGGGCCGGTACTGCTCGCGAGATTCTGGGGGCCAGCACCATGGCGGCAACGCTGATCCCGCCGACGAGGAGGCCGGGCCACTGCCACAGAGAGGGCGAGAGGAGACCGGCCCACAGGCTTGTCCCCCGGGGAACGCCCAGAAGCTTGGGCAGTTGCCCCATGACGATCAGCAGGCCGACCGCGCTCAGGAATCCGGCCACGACCGGATAGGGAATGTATTTGATGAGCCGGCCCCCGCCGGCGGCGCCGAAGAGAAGCTGCATGGTGCCCGCCAGCAGCACGACCAGCGTCGACAGCATGAGAATCTGCTCCGGACCCAGAACGCCGGCCTGCGCCGAGCCGACGGGCCTCTGCAGGTCCATCGCCAAGGCTCCCATCAGGGCGGCGGCAGGAGCGCAGGGGGCCGAGACCAGGCGCGGCGTCCCTCCGAACAGCGGCGCTGTGATGCCGACGGCGATCGTCCCGATCATCCCGGCCAGCGCCCCCTGCGCCGCGTACGACGACCCCAGCGGCGCATAGATCACCAGACCGAAGGCGATGGCGGAAGGAAGGGCGACCAGCATCGCCGCAAGCCCGCCCCAGATGTCGCCCATTCGGCTGCCTGTGTGAGCCTTTTTCAACATCGTGCTAGCGGGTCAGGGCTTCCTGGCGATGAGGCTGCTATATGCCGCCTTCCCGTCGTCGTTGGCCTGGTAGCGAATGATCGTAAAGTCTTTGAAGAGATCCAGCAGCTCATTGGGCTGGAGGAGGTACTCTTTGCGAAACTTGGGATTGTATTTGAGGTGGTCGAGGTTGTAGGTCTCCATCACCACCATCCCGCCGCTTTTCAACGCGCCTTTGATCTGAGGCACGAGGTCGCGTTGCAGGTAGTAGAGGCAGAGCACCACATCGTAGACGTTCGGCTCCAACCGGGCCTGCTCCAAATCAACGACGCGGGTCTCAATGCCGACCTTCTGTTCCTGAGCCAGCTTTCGAGCCTTGGCGAGCCCCTTCTCGGAAATGTCCACGCCGATCACCTGGAACCCCTGCGTGGCGAGAAAGACACCGTTGCGTCCCTCCCCCATCGCAAGGTCCAGGGCCTTGCCTTTCGGCAGCAGATGGACGTGCTCTTTCAGAAAGGCGATGGGCTCCTTGCCGAAAACGTACTCCTCCTGGGCATACTTTGCATCCCACCGCTCCTGATCCTTCGGATCGGCGAGGACGGCACCGGGCCAGGTCAGCAGTGCAAGAAACGGGAGAAAAACGCTCAAGACCTTTGCGACCATCCCTCGGCTCCGTGGACAGCGGGCGCTATTCTATCGGCTGCTCTTTACAGGGGTCAATCGAGAAACGCAACAGTCGAACCGTGTCAGGCAATCACCGCGATCGCCTCGACCAGGATGGACCTAGAAGCGCACCCGTCCGCCGATCCATCCGTTCGTGACCTGGAAATCCCCGGTGCCTTTGTTGGTCTCCCGCTGCGTCCGCTGGAATCCCAGCGTCAAACTGGACGCCTCTGTCAGCGCGTACTGAAACTCGGCGGTGCCCTGGTGCGTGTCGTCCTCGCGGCCGTTCAGAGGGTCCGCCGCCAGCTCGCTCGTGAACACGTTACGTTGGTAATTGTAGCCGAGACTGAGCGTCAGCGGCGCGGTCAATTGAAGGTCCGCCTTGAATGAAACGAAATGGTTCAGGTAGGAAACATCGTCGTTGAACTGCGGCTGATCCCGTCCGTCGGCCAGGCCGCGCTCGAACAGATAGCCGAGCCCGAGCGTGACGCGCGGGGTCATCTTATACCCGACCTCCGGCCCCACGGTCCAGAACTGCGTGTCCCGCTCGGCGAACGGCTCATTGAAGAGCCGGAGCCCGCCGCGTCCGATCATCGTTACGGTCCAAGCGTCCGTAAGGCGATGTTCCAGTTGCAGCCGTCCGATGTGAGAGGTGACCCGTTCTTCCTCGATCAGCCGTTGCCCGCTCCGCCGTTCGAAGTTGGGTCCCAGGAAGAGGTGCGGGGTGTAGCGGTATCGGACCGAGACGGCGGTGTCGGGCGACAGCGCCTGCCTGACCGTCAGCCGGTACATGCCGTGGTTGAAGGCCGAGTGTTCGGTGAAGATGAACCCTTGCGCCCTGGCCGAAACCTCCGTCGGCAGTCGGTTTGATGACGATCGCGTGACTTCGAGGGCCGGCTCCAGGACGGTGTCCTGGGGGCGGTTCACCTCCACCTTGGTCGGTTGCGTGGGGTCTTCCTGCAGGCTCAGCCGGCGCGCGGCGGAGAACTGGAAGACATCGCTGGTAAAAAGCAGCTTGCTCTCGGCCACGGCCGACCAGTCGGCATGGGCATGGGTCGGCAGAGCCAGCAGGCTCCAGACTGCCATCCCCAACGCCCATTTTGCCGCCTTGCGCAATACCTGCGCGCTCCGGTTCGCTGCGTACACCCGCCTCCGCATCAGAGCGGGAGCGGCCTCGATCATCCCCGGGCGCCGGTCAAGAGTCAATCGTGGCGCCCGGGAATGATCCCAAAGCTGGGTGGATCGTGGGAGGGGCAAGCGCGGAAGGAGGTTGACTCCGGCCGGCTGGGGCGCTAGCGTGTGGGGACAACAGCGCCGCCTGATACGGGAAACCCGTCGCGATGGCTACTCCACGGAAAGACATCCTGGCCAAATACAAGACGATCGAGCGGTCCGTCCGTTTTAATTTCCTGAACGGAACCCTCTCGTTTTCGCTGAAAATCTTCGCCACCTCGATCGCCAACTCCGTGACCCTCTTCTCAGACCTGCTGCGCAGCGGCTCGGACACGTTCGCCGGCTTGCTGTCCTGGTTGACGATGCGCCGGATCGCCACGGGGAAGGCGCTGGCGTACGATTACGGCTACGGCAAGCTGGAGAATCTCGCCAGCCTGGCCGTCGCCGTGACGATGCTGGTCTCCTTGGCGGTCGCCTTGTACGGCGCCGTGGTGCGGTTCCGGGAGCCGGTGCTCATCCGCCAAGCTGGCATGGGTTTCTTCGTCGCGCTCTATTCTACCGGGGTCAATGCCTGGTCGTGGAGACGGACGTTTCTACTGGCGAAGCGAGAGCGCTCATCGATCCTCGAAGCGCAATGGCACAACCTCCGCATGAAGACCGTTGCGAATTCCTGCGTCGTCGTGTCGCTGGGCTTGAGCCTGACGCTCCAGCAGTACCGCTGGGCTGAGTACATCGACCCCCTCTTCTCCCTGGTGCTCTCCGGGTTTCTGGCCTATTCCATCTACAGCATCGTGTCGATGAACGTGTCGGACCTCCTCGATCGGGCTCTGGAGGAATCCCTGCAACTGGTCATCCTGCGGGAGCTGGCCGCCTATTTCGACGACTACGTCGCCTTCCACGGGATGAGGTCCCGACGGTCGGGGAAAACCGTCTACATCGACCTGTTCCTGGAATTCGACGGGACGAAACCCATGGCGGAGGTGCAGAAGGTCATCGATGCCATGAGAGCCGGCCTGGAGCAGAAAATCCCTGGCAGCCATGTCGCGATTGCTCCCGCCACCGCGCGCGTCGTGTAACCCATCCACCCACGCCCCTTCACCCGCCTGCGCAGGAAGCCACGGCTGTCAAGCCGTGGAGGAATGCGCGGCGGGTGTCCTCCGAAGCCTTGGCGAAGGAGGACATGCTTCGGCGGGTTTCGCCGAAGAAACCAAAGGGACCACGGCTGTCAAGCCGTGGGGCTCCACAGTTGCGAATCTTCTTGTCCAGTCCCTCATCGTGTGGCAGGCCGCCGTGCGGTAGACCGCTACAGCCCATTGCGGCATTCTTTTTCACTACCTACGACGGGTACGGCTGTCTGCAACTGTGCGAGATGTTACCGGACCTGAACGAAGCCATAAGTTCCTTGTAATGCGCTCTCCGTACGTTAGGGAATGCCGTACCCGCGTTTCTCACTGTCGATGCCTATGATCGCGATTCGCACCAAGCCTCTCCCCTTCATCCTGCCCACGGTCCTTGCGACCACGGGGCTGATTTTTCTTGGTGATCTGACTGCTCCGCCCGGTTACACAGTCTGGGTTCTCTACCTACTGCCCCTGACCCTGTCGCTGTGGACCAAGCTCCGTCACGCCACCCTGCTGTTCGCGGTCGTCAGCACCCTCTTCGTCGTCTTGGCGCCCCCCGCCTGGTCCCAGGACGTTCCGCGCGACCTCGTCATCGCCAACCGGGCCATGGCGTTTCTGATGATCTGGCTCGCGGCGTTCCTGATCAGTCAGCATAAGTGGCAGGCCTGGGAATCCTACCACGCGCAACAGATGTTCCAACTCGTCCTGGATAACATCCCCCAGCGCGTGTTCTGGAAGGACAGGAACTTCCGCTATCTGGGTTGCAACAAGCCGTTTGCGCGGGACGCGGGCTTCGACAGCCCCAGCGATCTCATCGGCAAGAACGACTTCGAGCTGAGCTGGAAGGACACAGCGCCCCTGTACCGGGCGGATGACCACCATGTGATGGAGAGCGACTCCCCCAAGCTCAACTACGAGGAGCAGCAACACAAGCCGGACGGGACCGTGCTCTGGCTGCGGACCAGCAAGGTGCCGCTGCACGACCGGGACAGCACCGTCATCGGCGTCCTCGGCACGTATGAGGACTTCACTCAGCACAAACAGGTGGAGGAGGCGCTGCGGGCCAGCGAGCAACGTTTCCGCGCGGTGACCGAGTCGACCATCGATGCGATCATCTCGGTCAGCAGCCGCGGTGTGATCGTCTCCTGGAACCAGGCTGCGCAGCACCTGTTCGGCTATTCGAAGCAGGAGATCCTGGGCAAGCCGGTGACCCTCCTCATGCCCGAGCGGTATCGCCACGCCCATGAGGAAGGCTTGGCGCACGCCCATGCCACCGGCGAATTCCACCTGGTAGGCAAGACCCGGGAGCTGTGCGGACTGCGCAAAGACTTCACCGAATTCCCGCTGGAGGTCTCCCTGTCCCACTGGCAAGCGGGCGACGAGTCGTTTTTTACCGCCATCGCCCGCGACATTACCGTGCGCAAGACCATGGAAGAAGAGCTGCGCCAAGCGCAAAAGATGGAGGGGATCGGGCGGTTGGCGGGCGGGATCGCCCATGACTTCAACAATCTCATGACGGTCATCAACGGGTACTGCGACATGCTGCTGCGGCAGGGTATCCCCCTGGACCGCTGGCAACGGTCAATCCAGGAGATCAAACAGGCCGGCGAGCGCGCGGCCGGGCTGACCCGTCAGCTGCTGGCCTTCAGCCGCAAGCAGATGCTTCAGCCCAAAGTTCTGGACCTGAACGTGGTCATCCGGAACATGGAAGCCATGCTTCGCCGCTTGATCAGGGAAGACATTGAGCTGGACATCCGGCTCGCCGTCGGGCTCTGGCTGGTCAAGGCTGATCCGGGGCAGCTCGAGCAGGTGCTCATGAACTTGGTCGTGAACGCCCGCGACGCCATGCCGCGCGGCGGGCAATTGACCATCAAAACAGCCAACGTGGAGCTGGACCAGTTCTATGCCGCCCGCCACCGGGGGGTGAAACCGGGCGCCTACGTGACAGTGTCGGTGAGCGACACCGGCTGCGGGATGGACGAGGAAACCCGCTCGCGGATCTTCGAGCCATTTTTCACGACCAAGGAGCCGGGCAAAGGCACGGGGCTCGGGCTTTCGACGGTGTACGGCATTGTTCGGCAGAGCGGGGGCTACATCTCGGTTTTCAGCGAGCCGGACCATGGCGCGACGTTCACGATGCACTTGCCCCCGGTTCTGGGCGAATCCCGCACGCCGACCGTGTCCGTCGACTCCGGGTCCGATCACAGAGGGACCGAAACCATTCTGCTGGTGGAAGATGAACCGGCCGTGCGGACGCTCGCACGGTCCATCCTGGAGGAACAGGGATACCGGGTGATCGAAGCCAGCCACGGCGAGGAAGCCCTACTCTTGAGCAAGCAGCATAATGGGTCCATTCACCTGCTCGTGACCGACGTCGTCATGCCGGGACCCAGCGGACCGCAGGTCGCTCAACGTCTGACGCGGCACCATCCGCGGCTCAAGGTGCTCTATATGTCCGGCTACACGGATGACGCGATCGGGCGTCATGGGGTCTTGACCGACGGCACGAGCTTCATCGGAAAGCCCTTCAACTCCGCGGCACTTGCCAGGAAGGTCCGGAAAGTCCTGGACGCCTGACCCATGCCCCGCCTAAGCCGCCCTCATGCTCCCATGAGATGCTTTTAATCTTCCCTTAACGGTCCTCTCATCTGTCGATGTTACGTTCCCTCCCGTCCAGCCGACTCAGGGCCGGCATGCAAAAGGAGGGACGCTATGCCATGCCGACGGTGCCAGGGACTCATGGTGCAGGAGTGGTGCTCGGAGCTCTCCTTCTGGGATGCGTATGTGTGGAAGTGCCTGAACTGCGGCGCGATCGTAGACCCGGTTATCAGCCGGAACCGCGGCCTTGCATGGCCTGACCTGCGCGTGGCGGCCGGTCGGCGGTGAGTGTCATTTGAACTCCGCCCACAAAAAGGTATGGTCGGAGGGGTCCTTCGCCCGGCGCGGCTCCAGGTCCACGGCCACCTCAGCGACCTTCTCGGCGAGGGGCTTGGTCGCCAGGATATGGTCGATCCGCCAGCCCTTGTTGGCTTCCAGTGAGCTGGGCTGGCGGTAGTCCCAGAAGGTGTACTGCTGGCGGTCCGGGTAGAGCTTGAGGAAGACATCCACGAACCCCCAGGCGACCGTCTCCGCATAAGCCTTGCGGGCATCCTCATGGTAGCAGACGTGCTGGAGGTGTTTCTCCGGGCTGTGGACGTCGATCGGACGTGGTGCCACGTTCATGTCCCCGCACCAGATCGCCGGCTTCTTCGGGGAGAGGTGCTTGTCGAAATAGCGGCGTAACCGCGTGAACCATTCCAGCTTGTATCGGTACTTGGGTGAGTCGATCAGATAGCCCTGGGGGATGTAGGTGTTGATGATCGGGACCCCCTGGTACGTGATCCGAATCAGCCGCGCCTCGTCCGGCTCGCCCCCGTCGTCCAACCCGTAGGACACCTGCTCCGGCGGCTGCCTGGTCAGCACGGCGACGCCGTTATAGGCCTTCATGCCGCGAAAGGTCAGGTGATAGCCGGAGGGGGCCAGGGCCAGCGACGGGAAGTCTTCGTCCTGGACCTTGGTTTCCTGGAGACACAGCACGTCCGGCCGGTGCTGCTCCAGCCAGCCCAGGACCAGCGGGAGGCGTTTGCGAAGCGAGTTGACGTTGAAGGTTGCGATCTTCATCCCGGGTGCGACTCCTCCTGTACATTTACATCGGGCTTGCTGCTCTCGGTGCGTGGAAGCCGCTCCGCATGCCCGCCTTCCGCCTGGAGAAACTCGGCCAGGCGCTTGTCCTCCCGCGCCGCGCGCAGAAACTTGAACCTGATCCCCCTGACACCGACCGAGCGGACGATCGCGGCCAACTCCAGGGACGGACCTTGCTCCGCGACCATGAGCCGCAGGTACACAATATCGTCGATGCCCAAGAGCATCGTGCTGTGGATCAGGCAGCCGCCCATCGAAATATCCACCAAGGTTCCCTCTCCCCGCACCCGATCCCCCGAGAATGACAAGGCGAGTCGGACCGGAATCCGGTGGTGCTCTCGCCGCTCCAGAAGGTGCCGGGGGTAGGCCCGTCCCCATCGAAAGGCCAGGAACTGGTGGGTGCAAAACTGGCAGCGAAAGGGCACGAACGCCAGCAAGCCGGCCAGGCGGTCGCCGAGCGAGCGACAGGGGGTCCTGAGCACGGGCTCCTTTCCACACTGAGGGCAGGTCAACGGCCGCATCGTTTGCTCACCTCTCGAGGTCCTTCTTTTCCTTGATTCGCCGCACCGTGCAATAGAGCGCGTAGCCCTGCGCCAGCAAGCCGGTGGCGATCAGCCCCAGCGACGTCCGGAGCCAGATCGAGTCCGGATGATCCAAGCCCTGCATCCCCAGGATAAAGCCCAGCGCGATGCAGACGATCCCCACCGACCGGGCGATCAGGGCCCCGATCCCGGCGTTGCCCATCGGATCCCCCATACCAAGCTTGCTTCAGCGTGAAGCGTCGTTCGTGAAGCGTGAAACGTGAGCCCCTCGCCGCGTCCCCGTGTCTCCGCGTCTCCCACTCGCCTCCAGCGAAATCTCAGCTCCGCACGGTACTCCGAATGATCGGGCTTGTCCATTGAGCGAAGGAAGGTTTCCTTCACGTCCTTCGACTGCAGTCAGTAGGGTCGCAGCGTCACAGATAGACCTGAACGGTGCCGAAGATCGCTGCGGGAGAGCCGAGCGGCCCGGCTAAGCCCCTGTGAACACACATGTTTTTCAAACCCTTGACCGCTTTGAGGAAAAGTCCTACAACCTGCCTATTCATCATTCAGCTTTGCACCATTTAATCGGGAGGAGGCATCATGAAGGACTCCGTACCGACGATGAATCTATGGCTGGGCTGGGTCGTCACTGGGCTGGTCGGCGGTGTGTTTGTTCTTGATCTCTTTACCCCCATCGGGGTCGCGACTCCCCTGTTGTATGCGATCCCCTTGATGCTCACCCTGTTGTCGCCTCGGCGGCGGTTGTTTCTTTTCGTCGCCGTCGCCGCCATCGTCCTGACCATAATCGGTTTCTACCTTTCTCCCCCAGGCGGCGTCCCCTGGATGGGCGCCATCAACCGCTTTCTGGCCGTCCTGGCCATCGGCGTCGCTGCAACTTTTTCTCTTCTGCACAAGCGGGTGGAGGCCCGGCTCAAATCGCTGGAGGCCCTGCTGCCCTTCTGCTCGTCCTGTAAAAGGGTCCGCGACGACCGGGGTTACTGGAAGCAACTGGAGCTGTACCTGGAAGAGCATGCGGTCACACATTTCAGCCGGGGGCTCTGTCCGGAGTGCCTGCCGAAAGAGCACGGTACGGCGTTGGGCATGCAGGACGCTAGGATGAGCAGCGTACGATAACGCTCTTCCCCCACTCGGGAGACAGCGCGCCACGGGGGATACCCCCATTTATCCCTGTATCCCTGCCTTGACAGGCGGGGCTTTCTCCGCTTCGCGGAGGAGGGTAAAAGGCCTTCGGCAGCCGCGCGTAGGTATTGTCCAACTGATTGAATTTATTCACCAGGACTCTTGGACCAGGTCCCCCAAATGTATCGGCAGACAAAGGCCTAAAGATTGTCAGGCAGTTTTCCGATAAGGGAAACGGGAGAAACCCA
>Ga0233424_10003076_pt1 | contig 11071 bp, 7 predicted proteins | sample Watercolumn_Towu_FD_181011 | JGI IMG/M metagenome (GOLD analysis project Ga0233424, IMG submission 181011) | Freshwater microbial communities from Lake Towuti, South Sulawesi, Indonesia - Watercolumn_Towuti2014_125_MG | ecosystem: Environmental > Aquatic > Freshwater > Lake | place: Indonesia... | reverse complement strand
ATCGCTAGTGCATCTGGTGTTTCAACCGCTGCTAATGATGCTCAGCAAGGACATATCTCGCAAGAACTAACGATGGCTGATGGCAAAAAAGTTTCAGTAAATGTCAGGTTAGAAACTGTGCCTAGCATTAACGGCATGGATATGGTTATGCGTTTATTCAATATGAATCAAGAAATGTACAATCTTGATCGTTTACATTTAACTGAAAAGGAACGTGCAATAGTTGATGATATTATTGCCAAGCCGAGTGGCTTAGTTTTAGTTGTCGGCCCCACAGGGTCAGGTAAAACCACAACTTTGTATTCAATGCTAAATTCGCTAAATACTGAAGAACGTAAAATAATTACCATAGAAGACCCTGTAGAATATCAATTCGCAGGAATAACTCAAATTTCAGTAACAACCCAAAATTCACAAGAAGTTAGTTTTGCAAATAAATTAAGGGCAATTTTAAGATTAGATCCTGACATTATCATGGTTGGCGAAATACGCGATTCAGATACCGCTAAAACAGCTCTTCAAGCTTCGCTTACCGGCCACCTTGTGCTATCAACATTTCACGCTAGCACAGCCGCCGCTGCACTAACCAGGATGATGGATGTAATTGGCACGAATCCACTATTTGTATCAGCAATTAGGTTAGTTATGGCTCAAAGACTAGTTAGAAAACTCGATGATTCTTCGAAATTACAATATACTCCGGATGAAAAACTTTTAAATAAAATGCAAGAAATTATCGATACCTTGCCCGATGGTGTGAATCGACCAGATTTGAGTAAAACACAAATTTTTAAAGCCGGTTCATCTGCAGATAATCCATACGGCTTTAGTGGGCAGATTCCATTGCGCGAGCAATTTTTAATGACAGGTGAAATTCGCAGTCTCCTAGAGCATCCTACAACATTATTATCGGCTCAGGAAATCGAAGCCACCGCTATCAAAAGTGGTATGACCACGATGTTGCAGAACGGAATTCTTAAAGTTTGTGCTGGCGAAACAACTCTGGAGGAAATATTCAGAGTCGTTGGTTAAGTTGCAAAAGCGAAAAATTACAGTATATTAATTAAAATTATGGGATTTCAAGATTCTAGCGCCGATACGCTTTTTGGCACAGCTATCAGTCTGTTAAAAAAACATCCAAACGAAGAGTTACGTCAGACAATTCACGCTTTGGACCAAAATGTTGAAAAACCTCAGTACGAGCTGCCTGTTCCCGAGTTTTTTGATGAATTTTATTCGGCTGCACATAGTATAAAATCTGAATCACCTAGTCGTATTCACCGATTGCCACTGGGAAAAGTCATGAGCTGTTTGGTTCAATTTTCTGATCACATTGATAATGAAATAGTTGAGAATAACTTAAAGATCGATGTTGACAAATTGGTTTGGTTTATCAAAGCGGTCACGAATCAATGTTTAGAGAGCGAGCAAAGGGTCGGGGTAGCCGATCAACTAAAAATATTCACACAATCATATGATCAAAGTATAGTCGATAGTTTGTACGAGCTTGCAATAATTAGCCGCTTCGCAGCAAGAGGCGCAGACAAGTCACTACTTCATGGCGAGATTTCTGTAGAAGATTCGAATAATTTAATAAAATCTTGGCACCGTTCAATTCGTGGTTTCGATGTGTCAAACTTAGGCAAAAATGTCACCGGCGAAACTTATTATTTTTGGACTCTTGCAGCTTGGGAAGCAACTATAAGGCATCACCCAACTGCATCAAGACTTTCTAAAATAGTATTGGGTGAGTTATTTTCTGAAGGACCAAATATCATGTACTATGTAAGGTCTAAGATTGTAAAGCAGCCTCCCCACTCTAAAGCAACTCAAGCCAGCAATTTAGGTAGGCAAGTCGGCGCAATTTTAACTACTTAATTACTTTGGCTATCGCTGGCACGAGGCGCGGGTCTAGTACCGATGGCATAATTTCATCCTTCGTTACGTTTTCGACCAAGGACGCGATAGCCGTGGCTGCCGCAATCTTGTGATCATCTGTAATTTTATGCACGCCATTATCCAGAGCGCCTCTGAATATTCCAGGGAAAGCTAGCACGTTATTAATTTGGTTGGCAAAGTCACTGCGTCCAGTGGCCACAACTTTTGCACCACCGGTCTTAGCTTCATGTGGCAGGATTTCCGGAGTAGGGTTAGCCATGGCGAATACAATTGCTCCCGAGCCCATACTTTTAATATCTTCACTAGTCAGCAAGTTTCCGCGACTTAGACCAATAAAAATGTCAGCATCTTTGATGGCATCTTGCAATGTTCCAGGTCGGGTATCCTTGCTAAATTCAAGTAACATTTTTTTCTCTTCATTCAGATCTTGCCTTGCAGGCTCTATAATACCTTTGCTATCTACGGCTATGATTTGTGGTTTGGCGTAAAGGTAAATGAGTTTAGATACTGCAACTCCAGCCGCACCTGCACCGACTATTGTTACTTTACAGTCTGACAATTTTTTTTCAGTTACTTTCATAGCATTTATAAGTGCGGCTAGCACAACAACAGCTGTTCCGTGTTGGTCATCGTGCATGACGGGAATGCTTAGCTCGTTTTTGAGTCTCTCTTCTATCTCAAAACACTTTGGTGCGGCGATATCTTCGATGTTAATTGCTCCAAAGCTGGGCGCAATGGCTTTTACGACGTCTACGATTTCGTCAGTGGTATGAACGTTAAGTACAATCGGTACGGCGTCTATATTTGCAAATTCTTTGAAAATCATAGCCTTGCCCTCCATGACAGGCATCGCTCCATATGGGCCAATGTCACCAAGACCTAGAACCGCAGAGCCGTCACTAACAACCGCTAGATTGTTGTTTATCCAAGAGTAAGGATTTAATGCCTCGCGGCCCGCGGCTGCTTCGGTTGCCACTCCACCCATGCCTGGGGTGTAATATAGGCTCAATTTTTCGCGCGTATCAAGCTTGTCACGGGCAACTATGCTAATTTTGCCCTTCTTTTCTCGGTGTAGTTTTTTTGATTGCTCGTAAATATCCATACCAACATTGTACGTTAATTGTTGAGCCATAGGTATTTTATTCTAACAACAGATGTGATATAATAATTTCAACTAAATAAGAAAGAAAAGGCAGTATTTCATAATGTCATCTGTAATTGCGCAAATTGAGGCACGCTACAAAAAAAAGCAAGTCGTAGACGTGCGGTCGGGCGACACCGTTAAAGTACATCAAAAAATTCGCGAAGGAAACAAAGAGCGTGTACAAATATTTCAGGGTTTGGTAATACGAACTGATCGTAAAAATAGTCACACTAGCCGAATAACTGTCAGGCGAATTTCGAGTGGAGTTGGGGTAGAGAAAAGTTTTTTGATTCATAGTCCGTTAGTACTAAAAGTTGAGGTAACAAAACGAAGTAAAGTAAGGCGCAATTATCTTAGCTATATGCGTAAATTAACAGGTAAATCTGCCAGGCTTAGCGGAGTAGATTTTGATCGTGATTCGGTAAATACCGTACATGACGAAAAGGCTGAAGAGGAAGAGAAACAGCTACAAGAAAAAACTGCCAACGAAGCTGCTACTAAGCGTGCCGAAGAAGAAGCCGCCAAAGCTGCCGAAGAAGCAAAAGCCGATGCGGCAATCGCTGCCCGTGAACCTGCTAACGTCGAGCAAGAAAAATAACAAAATCAAACATATTCGCTCAAGCTAGAGTGATTTTTAACACCGTGAAAATATGACAACTAACCACCACGCCGGACACGCAGCCGAACAAAGGGCAGCCAGGTATTTACAGTCCAAAGGATTTAAACTTATAGAAATTAATTGGCATACCAAATTAGTTGAGGTTGATATTATTGCAGAAAAAGCTGGCAGATTATATTTTATCGAAATAAAATATCGAAGGAATCTAGACCAGGGCAATGGTTTTGATTACATAACCTCTAAAAAAATACAACGTATGAAACTCGGCGCGGAAATGTGGCTATCCAAAAATTACTGGCCTGGTGAAGTTACATTAGCTGCCTTATCAGCAAACAGTGACGACAATTTTGAGATTTTAGAGCTAACCTAGACCTTGTTTAAGTAGTCTTGCAATAGTGGTAATTCTCGGTCGCGCCATTTTTTTCTAGACTCAATTTCGGCCATGGCAATCTTTATGTTACGAGACAAAAGTGGGTTTTTAATTTTTGTTTCAAAGAATTTATTGTATTTATTTTGCCAAGTTTTAGTCGCCAAGCTGCCAGCTGCATATCCCGGTAAATCGTCTAACATCTTGGGTCCCATATCATTTTCTAATCTTTCCCAGTTGTCTTTAAGCCACTGCCAGGTTAATTCTCGGGTTTTTTGATTACGCATGAGGTACACAAACCACCTAAATATATCCTGTGTACGCACCATACCACCTTTGTTGATAGTCTTACGCAAAACGTACTTTGCACTTTTACTATCGCTGACTTCGCAAATTCCCGCACAAAGTGCAATCTGCACATCTGGGCTAGTTGCTGTTTTATATTGGTGTAAAAGGTCATCTAAGTCTGGGTTTTCGTGCCTTACATGTGCGGTCATAATTACACCTCGGTATTCAGCTTGCAAATCTTGACAGTTTTTGGCCTTTTTGTAACTGTTTAGAGCATAGTCGATGGCGTCTGAATCTCTACCGGCGATCATAGTGCCAACTATTGTATGACGTAGCAATCGTAAATTGGTGTTATCAGCATTTTGGTCTATCCATCCAAGCTTGCTGTACCAATCGTTTGCCAACAGACGTCTTAACTTATAAAGTCTGTCCTCTAAAGATGGATGATCTTCGACAAATATGGAAATATGGCCGAGTATGCGTGCAAACATACTCCAAACTGCTTCACGATCTTCCTTATAACTGGCTCTTAGTACTTCCAAAGCCTGAATTATACTGGCTTGGCCGCTTCTAGAAATCAGTATAAGATCATTAAGCGCGTTGACCCTTGCTGCTGCACCAAGAGATCTATTTTTGATTGAATCTTTTAAGTAATTTTTAGTACCTTCATCTAAGTAGTTAACAACGTAGTGGCCTGCGGAATTAATGTTCAAAATGAGCGGCAATTTGGTGCGTGTGGATACGGTGTGATGGACTGTCTTCAAAATAATTGGTTCAGTCTTTTGGTTAGCAAGAAGTGGTAACGGCCAAATTTGGTCGCTACTGGTTTTGTCTAGTAATAATCGATTTTGAGTTAGTTCGTAAGTATTTTCGCCAGATTTATTAACGATTACAATTGGCAAGCCTGACTGATCAAGCCATGGATCCATCAAGGCCTTAACTTGGATATTGCTGGCTTGATGTAGCGACGTCCATAAGTCGTCGCGGGTGGTGTTTTGGTAGGCGTGATTTTTGAAATAGTTTTTCAGGCCCTTTCTAAAAGAATTGTCACCTATATACTCGCGTAACATATACAACAATCGAGCACCCTTGGTATAGACTATGGCCGGGTCGAAAAGCCCGTTAACTTCATCTGGGTGGTTTACCTTAGCGCGGACAGGCTGAACGTCAGCAAAAACATCACGGTTGCTAGCCAAAATAACATCGCTAATGGTGTATTGTTCCCATTGGTTCCAGTCTGGGTGTAAAAAGTCTAGGGCGATATGTTCCATTATGCTGGCGAAACTCTCATTTAGCCACAAATAATCCCACCACTTCATAGTAACTAAATTACCAAACCACTGATGTGATAATTCATGCGCTATAACCATAGAAACGTACTGTTCGCTAGACAATGATCTGTTTTTCGGGTCTACGAGCAAGGCAACTTCTCGGTAGGTAATTAATCCCCAATTTTCCATTGCACCCGCGTCAAAGTCTGGTAATGCAACTTGGTCACACTTTGGTAAAGGAAAAGGTGTATTAAAATAATCGCAATAAAAATCTAATAACTTAGCACCTTCTTTGGCACTATATGTAAGGTGGTTTTTAGGTTGTGCTACCGAGCCCCAACTTCTAAATAATACTCCATTTTTACTCTTAGCTTGGGCGAATTGCAGCTCACCAGCCACGAATGCCAACAAATACGTAGACATCTTTGGGGTTTGCATAAATGTAACGATTTTTTTATTTTTTTCGTTTCTAGTATTTAATTCGGGCATATTACTTAGAATAACGTCGTTTTTATCTCCAGAAATTGTTACGTCAAAAGTAGCTTTGGCCTCTGGCTCATCTATGCAGGGCAATACTTCTCGTGCGTGATGCGATTCAAATTGTGTTACCAATATAGTTTTTTCTTTTCCAGCATGGTTAAACCGACTTGGGTATAACCCAACCATGGGATCAGTTATTTTGCCACTAAATTCAATCCAAATTTCGTATTCGCCGTTATAGATCGTATCACTTGTATGTAGCCTGAGTTCGTTTAATTTTTGATGTGTATTTATGCGAATAATATTTATATCAACCTTATTATTTTTTTTATCAATCTTGGCAATTTTTGCACTTACAATTTTTAAACCCTTTTGGTGAAGAACTAACCGGTTAGCCGGTCGTCCTACTTTTTGTCCAGCAATTTTAACATTACCGTTAAAGTTCAACATATCGCGATTTAGGTCAATAAACAACTTATAATTAGATGGTCTAAAACTTTGGACTAATCTAGGAGCCTTTTTCATCAGTACATTTTATCATGGCAGAAATGATGGCATTGACGCGTGGCGTTATGTAGGGTTATAATGGTTGTAATCCGATCCGACCAAACAGGTCGGACTTTTTAAATCAAGAGGAGAAAAATATGGACTTAGATATAAAACAATTGGCTTTAGCGGTAAAAACTATTGCTGAAGAAAAAAATTTGCCCGAAGAGTCTGTCCAAGAGGTTGTTGAACAAGCCTTAGCTGCAGCGTATCGTCGTGATTATGGAGATCGCGAACAGGAAATACGGGTAAACATGAATTTGCACACAGGTGATATAGATATATATGTCACTAAAGAGGTGGTTGAAAAAGTTGGTGACTCAAATTTCGAAATCAGCGTTAAAGACGCCAAAAACCTTAAGAAAGAGTCAAAGATTGGTGACATGATTGAAGTTTATGAAAAGGTTGAAGATTTTGGACGTGTAGCAGCTCAAACCGCCAAACAAGTTGTACTTCAAAGATTGCGTGAAGCTGAACGTGAAATAATTATGAATGAATACGAAGACAAAATTGGAACTGTAATTAATGGCATAGTTTCCAGGGTTGAGGGGCGCGTAATAAGGGTTGACTTGGGTAAAGCTCAAGCAATCATGCCGATTGGTGAACAGATTCAGGGTGAACGATACTATCCCGGCCAGCGAATCAAGGTTTTTCTTAAAGATGTAGAACGAGGTTTCCGTGGTCCGCAACTAGTAGTGTCACGTGGAAATAATCAGTTTATAGAATGGCTATTTCGAGCCGAAGTACCGGAAATGGAGACCGGTGCCGTTGAAATAAAAGACATTGCTCGTGAGGCCGGAGTACGAAGTAAAATTGCGGTTGCAAGTTCGGTTCAAGGTGTAGACCCGGTTGGGACTTTTGTAGGCGGCCATGGCACTAGGGTGAACGCTGTAATGAGCGAAGTTGGTGAGCAAGAAAAAATTGATATTGTGGTTTGGGACTCAGATCCAAAAACTTACATTATAAATGCTATAAGCCCAACTAAAGTATCTAATGTAGAAATCGATGAGCAAAACAAAAAAGCTAAAGTAGTTGTTCCAGAAGATCAGTTAAGTATCGCCATTGGAAAAAGCGGTCAAAATGTTCGTTTAGCTAGCAAGCTTGCCGGATATGATTTGGATATTTCTGCCGAAAAAAGTGCAAAAGATAATGAACAGTCAACGGAGGAACTTAAGCCTACAGGACCACCAAAACTCAAGAAAAAGGAACAGCTAGAGAGTAGTTTGCTTGAAGCCATCGAAGAGCACGGCGAAGAAAAATAATCCAGTAGTTATAATAAATTTAGCACTCTTGACACGTGAGTGCTAATTCAGATATTATGATTAGGTGAGCAATAATTCTCCGAAAGTGGGTATAAACAATGCTACCTAATAGCGCAGATTTTCAAGAATTTTTAAACAATTTAACTGACAATGCTTTGCAAAGCCTAAGGCATGCTGGCGCAATAGCGCAAAGTTTAGGTAGTGCCTATGTAGGTACTGAACATTTGCTTTTGGGTGTCTTAGCGCAAGAAAGCAGCGTGGGTGCCAAAATGTTGGAAAATGCTGGGGTAACCCTTGACAGAGCTAGGTTGGCATTAAACCTAACCCCAAAGACTTTGGTCATAAATATTGGTGCAAAAGGCTTAAGCGAAATTGCCAAGTTAACTTTAAAAATGGCCTCTGATGTTGCCCAGGATTTTAATCAAGAGGTTACTGGTACAGAGCATATTTTGTACAGTATCTTGTCGCAAAAAAATGCACGTGCCACAACACTTCTTCGCGATATGAATGTAAACTTGGATGCTCTGAATTCTGAAATCGAACAATTTTTAAACAGACAGCAATATGACGAACACGGCAATGTGAGCAATCGTAAAAGCAAAAAGCGCAACAAAACAGCACTAGATGTTTTTGGTACTGATTTAACAGATTTAGCGAGGCAAAATAAGCTAGACCCGGTGGTTGGTCGAGATGCTCAGATTAGAAGGCTAATTACGATATTGAATAGACGCACGAAAAATAATCCTGTATTAATTGGTGAGCCCGGTGTTGGTAAAACTGCCATTGTTGAGGGTTTGGCTCAAAGAATTGTCCAAGATGATATTCCAGACAGCCTGTCTGAAAAACGTATTATAATGCTTGACCTTGCTGGCATGATTGCAGGTACAAAATATCGTGGTGAGTTCGAAGATAGACTTAAAAAAGTTATGTTAGAATTGGAATCAGATAAAAAATCCATCGCCTTTATTGACGAACTACATTTAATCGTTGGTGCTGGAGCGGCAGAAGGCGCAATGGATGCCGGGAATATATTAAAACCGGCATTGGCAAGAGGCAAAATTCAACTTATTGGCGCGACTACCACTAGTGAATATACTAAACATATCGAAAAGGACGCGGCCTTAGAGCGTAGATTCCAACCAATTATCGTACCTGAAGCGACTCCAGCAGAAACGCTTGCAATTCTAAAAGGGCTTAAAAAACATTACGAACAATTTCACGCTGTTGAAGTAAGTGATGAAGTACTTGAAGATACTGTTGCGCTGGCGAAAAGATACGTTCGCGATAGGTTCATGCCTGACAAAGCTATCGATTTGATGGACGAAACTGCCGCATATATAAGAGTCGACAAGGGTAAAACACCACCGGAAGTTCGTAAACTTCAAAAAGAATTAAAACTCATGAACATTCGTCGCGAAGAAGCGGCCGACGCAGAAGAATACGAAAAAGCTGCCGTGTATAAAACCAAAGCAGTACAAATACAAGACAAACTCGACGAACTTTTAAAAAGTGCACGACAAAACAATAAATTAGTAATGAACAGTGAAGATGTCGCTGAAGTCGTAGCTCGTATGACCGGTGTACCAGTAAAAAAAGTTATACAGTCTGAGGCTAAATATTTGCTAGAGCTTGAAAAGAAACTTTCGAAATATATAATCGGCCAAACAGAGGCAGTCACGGCAGTTTCGAGGGCGATCAGACGTAACAGGGTTGGAATTAGCAGTGGTAGCCGACCAGTTGGTTCGTTTGTGTTTTTAGGGCCAACTGGCGTTGGAAAAACCGAAACAGCAAGGGTATTAGCTCGAGAATTTTATGGTACTAACGATGCTTTGATTAAAATTGATATGAGCGAGTTCGCTGAAAGACACACTGTTTCTAGACTTGTAGGTGCACCGGCTGGTTACGTTGGTTATGACGACGGCGGCCAACTTACCGATAAAATTCGTCGACAACCATACAGCTTGGTACTTTTTGATGAAATCGAAAAAGCACATCCTGAGGTGTTTAATATGCTACTGCAAATCTTAGAGGACGGCGTATTAACCGATGCCAAGGGTCGCAAAATTGATTTTAGTAACACTATAATAATTATGACCAGCAATCTTGGAGCAGAAAAGTTACAAAAGGAAGCCGATCTCGGATTTCATATTAATTCGAAAACCCACAATGATGATTTAGATGAACTACACAAAAGGAACCAAGAACGAGTTACAGACGAGCTAAAAAAAATTATGCGTCCTGAACTGATGAACAGGATTGATAAAATAGTTGTATTTCGAGCGCTAACTAAAAAAGATGCTTCAAAGATATTAGATTTACAAGTAGAAGAACTTCAAGATCGGTTAGTAAAACACGGGCTCGTAGTTAAACTAACTAGCACGGCAAGAAACTATTTACTCGAAAATGGCTACGATCCGCTTAATGGAGCTCGTCCGATGAGACGTCTTATTCAGGAAACAGTTGAAGATCAAATAGCTATGCAACTATTGGGTTCCAAGAATATCAAAGGAAGCGTGGTTTCGGTCTCGGCAAAAAACGGTGAGCTTAGCTACTCGACAGTAAAAGAATAGTGCTAAACTATAGCTTGTGGCTACCACAAAGACTAAACGAGTTTTAGCATTATTCTTAACCATAATATTGTTTTCTTTAGTTGGTTATGGAATTTCTGCTAGGCAAAATATTGAAGACTGGTGGAGGTTACGAAATTATAAGCCATCTACAATTATTGAGGGTCTTGCCTCTGCCACAACAATGAATGAATTTGGTCGAAAATTATTCTATGTTTACGAACCGATACTAAACGATAAAAATACGTTTAATCAAAATTGTAAAGACAGCGAAAAATCGGTCGTCTTGGGCTGCTACGTGAGTAAAACCGGTATTTATATCTTTGATATTACAGACGAAAGATTAGCTGGGATAGAGGAAGTGACGGCGGCTCACGAAATGTTGCACGTGGCTTACGAACGACTCAGTAAAGACAAAGCTTGGGTAGATAACATGGTAACAAATGCCTTTAAAGAAGTAAAAAGTGAGCGAATCAGAAAAACTATAGAACAATATAAGGCAAAAGATAACACAGTAGTGACAAATGAATTGCACTCTATTCTTGCAACCGAAGTTAGAAATTTACCTAAAGATCTTGAGAACTACTACAGCAAATATTTCACAAATCGAAAGGCGATAGTTGATCTT
>Ga0233424_10003073_pt1 | contig 11077 bp, 6 predicted proteins | sample Watercolumn_Towu_FD_181011 | JGI IMG/M metagenome (GOLD analysis project Ga0233424, IMG submission 181011) | Freshwater microbial communities from Lake Towuti, South Sulawesi, Indonesia - Watercolumn_Towuti2014_125_MG | ecosystem: Environmental > Aquatic > Freshwater > Lake | place: Indonesia... | reverse complement strand
CATGAAGAAGGCACGCTGGTTCGGCGCCGTATTGGTCGGCTTGCTCGCCGTAGCCGCAAGCGCTCAGGAGGCGAAGAAGCCTCGCCTTGACGCGGTCGGCGACACCTTGCCCGCGCAGGCACTGCATCGCTTCGGCACGTCGCGGTTCTGCACGCAGACGGAGGTCGCCTGGCTCAGCATGTCCCCCGACGGCAAGTTCCTCGCAGCCGCCGACCGCGAAGGCCGCGTCTACCTGTGGGAAACCAAAACGGGCAAGCAGTTCTTCATCTCCTCCACGAACAGCGGCAAGCGCGTCGTCTTCTCGCCCGACAGCCAATGGCTCGCGATCGGCGAGGAAGGCAATTTCGAGGTGCGCAACCTGCACAAGAAGGAAATGCCGCGCCTGCCGTTGGGACAGGGGCCGCGCGCGTTCGTCTTCTCGCCGGACAGCAAGGCGATCGCGGTCGCGCAGGCGGACGAAGCCGATATCTTCATCTACGAGATCGAATCGGGTCGCGAGATCAAGCGGCTGCCCGGCCAGGCAGGGATGATCCGCTCCCTGGCATTCAGCCCCGACGGCAAGCTCCTCGCCGCGGCTTACGCAGCTGAGCCCGATCCGGACAATGAGACGCCGACCGTGCAACTCGTCGTCTGGGACGCCGTCAAGGGGGAGAAACGCAAGGAGTGGGAGCATGCGGCCAAGCAGGTCAAGCGGATCGCATTCCTCAACGACAACAAGACGCTGGTCGCGCAGTTCACGACGCGGCTTGTGGGCTGGACGGCGCTCACCGGCGAGGCTCAGCCCACGGTCAACACCATCGTAGGCACCTCGTTCGCGTTCGATGCCGAGCAAAAGATATTCGCGAGCACCGATGGTCCCAAGGTATATGAGTTCCCGTCGCAGAAGCTCCTCAAGACGTTCAAGGCGGATACGCTCCTGAGGCACATCGCCATGTCGGCCGACGGCAAGCTGATGGCGGCGACCGTGGCCCGCTTCGAGACCGCGTCGCCGCGCATCTTGCTGTGGGACATCGAAAACGAGAAGCCGATCAACGTGAACGAGGAGCACAAGCACTACATCGACGCCGTCGCGTTCTCGCACGACGGCGCCTACATCGCGACGGCGTCGAACATCGAAGGCTACGCGCGCGTCTGGGACGCCCGCACCGCCAAGCTCGTCCACGCGCTGCACCTCGACGGCCTGGCCGCCAAGCGCTCGGGCGGCCCGCGCAGCCGGCGCTCGCTTGCCGATGCGCTGGCGTTCGCGGCCGATCGGCCCGAGCTGTTCGTGTCCGGGCAGCGCTGGGACCTCAAGTCCGGCCAGCCGATCCAGCAAAAAGGCGATGACGACTTCATGTTCGAGCAGACCAACAGCTACCGCGCCGTCACCTCTCCGGACGCGCGCGTCGCCGCCAGCTTCCTGAACGGGCACGCCCTCATGTTCTGGGACCCGGCCAAATCGGTCGCGCTGCACACGATCGAGCCGGAAAAGAAAAACCGCGGCGACTGGTTCGCATTCGCCTTCGCGCCCAACCGCAAAATCGCGGCGGCCGGCAAGTGGTTTGCGCCGATCACCGATCCCATGGACGAGACGTTGCCGCCGACCATCCAGCTCTGGGACATCGAGGCCGGCAAACGCGGCAAGACCATGCGCGGCTTGCCCACACCGGTCGCACGCCTGATGTTCTCGCCCGACGGCGAAACGCTTGCGGTCATCAGCTTCCCGACCCGCCTCGAACTCTGGCACCTGCCGACCGGCCGGCTGCTGCGCGAAATGTTCCTGGAAGAAATCGAGGAGTTGCCCAAGGTTTATTCGATGCCGACCGTCGCGTTTTCGCCACACGGACAGTGGCTGGCATTCACCCACCAGGAAGGCGAGATCATCCTCGTCGAGACGCTGACCGGCAAGGAAATCCAGAAGCTGCGCGGCCATCAAGGCTTCATAACCAGTCTGGCCTTCTCGCCCGACAATCGCCGTCTGCTCTCCGGCGGCCGCGATACCACGGCCCTGCTCTGGTCGATCACGCCGGAGAACCCGCCGCTGCCCACCGACTGGAAGGACGCCGAGAAGCTCTGGCAAACGCTCGGTGCTTCGCCGGAATTCGCTTACAAGGTCGTGTGGGCGCTCATGGCGCATCCCGACAAGGCGATCGATGTGATCGACAAGCGATTGAAGCCCGATGAAGGCGCCAGCGAAAAGGAAATCCGCGAGTTGATCCGCAACCTCGCTTCGCCAAAATTCACCCAGCGCGACGTGGCCATGCGCCGCCTGAAAATCATCGGCACCCGCTCGTTGCCGCTGCTCGAAGAAGCGTTGAAAGGCTCCCCCGACCTGGAAACGACACGCCGCATCCAGGAATTGCTCCGCACGGTCGAGACCACGCTCACGCCGGAGATGCTGCGCGACCTGCGCGCCATGCAAGTGCTCGAGATGATCGGCACAGCCGGGGCGCGGACGATCCTCACCGACATCGCCCGCGGCGACGCCGGCGCCGGCAAGACGCGGCACGCGCAGGCCATACTCGACCGGTGGAAGGAAACGACGCCGGCGCCGCGCTAAGGCGACCGGCAGGAGTTAGAGATCAATCCCGACGACAGGGGCTGACTTTGGACCGATCAACTCGGCCTTTGGATCGGCCTGTGGAAGGGCAATTACCAGGGCAAGCGCGGCACCTATCTTCGCTTCCACGACAAGGACGGCAAGATCATCCCCACCGCCATGGAACGACAGGACGCCGCCCAGGCAGAAATGGCGCGGATGAAGTCAAAGACGAAATGGACCGGAAACAGAGTAGGCACTGTCCACCTGCTTCGACCGTCGCATCCGAGGAAAATCCAGAGACACAAATCCAAATAAGACGCTCCTCCGTCCTGTTACCTAGAACGTCGCCATTCCTGGACGGGGGCCTCAAAATGAAGCACCATCTGCTCGCAATTCTCATCGTCGCCGCCGCCGGCGCGTCTGCGTTTGCTCAAACCGACGCCGACCCGCCTGTCATCAAGAAGATGCAGGACCTGGGGACCGTCTACGTCACGCGGCGGCCGGTCAAGAAAGTGAAGAAGGATGACGACCCACGGGCTGTGCCAGGCGAGAAGGACCAGGCGCCAAACGCCATCATCGGCATCGATTTTCGGCCGATGGCCGGGACCGACTCGGCGAAGATTGCCGAGGTCGTCAAGGAACTGGACACTTTGCCCGAGCTTGAGACGATCCTGTTGCTCGGCCAGGATGTGGCGGACGACTCGATCGAAGCATTGCCGGCGTCGAAGAAATTGCTTCACGTGCAGTTCTTCAACACGCAGATCACGGACATGGGCGTCGCCAAGCTCGCACGGCTGCCGAACCTGCAGACCTTCAAATACACCGGGATGGGCCTCACCGACCGCGGCATGGAGGCGATCGGCAAGATGAAGACGCTGCAAACGATCCACGTGACCGACGCCAAGATTGGCGACAAGGGCGTGCTCGCCCTGCGAGGCCTGGTCAATCTGCGCCGCCTGAACGTCGAGAACACATTGGCGTCGGAAGAATCGATCGAAGAGCTGCGCGCCATGCTGCCGCGTCTGAACAACATCGACCGTTCGCTTTTCTGATGAGTCCATCCAGGCGCCGTGTGCGTCTAATCACTTCAATTTTCGCCCCTCGCACCTCAATAGGTGGCCCGTCCGCCGGAAATGTCATAGCACTGGCCCGTCGTGAAGCTCGCTTCGGCGCTGGCGAGGAAATGCACCAGCGCCGCCACTTCTTCCGGCTTTCCCACCCGGCCCATCGGAATCTTCGACACCATGTAATCGATCGTCGTCTGCGGCAATCCCTCCAGGATCGGCGTGGCAATGACAGCCGGCGAGATCGCGTTGACCGTGATATCGCCCTGGCCGGCCAGCTCCTTGGCCAGCGACTTCGTGAAGCAGATCACGGCCGCCTTGCTCGCGGAATAGGGGCCTAGGGTGGGGTTGCCTTCCTTGCCCGCGATCGAGCCGACATTGACGATGCGGCCATATTTCCGCTCGCGCATGGTGTTGATTACGGCCTTGCAGCACAGGACCGGGCCGACGACATTGATCGCCAGAACAGAATCCCAGTCTGCTTTGCTGAGTTCCCAGAGCTTGCCTGCCTTGCCGGTGATGCCCGCGTTGTTCACGAGGATGTCGATCGGCCCGAGATGCTCGACAATGTCCTCGACGGCCGTCTCGACATCGGCTTCGCTAGTGACGTCCCCCGCTGTCGCGTGCCCGCCGACCTCGAGCGCGACGCGCTGAGCCGCGGCGGCGTTGCGATCGAAGACGCCGACCTTTGCACCGGCTGCCGCCAGGCGCTTGCAAATCGCCTCGCCGATCCCCTGTCCACCGCCTGTCACGAGAGCGACTTTGCCGTCGAGCCGAAAGAACGTCATACAGACTCCAAGCCCCACCATGAGCGCAGCGATTGGTGGAGGTCGATCCCGCATGTCGCCAGCCCCACTAATCGCTGCGCTCATGGTGGGGCATACCTACGCTCACAAGTACAATGGATTCTATGAAAATCCTCGTCATCGAAGCTGCCGGCCTGCACCTGGGTTATCTCGGCTGCTACGGCAACGACTGGGTCGCCACGCCCAACCTCGATCGCCTGGCGGCCGACGGGATCGTCTTCGATTGGCATTTCGCGGACCAGCCGGAACTCGACTTCACAACGCCCTTCGAGCAGCGCGGCGGTGCTGGGCCACAGTCCGTGAGGCCGCGCGTGGTGCGCTGCGCGAATCCGCTGAGCTTCGCTGCGGATGTGCTGGCGGCGCTCGAGACCGATGCACCGTGGGTCTGGATCGAAGGGCCGAGCCTGCTGCCGCCGTGGAAGCACGATGACGAGTTGCTGGACGTTTACTTCGACGAGGACGATGTCGAGGAGGGATTGTCGGCCTGGCGAAATCCGCCGCTGGCCGACGTGAGTCTGAACGACGCCGAGGTGCTGCAACTGCAGAACACCTACGCCGCGGTCGTTACCGCCTTCGATGCTCAACTCGGCGCCTTGCTCGAACGCGCCCTGCTCGACGACACGTTTATTTGCGTCACCGCGCGCTCGGGGTTGCCGCTGGGCGAACACGGCATGATTGGCGCGCCGCGACCGATGCTGCACGACGAACTGGTCCACATCCCGCTCGTGATGCGAATGCCCGACAATCAATACGCCGGACTGCGGATTGGAGCGCTGACGCAATCGAGTCACTTGTGTCCCACGCTGCTCGACGCGCTCGGCCCGGCAGCAGGCACGGCCGGAGCAAGCCTGTGGCCGCTGCTGCGCGGCGAGAAATCCGAACTGCGTTCGCACGCCATATGCACTCTGCGCGTCGGCAACGAGCAGCGCTGGCTGGTGCGAACCGCCGACTGGGCCTATCACGTGTCAACGCCGTCCGGCGCCGCGCCGCAGCTTTTCGTCAAACCCGACGATCGCTGGGAAGTGAACGACCTCTGCCAGCAGCAGAGCGAAATCGCCGCGGAGCTCGATGCGCTGCTTACTGCAACGAACGCCAAGCGAGGAGATTCCCCATGACCTGGCTGGAAGAATTCAAAGCATTCATTCGCCGCGGCAACGTGATTGATCTGGCCGTCGCGGTCATCGTCGGCGGCGCGTTCAACAAGATCGTCGCCTCGCTTGTCGGCGACGTCATCACGCCGGTGCTAGGCGTCGCCACCAAGCAAGGCGACATCTTCTCCGGCCTCGATATCCCGCTCTACGGCGACGCCGTCATCAAGCTCGGCGCTTTCCTGCAATCGATCATCAGCTTCCTGATCATCGCCTTCGTGGTTTTTCTGCTCGTCAAAGGTCTGAACGCAATGCACGTCCAGCGGCTCCTCGAAGGCGAGCCCAAGCCAGCCGACCTTTCGACGCAGGAGAAGCTGCTGACCGAGATTCGCGATTTGTTGAGAGCGCAAATGGAGGGGAGGAGCAAGGTTGAACCCCCGCCGCCTCCCCCCGGCACGATTCTCACCGGCAAAAGCGCAGAGTAGCAGGCACACTCCGTGTGCCGTGGCGGCGTGCGGACGGCGCAGAGCAGCAGGCATTGCGGTCCCTGTCTGCGCGCGGACGGCACACGGAGTGTGCCTGCTACTCTGAACCGCAAACCGCTCTAGCAGGCTGCTGAAAAACTCGGACCGTTGGTCTGCCGGTCGAAAATCGAAGCCATTAGAGCGTTCGGATCGCAGATTTTCGGATGACGGCACGATCTAAATGTCATTACGGTGTCCGTTTCGAAAACCAACAGAGTTTTTCAGCAGCCTGCTAGTCCACAAACATCGCCTCATTTGTCAGCAGCAGGACCTGAGCATACTGCTCCCACGCAGTCAGCTGGGATTTCTCCGCGCTCGCCGGCGCTTCGACGAATTGCAGGCCTGCACGTACTTCGACTGCCGTGGCCTGACGCTGATAGACCAGGCGATAGAGTTCCTGCACGCGCGCTTCGCCGGCCGATTTCGCCGTCCGTGCCGAAAGCGCCTTGGCCTGCTCGATCATGAAGGGCGCGTTCAGGCCGAAAAGCGCCTGTTGCGGCACGGTCGTCATGGGCCGGCGTTCCACCGTCTGATCGGGGGACGCAAAGTCGAAAGAGCGGAACAGCCCCGGCAGGCTTTGCCGATCCACGAGTCCGTACACCGTTCGCCGCGCGTTTTTCGCATCATTGGCGATATCGACCGGCCGGCCGCCCAGCGTGCGATCCAGCTTGCCACTGACGGCGAGCAGTGAGTCGCGCATCGCTTCGAGGTCGAGGCGTTGGCGATTGGCTCGCCAGTAAAGGCGATTCTCCGGATCGAGCTTGCGCGCGTCGGGGCGATCGAAGCTGGCCTGCTGATACGCTGCCGACAGGACGATGGCGCGATGTAACTTCTTCATCGACCAGGCGAATCCGCCTTCAGCGCCCGGACCGGCGAAGGTGTGCGCCAACCAATCGAGCAACTCCGGATGACTGGGGGGCGTGCTGCGCGAACCGAAATCGCTGGGCGTGCTGACGAGGGGTTCGCCGAAATGATGCATCCACACGCGGTTGACGAAGACGCGCGCAGTGAGGGGGTTCTCTGCAGACGTGATCGCGTGCGCCAGATCGAGACGGCCGCTGCCGTGCGTGAACGGGGTGCGCTTCTCACTTGCCAGAACACGCAGGAACTGTCGCGGCACGTGCTGGCCAGGGCTTGCCGGGCTGCCGCGCCGGAAGATGCGCGGCTCGGCGATGTCGGCGGCGTCGTAAAGCACCATCGCCCGCGGCGGGTTATCCGGCAACTTCAAAGCCGCCTTGTCGATTGCCGTACGCATCGCGCCAAACTGGTCCTTCTCGCCGCGCGACATGTACAACCATGACTGCGCCTTGGGAAAGAAACCAGGGCTGTCCTTGCCGGCCACGACGTCGAAGAGCGGCTGGTCGGCGCCGTCGGGCCGTTGCCCTTTCGAGCGCACGTAGACGTCCTTGAGCAGCTTGCCGTAGGCGCGGGCGACGTCCGCCTTGCTCTTGGGCTTCGCATCGAGCAGCGCATCGCGCACGCGCTGATGGAGCTTGGGACGCCAGGCCTCGATGACCTGGGCGGCCTGGCGTTCATACTGCGTATCCGGAATCGACATGAGCTGGCGCCACGGCGCAAAAATCGGATCTTCATCGCGCGGCTGATCCAGATACTTGCGCCAGCGATTGACCGTCGGCGGCCGCAGATCGCTCGGCGCGAGCGACAGGAAGTAGATCGCCGTCTCCGCGAGGTCCGGCTCCGTGGTCGCTGCTTGCAACAGGTAGTCGCCGACGCGCTGCCGGGCCGCCTCGATGAGCAAGGCGTACTGGCCATCGACGAGCTTTTGCAGCTTCTCGCGGTGCGGGGCGATCTTCTCTTCGTAGGCGGCCAGCCCCTTGCAATTCTCCGGCTCATCCGCGAGCGGCAACTCCAGCGGCGCCTCGGCGTTCGCGAACACGCCGTAGAGCGAGTAGTAGTCGGCCGTCGGCACGGCGTCGTACTTGTGATCGTGGCAGCGGGCGCACGACACGGTCAGCCCAAGGAGGCCGCGCGTCACCGTGTCGATGCGGTCGTCGATGACGTCGTGGATGTTGTTGTCGTACATTCGCCCCAGCGTCAGAAAGCCGAGCGCCGCCAAGCGCCAGGGCTCGACCTTGAGCTGATCGGCCGCAAGCTGTTCGTGCACGAAGCGGTCGAACGGCGTGTCGTCGTTGAAGGCGCGGATGACGTAATCGCGATAGGTGTAGGCGTACGGCCTGACGCGATCGTCGCCGAACATGAGGACGCCGTCTTTGGTGTCGGCATAGCGCGCGACGTCGAGCCAATGCCTGGCCCAACGTTCGCCATAGTGCGGCGATGCAAGCAATCGATCGACGACGGCCGCCCAGACTTCTCCCCGTTTAGCGCCCGGCGCGTCCCATGCCTTTCCAAATTCCTCGACTTCAGCGAAGGTCGGCGGCAACCCGATCAGGTCGAAGTACACGCGCAGCAAGAGCGTCCGCGCGTCGGCGCCTGGCGAGGGCGCGAGTCCCTTATCCTCCAACTTCGCCAGGACGAATGCGTCGATAGGTGATTTTACCCATGCCCGATTTTTCACGGCCGGCTCGGCCTGCCTGCGCACCGGCTGGTACGCCCAGTGCTTGCGCGCCGCTTTGAAGTCCATCCCTTTCGCGACTGCCTTCTCGTCGCGCGGATCGGGCGCGCCGATCGTCACCCAGTGCTCGAGGTCCGCGATCGCATGCGCCGGCAGCTTACTCATCTTCGGCATCTTGAACTTCGGGTCAGTCTGCCGGACCGCCTTGACGAGCAGGCTTTCGTCGGGTTTGCCGGGGACGATCGCTGGCCCGTTGTCGCCGCCGCGCCGCAGCGCCTCGCGCGAATCGAGCAGGAGGCCGCCCCGCTCCTTGCCGGCTTGCCGCGAATGGCAGCCATAGCAATGCTCGACGAGCACGGGCCGAATCTTTTTCTCGAAGAAATCGGCGCCGTCCTGCGCAAAGAGGCTCGGCGTAATCGCGATCATTCCCAGGATGGCGAGCGTGTGGCGCATCGGTTCGACCTCCTTCGATTGATCATACGTTTGAGCTGCCTACAATCCACTTCGACAATCCGCTGTCAAAAGAGGACCAATCATGCGCTCCTTTGCACCTATCGCCGTTGTCGCGATGACGCATTTCCTCGCCAATGCGGCTAACGTGTTCGCACAGCCGACGCCGCGGAATTATCCCTACGTCGAGATCGAAGGCAAAGTCGAGGAATTCCGCTTCCTGCGCGACTGGCGCGTCTATTACTGGCGGCAGGATTGCACGCTCAGGGTGCGCGACGACGCCGGCAAGGTGCATCGCGTCATCAGCCGGGAGCCGACGCCGTGGACCGACTATCGACTCGGCACGACCTACACGGGCCTGGGCGTGGACTGGACGCGCCAGCCGCGCGTCAAGATCATCGGCGTCCAGGCCATCGATCGCGTCCCCGAGGACTTCTACGACATCAAGCTCGATGCGAAGGCGACGGTGACCGCGTTCATCATTCGCGTGGAGAACGCCAAGGAAAAGCGCTGGGACGATTTCTACGTCAACAACTGGTTCCACAAATGGGGGGATGACGCCGACGTCAAGGTGCTAAAGCACTACGCCAACGATTCACCCAACTACACGGTCTACGGCTACCTCGGAACGATCGCCGCGCCGTTCGACGAGGAAGGGAAGGGACTGTTGAAGAAGTATCCCGACGCCAACATCTTCCATGGACGTGTCGCGGCCGTGAAGAATCCGGCAAAGAACGAGGTGGGCTACGAGGTGCGGGTGTTGCATTTGCTAGGGCGCGACAAGAAAACGGCTCGCTATCAGGTCTTCCACGGCGATCCAGGCCAACTCGAACGCCTCGACGGAGTTGCGCCGCCGGAAGCGAAAAAGAAATAACCAAGGACTCGTAGGACTCGTTCCCAAACTCTGTTTGGGAACGCGACGTCCGAAACTCCGTTTCGCGTCCCTTGCATTGGCGCGACGCACGCGGCCGGTTCGTACCGCGAAACGGAGTTTCCCATTGTGCGTTCCCAAACGGAGTTTGGGAACGAGGTAAAGGTAAACGAACGAGGTAACGAAGTGAAGCGGCAATGCGTCACTTCACTTCGCTCTTGGCACGGATCTGGTACTCGGTACCGGTGAATTGCCGGTCGTTCAGCAGCATCTCGCGGCATTCCTGAGCGCGCTCAGCGTTATTGAGCTGCTCGAAGCACTTCCACAGGTAGTAGAGCGCTCGCGCATGCTGGCCGCGGTCCTGGTTGAAGACGGCGTCGACCCAGAGGAACTCCCAGAGCGCCTCGTTGTAGCGGGTGGCCTTGAAGTAGCATTCGCCGAGCGTGTTGTGGGCCATCGCCTTGATCTGCTTGTCGTTATTTTCCTTGACGACCTGCTGCAAGATCGGCACCGCCTCGTCGTTCTTCTTTTGCCCGACCAGCACCTCGGCGCGAGCCATCTTGACGCGCGAGGCGAAAGCGGGGTTGCCCTTCGCCTTGACCTCCAGTACGTCCAGCTTCTTCTGCGCCTGCGCGATGTTGCCCGCACGCACATTGACCTGCACCACCTCGAGTTCAGCGGCCGTGCGAACGTCCGGCGGCAGCGCATCCATCTCCGACATCTCCTGGAAGGTTTGCTCGGCCCCCTTGTAGTCCTTCGCATCGAGCTGAAGCTGGGCGATCATCGGCATGACGTGCACGATCTGCCAGCTGTTGGGGTACGCAGTCTTGAAGGCTTGCAGTTTGGTAAGCGCCTTGTCGGTCGGCAAAGAGTCGTTGACAGCCTGCTTGACCATGAGGACCGCCACCCTGTATTCGAGCGTGCGCTTGGCCGACTTGTGCGCCTGCATATCGGTGAGCGTCTTGTTGTAGGCGGTGATCGCCGCGGAAAGGGCGACCTTGCGCTTGGCCGGGTCGCTGGCGTCGCCCGCCTCTTTGTCCGCGTCGCGGGCGATCTTGTAGGCGCCACCCGCCAAACGCAACTCGGCCGGCTTTATGTCGTCGTAGGCGATATCGATCACATCCGCCGCTGGGATGAGTTCGTCCACCTTCTTCTTGTCCTTGGTCGTGTTGATGATGACGCCCTTAGCGTCCTCGATCTTGAGATCGCCAACGACCGCC
>Ga0233424_10003072_pt1 | contig 11084 bp, 13 predicted proteins | sample Watercolumn_Towu_FD_181011 | JGI IMG/M metagenome (GOLD analysis project Ga0233424, IMG submission 181011) | Freshwater microbial communities from Lake Towuti, South Sulawesi, Indonesia - Watercolumn_Towuti2014_125_MG | ecosystem: Environmental > Aquatic > Freshwater > Lake | place: Indonesia... | reverse complement strand
CGCGATGCGCTTGCTGTCGAAAGAACTGCCGGAAATTCCGCTGGTGGCCGCGTTCGAGACGGGCTTTCACGAGACGATCTCGCCTGCCGAGAAGAACTACGCGATCCCGCGCGAATGGGCTGAGAAGCACGGCATCAAGCGCTGGGGCTTTCACGGCGCGAGCCATCGCTATATCGCCGAGCGCGCGACGACGTTGATCGGCAACCCGGACGCGAAGATTGCCTCGTGCCACCTTGGCGGCAGCAGCTCGCTGTGCGCGATCAAGGGCGGGCAGTCGCAAGCAACGAGTATGGGCATGACGCCACAGAGCGGGTTGCCGCAGAACAATCGCGTGGGCGACTTTGACCCATTCGCGTTGCCTTCCTTGATGCGGGAAACCGGCAAGTCGCTGGAGAACCTGCTTGCGGACCTTGCGAACCGCTCCGGCCTGGAGGGGCTCAGCGGCAAGAGCAACGACCTGCGCGATGTGGAGATCGCGGCGCAGGCTGGCGATGCAAGCTCGAAGCTTGCCCTCGACGTCTACGTCGCCAGCGTGCGGCATTACCTCGGAGCGTATCTGCTGCTGCTGGGCGGCGCCGATGCGATCGTGTTCACCGGCGGGATCGGCGAGAACTCGGCGACGATGCGCGAGGCGATTTGCCGCGATCTCGATTGGTTCGGCATTCATCTGAATCGCCTCGTGAACCAATCCGCGAAAGGCGAAGCGCGTATCGACGGGCCCAATAGCCGCGTGCAAATTTGGATCATGCCGACGAACGAGGAGTTGATCGTGGCCAGGCAAACGCGCGACTGCTTGAAGGGAAGTGAAACATGTTCCTAGCACGCGTCACCGGCAGCGTCGTTGCGACGCAGAAAGTCGCCAGCATGGTCGGCTCGAAGCTGCTCACCGTCGAGCCGGTGCGCGTCGATCCCGCCAAGCGCGACCAGCTCGTCGGCACGGGCCGCATGTTCGTGTGCGTCGATACAGTCGGCGCCGGGCACGGCCAGCTCGTCCTGATCGTGCAAGGCTCCAGCGCCCGCATGGCCCCCGAGGTGGAGAAGTTGCCGGTGGATGCCACCATCATCGGCATCGTGGATACGGTCAACGTGGAAAGCAAGATCATTTTCAGCGCTAATGGATAATCAATCATGCTTCAAGTCACCGATGATCTGATTCGCAGCGTCGTGCAGGAAGTCCTGACCGGCATGAAGGGCAAGCCCGTCGTCGCTCGCTCGGCCTCCAGCGCGTGGGGCGTGTTCGACAACGTCAATGATGCCGTTGCCGCGGCTGGCAAGGCGCAGAAACAACTCGATGCGCTCGGGCTCGATGGCCGCAAGAAAGCGACCGATTGCATTCGCAAGATTTGCATTGAGCAAGCCGATCCACTGGGCCGCGAGGAGATGAACGAGACCAAGATCGGCCGGCTCAAGCACAAGATCGAGAAGCTCGTCACCGCGGGTGAAAAATCGCCGGGCGTCGAGTTCATGCGTACCGCGGCATTCTCCGGCAACGGCGTCACGCTCGAAGAGTACGCGCCGTTCGGCATCGTCGGCATCATCACGCCGGTGACGCACTCGCTGCCGACTATGGCAAACAACGCCATAAGCATGATCGCCGCGGGCAATGCGATCGTGTGCAATCCGCATCCGTCCGGCGCGGGCGTGGCTTGCCATGGGACGCAGCTCTTCAATCAGGCAATTCACAAGGCGATCGGCATCGACAACCTCGTCACGATCATCGGCAAGCCGACGCTCGAGAGCGCGCAGGCCATCTTCGATCATCGCGACGTCAAGATTCTTTGCGTTACGGGCGGGCCCGCCGTCGGTCGCGCGGCGTTGCGCAGCCCGAAGCGTGCGATCGTCGCGGGGCCCGGCAATCCGCCCGTCGTCGTCGATGAGACGGCCGATCTCGACAATGCCGCCAAGTCGATCGTTTGCGGCGCGGCCTACGACAACAACCTCTTGTGCATCGCGGAAAAGGAAGTTTTTGTCGTCGCATCGGTGTTCGACGAGCTGATGGCGGCGTTTCCCAAACACAAGGGAGTGCGACTCGATGCCAAGCAGATCGACGCGATCACGAAGGCCGCGTTCGTCGCCGGCGAAGGGGGCAAGCAGGTCGTCAACAAGGACCTCATCGGCCAGGACGCCGCCGTACTTGCGAAACATGCGGGCGTGAATGTGCCGGGCGACACCGAGATCTTGTTCGGCGAAACCGACGAGAGTCATCCGTTCGTCGATCACGAACAGATGATGCCTTTCGTGCCGTTCGTGCGCTGCAAGGACGTCGATGTCGCGATCGATCTGGCGAAGAAATACGAGCATGGCTTTAGGCACACGGCGATCATCCATTCGCGCAACGTCGAGACGATCACGCGCATGGGCAAGGTCATGGACGTGACCATCTACGTTCAGAACGGCCCCTGCACCGCGGGATTGAGCGAAGGTTACCTGAGCTTCTCGATCGCCACGCCGACCGGCGAAGGGGTGACGACGCCGTTGACGTTCACGCGCGTGCGGCGTTCGACAACATGCGGATCGATGCGGGTGATTTGAGTTTCAATTCACCACGGAGATCACAGATATCACGGAGAGAATCGGTGACGCGAGCAGTTGGACCGTCTGACGGAGGCGATTATTGGGGCGGCAATCGAAGTTCACAGGGAGCTCGGACCTGGATTGCTGGAGTCGGCGTATGAGGCATGCTTGGCCTGTGAAATCGGCACGCGAGGATTGAGCGTGGAGCGGCAGAAGGAGTTGCCGGTCATCTATCGCGGTGTGAAGGTTGATTGCGGCTACAGGCTCGATTTGTTAGTCGAGAATGCAGTTATCGTGGAGTTGAAGTCCGTGGAAAAAATCGACCGCATCCACGAAGCCCAGGTAATCTCGTACCTGAAGTTATCTGGAAAGCCGGTAGGCCTACTGATGAATTTCAACGTCCTTCAGCTGGTGAAAGGACTAAAGAGATTCGCCCACACTCTCCCTCAATGATTTCTCCGTGGTCTCTGTGTTCTCTGTGGTGAATTCATGCAACTGGCAACGATCGTGGGACACGCGACGGCGACGGTGAAGCATTCCAGCATGACGGGGTGGAAGCTGCTCATCGCACAGCCGTTGACCGTTGACGGCAATGAGGATGGCGAGCCGCAGCTCGTGATCGACACCCTTGGCGCGGGCGTTCACGATCGCGTGCTGATATGCAACGACGGCGCCGGCACCAGGCAATTGATGAAGCACAAGACGTCGCCGGTGCGCTGGTTCGTGATGGGAATTTGCGACCAATGAGCACGATGCCGCCAACTTCGACGAGTGTTTTGTGCTGGCCAAAGCGCCTGCTGACGGCAGACGACTTGCGCCGGCACCTGACGAGTCAGCGCGAGTTGCAGGTGATGCCGCGAACCGTCATCACGCCGCTCGCCGCGGACGAATTGCGTGCGAAGGGCGTGCGTGTACTTTGGCAGAAGTCATCGACGGGGGAATCGAAGGCGAGTAGGTGGTTTTACGCACAGGAAAAGCACGATGCGAATATTGCCGGAGTTATCCAAGCACTGGAACGAGACGGCGTGATTCTGACACCGTTCGAGGTGAATGGTAAGACGTGGATTATCGCCTTCGCGCAGAAAATCGTCGAGGCGAAGGCCGGCGGAATCGCACTGGTGAGCGAAACGGCGAGCGTAGTTTGCATCGCCAACAAAGTCGCGGGAATTCGTGCTGCGTCAGTCGCGAATGCCATGGAGCACGCCAGAATCAGCGAGGCCCTTGGCGCGAACCTGGTTGCGATCGACGCGAGCGGCAAGACCTTTTTTGAGCTGCGTGCCTTGCTGAAGGCGATCGCCGGTACGACGCCGAACTGCCCCGAAACACTTGCTGCGATCTTGCAGGAGCTTGACGGCCATGCGCATCGCTGAAGTCATCGGCACCGTGACGCTGTCGCGCTGCCATCCGTCGCTGGTCGGCTTTCGCTGGATCATCGGCGTGCCGTACAGCCTGAATGCCCTCAAGGGCAAGCGCGGACCCGATGGCGAGGACCTTGTGATACTCGACGAACTCGGCGCCGCGACGGGCCAGACGATCGCCGTCAGCGAAGGGGTCGAGGCGATGATGCCGTTCCATCCGGAGCGCAAACCGGTGGACGCGTATGACGCATGCATCCTTGATGTGATCGACGTGAAATGACAAACAGGTGAAATAATGAACGAACACAAGATCAAACAAGAAATCTGCGAGATCGGCCGGCGCCTGTACGCCAAGGGCTTCGCCGCCGCCAATGATGGGAATATTACCTATCGGCTCAACGATAAGGAAATTCTCTGCACGCCGACGATGGTGTCGAAGGGCTTCTTGAAGCCCGAGGACATCTGCAAGGTCGATTACGAAGGCAAGCAACTCGCCGGCACGCGCAAACGGACGAGCGAGGTGTTGCTGCACCTCGCCGTTTACAAGAACCGCCCGGACATCAATGCAGTCGTGCACTGCCATCCGCCGTATGCGACCGCGTTCGCCGTCGCGCATGAGCCGATCCCGAAATGCGTGCTGCCGGAAGTCGAGGTGTTCCTGGGCGAGGTGCCGATCGCGAAGTATGCAACGCCCGGCGATCAACGGCTGCCGAATACGATCATCCCGTACGTCAAGGATTGCAATACGATTCTGCTCGCCAACCACGGCACCGTGTCGTGGGGCACGACGGTCGAACTGGCGTACTTCAACACCGAGATCATCGACGCCTACTGCAAGATCTTGCTCATTGCCAAGCAGCTTGGCCGCGTGAACTACTTCAGCGAACAGCACACGCAAGAGCTGATGGAGTTCAAGAAACGCATCAAGATCGACGACCCGCGCATCCACATCAAGGATTGTGAGGTCTGTGGCCCGAGCGTGTTCGCGGAAGGCTACAGCGACTTCGTGCCGGAACCGTACGCCTTCCAGCGCGACGGCCAGGAGCCGACGATCTATACCGACGATGACGACGCCTGCGAGTGCAAGCCGAGCGCGCCGGCCGCCGCGAAGGCACAAGTCAAGGACATGGACGAGCTGGTCCGCATCGTCACGGAGAAGGTGATGGCGGCACTGGCCGAATCGAAGGTGTGATACAACGGGCGGAATATTTGACCGAGGAGAAGAACATGTCCGCCATTGAGAAATTGGAACAACGCCTGGCCGCGCTCGAAGCCGAGTTCGCGAAATTCAAAGAATCGACAAATGCTTCCAAACCGTGGTGGCGCCAGTGGATGGGCGCCTTTCAAGACGATCCGTATTTTGAGGAAGCGATGCGATTCGCTGAGGCGCGCCGGCGCGGCGAAGACACCGCCAAGCCGAATAAGGGTCGGAGGCCGAAGTAATGGTCGTCCTTGATTCAGACATTCTGAGTCTCATGCTGTGGAAAGGCGCTTCGCATTCCACTTTGGAGCTGCGATTGGCGCAGCTGCCCCAAGCCGACCTCTTTTCGATGATCGTGAACTACGAAGAACAAGTCGGCGGCTGGCTCGACTCTCTTCGGCAAGCCAGGAACGCCAGGATGTCCAAGCAAATTGAGATCTATCGTCGCCTGCATCAACAACTCAGACTCTATCGAAATGTGCGACTGCTTGACTTCGATGAGGCGGCGGCAACGCAATTCCAGAGCCTGCGAAAGCAATTTCGCCGCCACAAGGCGAACAATCTGAAGGTTGCTTCCGTTGTCCTTACTGATCAAGCGCTGCTCGTGACTCGCAATTTGAACGACTTCAGACAAATACCCGGATTACGCTCGGAAAATTGGACCAAGGAATAGAGGCACCCATGAAAGTCAGCATCATCGGCGGCGGAGGATTGGTTGGCAGCTCCACAGCGTTTGCCCTGCAATGCGGCGGCGTCGTCAGTGGGATTTGCCTGATCGACGCGAATGCCGAAAAGGCCCAGGGCGAGGCGCTCGACCTCTTGCACGGTGCGAGCCTGGCAGCGGATCAACGCATCTCTGCGGGCGATATGAAGGACGTCGCGTCGAGCCAGATCGTGGTCATCACGGCGGGGCTGCGCCGCAAGCCCGATGAGAGCCGGCTCGACCTCATCAATCGCAATGTCGATTTGTTTACGTCGATCCTCGATCAAATGAAGTCGGCCGGCATCAAGGAAAACACCTATATCGTCGTGGTTAGCAATCCCGTCGATGTGCTGACCTATCTCGCCGTCAAGCGACTCGGCCTGCCCTGGCAGCGCGTCATCGGCCTTGGCACGGTGCTCGACACGGCGCGCTTTCGCAGCAACCTCGCAAAACGACTGAACGCCCCCGCGACGCAAGTGAACGCGCTCATCCTCGGCGAACATGGCGACACCATGACGCCGATCTGGTCGAGCGCGACCGTCGGCGGCTTGCCGATGGAGCAATGGCCCGGCTTCGATGCGACCGCCGCCAAGGAAGTCTTCGAAGCGACCAAAGGCGCCGGCGCTCAGGTCATCAAGCTCAAAGGCGGCGCCGGGTTCGCCGTCGGCCTGTCGATTCGCGAAGTCGTGCACGCCATCGCGCTCGATTCGCGGCGCATCTTGCCGGTCAGTTCACTCGTTAATGGACCGTACGGCATCTCGGACGTGTGCTTGTCGGTACCGACCGAAGTCGGCTGCGGCGGCGTGCGCAAGCAGGTCGAACTGGCGTTGACGCCCAAGGAACGGCTTGGCCTGCAACAATCGGCGCGCGTGTTGCGCGAGACGATTGATCAGGTGGAAGCGCGCCTGGCTGGGAATCCATTGACCTCAGAAGGGGTCGCGGGAAGTAGCTCTGGTGTCGTCCGCGCGATTCCTCGCTCAGCTTGGATTTCGGCCAAGAAATGAGGAATGAGGAACGAGGAGTTAGGAATTCAGAAGTGAGTGAATCATGAAGGGCAACGAGCTATCTGATCGCTTCCTTGAGTTCGCAGCTCGGACCATTCGCCTAGTGATGGCGTTGCCGAAGAATCCGGTAGCCCGACACATCGGTGGCCAGCTTTTGAGGAGCGGCACTGCGATTGGCTCAAACTACGAGGAAGCGCGCGGCGCGGAGAGTCGCGCAGATTTCATACACAAGTTGGGTGTTGCGTGGAAGGAATCCCGCGAGGCATGGTATTGGCTCAGATTGATCCAGAAAACGAATGTCGTCAAGGCTCGTCTCATCGACAAGATTCTGCAGGAAGCGAACGAGATCGCCGCCATTCTGGGAAGCTCGCTTGCTACGGCGAAAAGCAAAAACCGCCGCCCACCGGAATCCACCGATCCTCCAACTTCCTAATTCCCTATTCCTCGCTCCTCATTCCTCATTGCAATAATGTCCATGAAAAAATCCCTCGACGAAAAGCTGTCCCGCATCCACGCCGATCCGCAGCGTGCGAAGGACTTCATCCTCGCCGATGCAAAGGATCCTGATCTCGCCTTCGGAGTCGCCGCGCCGGGCAAGTCTCCGGAAGCGCATGGCAGCGAGGCGCGGTATCGCAGCTTGCAGGAGTTTCGCGATCAGATTGAGCAGATCGTTGTGCAAGGGCACGTCGATATCATGCTGATGTCGGCACACACCAACGACGTGCTGACGATCCAGAAACGCCTCTTCGATCAGAGCCATGTCACGCCGGCGGCACGCGCCAACGACACGACCGACATCCACGTCCTGCGCGGCGGACGAAGTCCGTCGCAGCCTTCCCTGCCCTTTCGCACGCCGACCCTCGATCACATCCAGTGCGGCCACATCGATTGCGATCCGAGCGAACGGCATCGCGGCGCCAACCTCGGCCTCTACAGCATCACGTTTCAGAACGACAACGTCATCGATCGCGAGGCGCTCGAGCGCTACAAGGAATTTCGCATCGAGGCGGAGCGGAAAGGCTTTCGCCATTTCCTGGAAATCTTCGATCCGAATCGCCCGGAATCGGTTCAGCCTGACAAGCTGGCCGACTTCGTCAACGACGCCATCGCGCGGACGCTGGGCGGCGTGACGAGCGCAGGGCGGCCGCTCTTTCTCAAGATGGTTTATCACGGCCCCAAGGCGATGGAGGATCTTGTCCATTACGATCCGCACCTCGTCGTCGGCATTCTCGGCGGCTCCGCGGGCACGACCTACGACGCCTTCAAGCTGCTGGCCGAGGCGAAGAAATACGGCGCCCGCGTGGCGCTGTTCGGCCGCAAGATCAACAACGCCGAGAATCAGCTCGCCTTCATCCGCTTCCTGCGCTGGATTGCCGACGGCGAGATCACGCCCGAAGAAGCCGTGAAGGCGTATCACGGCGTGCTCCAGGGGCTCGGCATCAAGCCGCTGCGCGCGCTGGACGACGACATGAAGCTGCAAACCGGCGTCATGAGCTATGCCGGCAATGGAACAGCCGTCAGCATCCCCGATAAGAAGAAAACCTCTGCGGGAAAGAACGATAAGAACAAATCAGTATCGAGCAAGCCCGATTTTGCGAAGATGACCACGGCGGAAAAGGTCGCCTATCAGCGCGCTCGCTGGGCGCGCATTCTTGGCGAGTAGGTTTGCACCTTACTTCGCGCCGGCTTTCTCCTGAACGACGTTCAGCAGAGCCACCGTGCCGTCGTGGAAACCTGCCAGCAGCGTGGCCCCGTCCGGCGAAAAGGTCACGCTGGAACCGTTGGCCGCCGGACCGGCGTAGCGGGCAAGTTCGACGCCTGAGGCCGCATCGGTAAGCCGAATGCCGCCGCTCATGTTGCTCGACGCCACGTAGCGGCCATCCGGCGAGAAGGCCACCCCTTGGACATGCTGTTGATGCCCTTCATATCTGCTGATTTGATTCCCCGTCGCCAGGTCCCACACGCGCACGCTCCCGTCGGTGCAGGTTGACGCGATCCGCTCTCCGTCATTCGAAACGGCAACGAAGCCAACGATTCCGTCGTGCCCGCGAATGGTGCGCAATCGCTCCTTCTTGACGAAATCCCAGACGATGATGGTCTTGTCGCCGGAGCCAGTGACGAGACGCTTTTGATCGGGCGACATGGCAAGCCCCCAGATGACGCCTTCATGCCCGATCAACGTGTTTTCCACGCTCATCGAATCGAGGTCCCAGATGCGAACCGTGCGGTCCCAGCTCACCGAGACAGCCTTGGTATCCCTGTCGAAGAACAGGACATTGGTGACGACGCCGGCATGCCCTTTGCCCGTCCGCACCTGGCCGGTGGCGATGTCCCACAGCTTGACGCTCTTGTCCTGGCCGCACGTGAGCAGACGGGTGCCGTCGCCGCTGACGTCAAGCCCCCACACCCATTGCGTGTGACCGTCGAATTTGTTGAGTTCCCGGCCCGTGACACGATCGAATTGCCGAACGGAGAAATCGTGGCTTGTGGTCCAGATGCTCTTGAGTTCCAGCCCAAAACGGGCCTTCGTGACCGCGGCATTGTGTCCTTTGAAGGTCCAGGCCTCCGTGAGCTTCAACTGGGGAGTCCTCGTGTCTACTTTCGTAATGACAACAGGCTCGCGGTCGAATTGCACGGCGTGCACGCCGTTCGCTTCGATGGTGATCCACTGATGCCTGGCAACCTTGCCGTCCTTCGCCGCCACAATGCGATAGCGGCCCGGTTTGAGGCGAATTTCCTTCGAGCCGCCTCCGCGGACGACCGGCTCTTCACCATCCAGGCCGGCGTCGAGCGCGGGATCGTCAACCTGCAGCGTCAATCGACCGTCAGATTCAAAGAGCGGCGCGAGCATGCGCTCGAAGACAGTGGTGTAGCCGGCCATCTCGCTCACGCCGAATGCAGCGAGGGCGAGGAGAACGACGAGGCCGACGGCCAGCCAGGCGCCCGGGCGCGGCGCCGGCTTGTTGGCTGCCGGTCGAGCGATCTCGACCGTGGGCTCGGCCTTGGTCTCCATCGTCTTCTCGGCGTGCTGAAGGGTGGCGCCAGACTTCACGGTCCCATGGACGCGAAGTTCATCCAGGTAGCGTTCGAGCAGGTCGGCGACTTCCTTCGCCGACGCGAATCGGTGCCCGGGGCGCTTCTCGTGGAGCTTTGCAATGAAGTCGCACAACCATTGCGGCACTTCCGGAATGACCTCGCGAATCGGCCGCGGCGTGTCCTCGGCGACGCGCTTCATGACCGCCAGCGTGCTCGCCGCGCGGAACGGCGGCCGGCCGCAGCACATGACGTAGAGCACGCTGCCCAGGCTGAACAGATCGGCGCGATGGTCCAGCGTCACTCCCTGTGCCTGCTCGGGCGCCATGTACATCGGCGTGCCGGCGATCATGCCGCTCTGCGTCAGGCTCGCATCGTCGGCGGCGCGGGCCAGGCCGAAATCGGTGATCTTGATGCGCTGCGAGGACCCGTTTTCCAGCAAGACGTTCGCCGGCTTGATGTCGCGATGAATCAGATGCTCAGCATGCGCTGCCGCCAGTCCGGCCGCGATCTGCTGACCGATCCGCAGCGTCTCCACCACGTCGAACGGCCCGATGCGGTCCATCTTTTGTTGCAGCGTTTCGCCGGGCACGTACTCCATCACGAGGTACGGAATCGGCTTCTCCTGAATGTCGTAAATCGCCACCACGTTCTCGTGCCGAACCTTGGCCGACGCCCGCGCCTCGCGCAGGAAACGTTTGCGCGGCGGCGACGTGGCGGCCATCTGCGGCGACATGATCTTGATGGCAACGACGCGCTGCAGCCTTTCATCGAAGGCGCGGACGACGGTGCCGAAGCCGCCCTTGCCGAGGACTTCCAGGACTTCGTAATGAGCCAGGCGGCCAACCGAACCCAGCTTCTTGCTAGGGTCCAGAATAGCGAGCACGTCGTCCGCATCGCCGCCGTCGTCGTCCGTGTGCGTGCTGAGCGGGTCACCATCCTTGTGGAGCGTGAGATCTTCCTGTCCGGGAGTCAGCGCAACGGTATCGTTCTCGGAAGTACGCGGCCCCTTCTTACCCTGCTCCATCGCGGGCACGTCGAGAAAATCCCCCGATTGCTCATGCGCGGCGAGCAACGATTGGACCTGCCTGAGCATACTGCTGTTGCCCGCGCAGGCGCTTTCGAGGTACGCCTGACGTTCGCCGCGATTGTTGATATCCAACGCCGCCAAGAAGATTTCTTGTTCTGACATGGCTCAGCTCCTAACAGCATTCAGCCGTCAGCTAACAGCTTTCAGCCAAAGGCTGAAAGCTAGTTTTGAGGCTTCTTCA
>Ga0233424_10003071_pt1 | contig 11085 bp, 8 predicted proteins | sample Watercolumn_Towu_FD_181011 | JGI IMG/M metagenome (GOLD analysis project Ga0233424, IMG submission 181011) | Freshwater microbial communities from Lake Towuti, South Sulawesi, Indonesia - Watercolumn_Towuti2014_125_MG | ecosystem: Environmental > Aquatic > Freshwater > Lake | place: Indonesia... | reverse complement strand
CAAGGTTAAAGCGTTCCGGCATATTCATGTCGAGTTGAATAGTCGCAAGTTGCCATTCACGGCCGATCGAGTCTTTTCCCATGAAGTCGATTTTTGGTCCGTAAAAAGCGGCTTCGCCGGGGGCTTCGAGCGCAGTTACTCTTCTTTCCCACACAAGTTCCCGAAGACCGTGCTCGGCCTTCTCCCACGTTTCCTTGGTGCCGAGATACTTCTCCATTTTTGCGGGGTCGTGGAGAGAAAGGCGAGGGGTGAGCTTGAAGCCCACCGCTCCGTAGAATGTCTCGATGATGTTCCAGATCTTTCCCATCTCTTCTTTTACCTGGTCGGGGCGGCAGAAGACGTGCGCATCGTCTTGGGTAATCGAGCGGACGCGCGAAAGGCCCGAAAGTTCGCCGGTTTGCTCATCGCGATACACCATGGTTGTGGTCGCGTAGCGTTGGGGGAGTTCCCGATAGCTCCAGCTTTTTCTTGCATAAATTTGCGTATGGTGAGGGCAGTTCATCGGCTTCATCGCAAACTCGTGCTTCTCGCGGGTGTTAATGCGGAAAAGCTCATCTTTGAACTTCGACCAGTGACCGCTTTTTTCATAGAGGTCCTTCTTGGTGATGTGCGGTATCTCCACCTGTTCATACCCCGCTTTCTTGCGAAGCTCCCAGACAAATCCATCCAAAATATTTCGCAGCAGCGTACCCTTCGGGGTCCACAAGGGAAGTCCTCCTCCGACAAGGTCGGAGAAAGTGAAGAGGTCGAGTTCCTTACCAAGCTTTTTGTGGTCGCGTTTAATTGCTTCTTCACGCTGCTTTTCGTATGCGTCCAAAGCCCTCTTCGATTCGAACGCGAGGCCGTAGATACGCGTAAGCATCTTGTTGTTAGCGTCTCCGCGCCAGTACGCGCCCGCGATGCGGGCGAGCTTCCATGCATCTTTGGGGATTTCCTTTGCAGGACTTTCCACATGGCCGCCCTTACAGAGGTCAATAAACCCGCCGACTGTATAAAAAGTCAGTTTTTTCCCTTCCTTTGAGAACTCGTCAATAAGCTCCATCTTGTATTCGTTCCATGCGAACTCTTTTTTTGCTTCGTCAGCCGTGACTTCTTTTCCCTCAAATAGTTTCCAATCCTTCACTTTCTCCCGCATCTTCTGCTCGATTTTGCCGAGGTCTTTGTCGGAAATGGGGTGGGGAAGCTCGAAATCTTGATAAAAGCCGTCGTCCACCGACGGGCCGATTGCGTTCTTCGCGCCCGGATAGAGCTCCCGCACCGAAGCGGCAAGGAGGTGCGCGAGGGAGTGGCGAATATGTTCAAGATTTTGAGTGCCTGACATGGCAGAAATCATAGCAAAGCTAACAGCTAAAAGCTAACAGCTAAAAGCCGATTTATTTGAGCTCCTTTGCTTTTTCGGCGATGATGCTTGGGGTGCCGTTGCGGAGAGAATAGCGGCCCTTGACGGCGATGCAGGATTCGGGCGCGAAGAGTTTCTTGAATTCCTCGTAGATTTTTGGGAACACGACGACCTCAATGGAAGAAGTGAGGTCTGCGACGCGCAGAAACGCCATCATGTCGTTCCTTTTGGTGATAATAGGTTTCAGTTCTTCGACAATACCGCCGACGACCACCGTCATGCCCTCTTTCATTTCTTCTTTCATGCGCGCAATGGTGATTTCACGTTTACTCAAAATATTTCGGAACTTGTCGAGCGGGTGGCCGGAAATATAGAGACCGAGAAGTTCTTTCTCCCACGCGAGTTTTTCTTCTATACTTGCAGGTTTTGCATCAGCGAGACGAAGCGAAGCCGCTCCGCCGGCCGCAAGAAGTCCAAAGAGGGAGTCCTGATTTGAGCTTTGCCGCGCGTTTTCCTTGTTGTAATCGAGCAGAAGGTCAATATTCGCAAGCATGCGCCCCCGCTCTCCGAGCTCGTCGAGCGCTCCAGCTTTGATAAGCGCTTCAAGCGATTTCTTGTTCAAATTGCGGTCCTTGACGCGTTCCAAAAAGTCCGCAAGCGATCTAAATAACCCACGTTCTTTTCGCTCAGCCGTAATCGCATGCGAAATACCTTCGCCGAAATTTTTTATCGTCATGAGGCCGAACCTAATGCGGTCTGCCGCATTAGGAGTTGTCAGTTGTAAGTTGTCAGTTGTAAGTTCCCGCTTCACCACCGTAAACTGGCTGTAGCTTTCATTAATCGAAGGTGGCAATACCGGAATTCCCATGCGTTTGCATTCATGAATGATTTCGCCGATCTTTTCGACATCGCCCGAGTCGGCCGTAAGCACCGCGGACATGTAAATAGCGGGGAAGTTCGCCTTCATATAGGCGGTCTGGTACGCCACCTTGCCGTAACTTGCCGCGTGCGCCTTGCCGAATCCGTAGGCCGCGAAGGGCTCGATGAGACTCCACAGTTTTTCGGCTTTTTCCTTCGACAGACCGTTTTTGATAAAGCCCGCAAGAAGTTTCTCTTTTTGCGCCTGCATTTCAGCCGGAATCTTCTTGCCCATCGCCTTACGAAGCTTGTCCGCATCCGGCCACGTGTATCCGGCAAGCTTGATAGCGACAAGCAGCACATCGTCCTGATAGGTAATCACACCATATGAATCGGCAAGAATGTCTTTGAGCCGCGGGTCAAGATATTGCACGAGTGCAGGCTTATTCTTGCGTTCAATGTACTGCGGGATGGTTTCCATGGGGCCCGGACGATACAGCGCGACCATGGCGTTGATATCTTGGATTTTGGTGGGCTGGAGTTCCTTGAGGTAGCGCGTCATACCGGCGCCGTTCAGCTGGAAGAGACCGCCGGTTTCGCCGCGCGTCAGCATCTCGAATGTGTGCTTGTCGTCAAGCGGAATATTTTCAATGTCTATATCCTTTCCTTCGATTTTTTTCACACGGTCCACGGCGTCGGCGAGGATGGCGAGATTTTTGATGCCGAGAAAGTCGAACTTGAGAAGCCCGACCCCGCCGTACTCGTCGGTAATCGAATACATATCGTACTGGGTGATGAGCTTGCCGCCCTTCGGGTCGAGCTGGAGCGGCGTGTATTCGACAAGCGGTTTCGGTGCAATGACCACCCCTGCGGCATGCACCGAGATGTGCCGCGCGCAGCCTTCTATTTTCTTCGCGGTGTCAATAATCGCTTTCGTGTCAGGGTCGTCTTTGTAGAGTTTCGCGAGTTCGGGCGTGAGTTCGAGCGCACGGTCAATGGACATAGGGAATCCTTGCGAGCCGAAGGGGATGAGCTTTGCGATGACATCACCTTTTGAGTATTCAAAACCCATCGCCCGCGCTATATCCCGCACGCTACCGCGCGCCATCATAGTTCCGAAGGTTCCGATTTGCGCGACCTTGTCAGCACCATATTTCTGCTTCACATAGTCAATCATTTCGTCTCGCCGGTTATCGGCAAAGTCCATATCGATATCGGGCGCAGACGGGCGTTCGGGGTTAAGGAAGCGTTCGAACGGAATACGGTATTCGAGAGGGTTGACGTTGGTTATGCCGGAAAGGTAGGTTACAAGCGAGCCTGCGACCGAGCCTCTGATGGTGGTAAGGATGCCGTGTTCGTGGGCATAGCGCAGAAGATCCGCAACGACAAGAAAGTAGGGCGCGTAGCCTTTTGTTCTGATAACGCCCAGTTCATATTCGATGCGGGTTTCGACCTCGGACGTTTTTTCCATGTTTCGCCGCGCGAGTCCCGCATACGTCATCGCCCGAAGTTCATCGTCGTACGAAGCTCCACTTTCGGTGCAGTACTCTGGAAAAATCCATTTTCCGAGCGTGAGTTCAAGGTTGCAGGCGTCGGCGATTTTTCTACTCGCTTCGAGCGTTTCGGGAAGGTTGGCGAATTTCTTCTCGAATATTTCCGCGCTTGGGAAGGAGAAGTCAGACTCATCGGAATCGCGGTCCCCGCCGTCGCTGTTCGAGTTTACGAGAAGAAGCGTCTCGCGCGCTTTCTTTTCATCCGGCGTGAGGTAGTACACTTCTTGCGAAGCAACGAGCGGGAGTTTTTTCTTCTTTGCGACCGCGATGCGCTCGTTCATGAGCGCGTCGTGGCCTTCAATTTCCGGATGACGGCTCACCTCGAGGAAGAAGTTTTCGGCACCGAAAACTCGCTGATACCACGTCAAGCGTTCGTCAAGTATCGCATCATCTTTTTGCGTCATGAGCCGCCCGATATCCGAGCCGAAGGCGGGCGCGACGGCTATGAGACCCTCCGCATGGTTCTGAAGAAGCTCTCGGTCAATGCGCGGCTTGTAGTAGAAGCCTTCGAGGTTTGCAAGGGTCGTGAGCTTAATGAGGTTTTTGTAGCCCTCAAGGTTTTTTGCGTAGAGGAGCAGCCGGTCCCGCCGATTATCCACGCCGGTTTGCTTGTCGGTGCGGGTGCGGAGCGCAAGGTACGCGTGCACCCCGACAATGGGTTTTAGCCCCTCTTTTTTGCACTCCTTGTAGAACTCAAGTGCGCCGTAGAGGTTGCCGTTGTCGGTGAGCGCAAGCGCTGTATGTCCTTCTTTTTTTGCATGCGCGACAAGGTCGGGAATCTTCGGCAGGGCATTAAGGAGGCTGTAGTGGGAGTGGACATGTAGTGGGACGAATCTTGGCATGGTGGTAGTATATAACAAAAGTTTGCACTTACGAGACTGTGCTATACTAATGGAAAATACAAAAGCCAAAATCCAAAATGGCGGTCAATTTTGAGTCTTTCATATTACATTTTTAACTTCAACTATCATGCCCGATGTGGAGTTTAGTGAAGAAGAAGCATACAAAGCGGAGATCAACCGCCGCGCCGCAACCATGGGAGCGGGCGCCCATCCGTGGAGTTTAAGTGAACTTACGAAGAAGCTTGGCCTCGCGCGCGATCAGGCAAGCGCCAACATCGTCTTGGGCATTATGGCGGTTGTTGCCGCTTTGGCCGCAATCATCATATTTCTCTCGGCGCGCTAAACGTATTTACGATGACCTTCACACATCTTGTCGGCATTGACGAGGTGGGGCGTGGTCCTATTGCAGGCCCCCTTTGTCTCGGAGGATGTGCTCTGCTCCGGCACCGCTCCGGCGAATTTTATCGCCGTACCCGAGGTCTTAAGGACTCCAAGCAACTTTCCCCTCGCGAACGTGAGCGGTTTGCGCAGGTTCTCAAAGACTGTGAGAAGCGGGGCATCTGCACACTCTCACTCTCGTTTGTCAGCAGTCAGGTGATAGACATCCGCGGTCTCACCCAAGCACTTCGAAGTGCGATTAGGCAGGTTCTTCGCGCTCTTGTCGTCGAACCGAAGGAGTCATTTATCATGCTCGACGGGTCGCTTCGGGCTCCCGACACGTTTCCTTTTCAGGAAAGCGTGATTGGAGGCGATGAGCAGGAACTCCTTATTGCCGCGGCATCAGTCATCGCAAAAGTGGAGAGAGACCACTATATGGTGCGGCTTGCGGCTCGCTATCCCGAGTATGGATTTGAGGTGCACAAAGGGTATGGCACCAAGAAGCATTATGAGGCACTCCGGCGCCACGGCGTCTCCCCCCTTCATCGACGCAGTTTTCTTCAGAACTCGGTATTCTTAGAAGAGTTGTCTTTTCCCCGAAAACCTGTATAGTGAAGCGATGGTCGTACGAATGCGTTCAACCAAGTCCCACCGCAACAACCGGCGCTCTCATTTCAAACTTATGACGCCGCGAGTTTCGGCATGCGGCTCCTGCGGGAAACCTCGCCTGTCGCATGGCGTGTGCCAACACTGCGGCATATACCGCGGACGCGTTGTCGTGAACGTACAGGCCAAGATTGACAAGAAGCTCAAGAAGCGCGCGGAGAAAGAGAAAACCGCCCGATAGGCGGGCTAACAACCGACAACCAACCACGTAAGAATTTTTTCTTGTTGTTGGTTGTTGGTGGTACGTTGTACGTTCTTATGGCCAACAGGCACCTTGCACGTTCGATTGTTCTCCAAACCCTCTACGAGTGGGATTTTCGCAAGTTCCCGCGTGAACGTGCAGGAGTGCTTCTCAAGCGCAACATTGCCGAGTTCGCACCCGGTCTCACGGAAAGCGCCTTCCTTGAGGAACTCCTTTCGAGCATTCTTTCCAAGCAGGAAGATCTCGACCGCATCATCACCAAAGCGGCACCCGATTGGCCACTTGAAAAGATTGGGGCCGTCGACCGCAATGTCCTGCGCCTCGGGCTCTTTGAGCTTCTCTTTGCGGACAAAAAGGAGGTTCCTGCCAAGGTTGCCATCAATGAAGCGATTGAACTCGCCAAGACATTTGGCGGAGAAAACAGCGGCAAGTTTGTGAACGGCGTACTCGGGTCCGTGTACAAAGAGATGGGCGAACCGGGAAAGGATGCGACGCCGCGCAAAAAGGAAATTCCATTCGAAAAAATGCCGATTAAGCGCCTCGGCGGGGCCGTGGTCTACGCGCGGGACAAAAACGATGTCTATCTTGCACTTGTGCACGACATCTTCGGCCACTGGACGCTCTCGAAGGGCAAAATCGGGGACAAACCCGAGATTACGGACGAAACCGATGAGGAAGGCACCATACGGGAGATAAAGGAGGAGATCGGTCTCGACATTGTCATCAAGGCGGAGCTCGGGAAGAACGAATATGTGGCTTCCGACCCGGAGAAGGGCAAATTGCGCAAGCAGGTGCACTACTTTCTCGGCGAATCAAAGTTCGTTCCTCTCACACTTGAAAAGAAAGGAGGTCTTGACGATGCGAAGTGGTTCAAACTGAGCGACATCCTTGAGCTCAACTTTTACGAGGATATCCTTCCTATCATCACGAAAGCCGTCAACATATTATTAAAGACATAAGAGAGTAGGAAGTAGCAGGCAGACAGTAGACTCGTCCGACTCTCTACCTTCTACTTGCTACGAGTTCCACAATGGACTTCGGAGTATTTGAAAAACGTGTTGGCACTGTATTCAAGGACAAAGATATTTTGCGTACCGCTTTCACGCACCGTTCATATTTGAACGAGAACCGCACGCGGGGTATAGAACACAACGAACGGCTTGAGTTCTTAGGCGATGCGGTGCTTGAGCTTGTCGTTACCGCATATCTCTTCGAGAATTATCCCGAGAAGAATGAGGGCGAATTGACGTCGTATCGCTCGGCGCTCGTGAATGCCGTTACGCTCGCAGGCGTTGCAGAAAAGCTTGGCATGAATGAATTTTTGCTTCTTTCACGCGGCGAAGCAAAAGACACCGGCCGCGCACGGCAGGTGATTTTGGCGAACACAATAGAGGCCTTCATCGGCGCACTTTACCTCGACCAAGGATACGATATAACGAAGCGATTTATCTCGCGCGAGCTCTTCAAACTCCTCGACGAAATCGTGAAAAACCGCATGTGGCTTGATGCCAAGAGTCACTTTCAGGAAAAAGCCCAAGAAATTGTTGGTGTCACACCGAACTACGAGACTGTTCGTGAGGCGGGCCCGGACCACGATAAGCATTTCACCGTTGCAGTGTTTTTAGGTAAAGAAAAAGTCGCCGAAGGAGAAGGGAAGTCCAAGCAGGAGGCAGAACAAATGGCAGCAAAGAGCGGTCTCGAAGCCAAACGCTGGGATTAGTTCTTCATCCCTACTCTTCGCACTCTCCTACTTTATCCCTCCCTATCCTTTACCCCACAGAAAATTATGCCGTTTGATACCGTTCGGCTTCAGATGGTATAATTTCGGAGTGAAAGAAATAGGTGGAAGGTTGAAAAGGCGATACAAGGTAAAGCGGTTCTACAGCCCGACAAAGGCGAAAATCTTACTCCTGCTTGAAGCAGGAGTTGCTCTTTCCTTTGCTGGTACCCTCGGCAAGCAGTTTCGAATTCTCGGAGAACTTGCCGACGAGTGGAAGGATGTCGAACGTCAGTATCTCTCGAGAGTTGTTCGGGAGTTTTACATTGACCGGCTCATTTCTATGACTGACAACAAGGACGGTACGACAACGGCGGTGCTTACTGAAAAAGGGAAGAGGCGTGCGCTCACGTTTAACTTCAAAAAGATGAACATCAAAGTCCCGGACGCATGGGATGGCTTCTGGCATGTGGTAATCTTCGACATTCCGGAAAAATACAAAGCCGCACGCCTTTCGCTTCGCGACAAGCTTCTTGCCCTCGGTTTTTTCCAGTGTCAGAAATCGGTTTACCTACACCCCTTTACGTGTGAGGACGAGGTTGAGTTCATCTCACAGTTTTTCAAGGTAGGGAAGTACGTCCGCTACGGGACTTTGAAGCACATCACCAACGAAGCCGAACTTCTTCTCCACTTCAGTCTCAAAAAACCAAGTCACACAGGCTGATAAAGAGGTCATCGTAATTCTTCCAAGTAATGCCTATCGGCGCTACTTGGGAGAATTGAGAAACTTGCACATTTTTCATTTTCATTGTACTGTTGCTATGGTGAAAAAGCGGCGGATGTCGCTTTTTTGAGTTCACCTCGACAAAAACCAGGCCAAGTAAGCCTTTCCGAAAGGATAAATTATGGGAGCAGTGAAGTTTGTACAAACGAGCAGTAGTCAGATTGCACGGCACATGGAGCACTGTAGAAGAATTGACCTAGGTTTACGTATCGCTTTTTCATTTCCACCGCTACTGTATGCGTGGCTCGTCCAACCTGCGCAAGAATCGACCCAAGCCGCACCAGACCCGTACATCGAGCAGTTAAGAAGACTGTATTCCCCAGCTCTTCTCGTCTGTCTCAACTACCGTACACAGGACTGGTTTGCTGGCGCATCACTGATGAGCAGCCGCATCTTTTTTGCGAAGACAAATATGATTGGGCTGGATATCAAGTTCGTTAACAGGGAGGAGTCAAAGGGATTTCGTCTTTTGATCCGTTTGGACGGGACAAGTGCCCGCGACGCGACTAAAGAGGCAAAGTCCTAGCACCCGCTCTAATTCTAGCAATCGAGCGTCTGACCTTGTATCCGAGGCGGGCGCTTTTTTGTTTGGCGGAAAATGCGCTATGATTATCGAAATCTTTAATCATTCATCCTTCATCCTTAACCAGGCCGGGGCGCATTCGTTGCTAACGATTAAAGATAAGGGATTAAGGATTTTTCGAGTTATGCATCTCAAAAGTTTAGAGCTTTCCGGTTTCAAGTCGTTCGCCAAAAAAACCGAACTTTCTTTTAATACGCCGATTACCGCGATCGTGGGGCCGAACGGAAGCGGCAAAAGCAATGTCGCGGAAGGGTTTCGCTTCGTGCTGGGTGAGCAGTCCATCAAGAGTATGCGCGGGAAGCGCACGGAAGACCTCATCTGGAACGGTTCTCCCGAAATGGCGCGTGCAAATCGTGCCTCCGTTAAGCTCGTCTTCGACAATTCACCTCGCCACCTTCCCGGCATGAGCGGTGGCGGGGCACGTCGCCTCCTCAATCTCGATTTTGACGAGGTCTCGATTGAGCGCGTCATCTACCGCGATTCCTCGAGTGAGTATCTCTTAAACGGCACGCAAGTACGGCTACGCGATATTGTCGAAGTGCTTGCTTCCGCCCACATCGGCGCGTCGGGACACCACATCATTTCCCAAGGCGAGGCGGACAGGATACTCAACGCAAATCCCCGCGAGCGGCGAGAGATGGTGGAGGACGCGCTCGGTCTCAAAATTTACCAATGGAAGCGCGAGGAGTCGGAACATAAGCTCGAAAAAACAGAGGAAAACATGAAGCAGGTCGAGAGTTTGCGGCGTGAAATAGCGCCTCACCTCACGTACCTCAAAAAGCAGGTCGAGAAAATAGAAAAGACGAAAGCTCTCAAAGTCGAGCTTCTCTCCCTCTACGGGGAGTACTTGCGGCGCGAACACGCCTTTCTCACTGTCGGCAAAAAAACAATTGCGCAAGAAAGGCACGCTCCAGTCGCAGAACTCAAAGAACTCGGCGAGAAACTCGCATCCGCGAAGAGAATGCTCCAAGAGACGGGAGAGAAAGACGGAAAAGCGCGCGAGATACTCTCTATCGAGAAGACGTTAACTACGCTCCGAAAAGAACGGGAAGCGCTCTCTCGCGAAGTCGGCCGGCTCGAAGGGGAAATATCGGGGGCGGAACGTCTGGCGAAGATACAGGGCACCGCAAAGGATGACAATGTCGTTATACCGCTTTCGGAAGTGGAAGGGCTCGTGAAGCAGATCGATGCGGTCTCCGTAGATGAAGAGGAGCAAGAAGTCGGGATACTCCTTGCGACCATCGGTCGCATCAAGGAGGTTATGCATGCCTTTTTGGAGCGTCACCGCGCCAAGAAAGCTCCGGCGGCGGAGACGTTGACAAAAGAGATCGCAACGCTCCGCGAGAAGAAAGCGAACGTGGAAATGGAGCTTATCGACGTCGAAGCGCGCGAAGCAAAGGCGAACGATGAAGAACGTCTACTTCGTGCCGAGGTGGAAAAGGAGAAGGATTCGAGTCGCGATGCCGAAAAAGACGTCTTCCGCATCATGGCGCGCCAGAGTGAACTGCACGGGATTCTCAATACCCTCCGAGTCCGCGAGAGTGAGCTCGACCACGCCGAGGCGGATTTCAAGCGCGAACTTACCGAAGGGGCTCTCCTTGTGGGGCGAGGGGTTTTGGAATATCAAAATGCAAAAGTAAAAATGCAAAACGGAGAAGATGTAACCCCAGGAGCATTGATCGCGGAGGAGAGAAGTAGTCAGGAAGAACGGCGGCGCAAGATAGAACGCCTCAAGATCCGCATTGAGGAGGCCGGAGGAGGGAGCGGCGCGGAAACACTCAAAGAGTATGAAGAAGCGACCGAGCGCGATGCGTTTCTCGTCCGCGAGCTTGCCGACCTTGAAAAAAGTGCCGAAGGGTTACGGGAGCTTATTGCAGAGCTTGTCGCAAAGCTCGATGCAGAGTTCCGAAACGGCATCGGGAAAATTAACACCGAGTTTCAGTCCTTTTTCGTGATTCTTTTCGGCGGCGGGACCGCAAAGCTTTCGGTGGCGTTTCCGCAGAAGAAAGAAAAACGCAGAGACGCGGACGAACTACTTGGCGACGACGCGGCGGCTGTGGAGGCGATTGCGGAGAAGGAAGAGGAGGAAAACGAAGCGGGCATCGATATAGAAGTCAGTCTTCCACGCAAGAAAATAAAGGGTCTCATGATGCTTTCCAGCGG
>Ga0233424_10003069_pt1 | contig 11091 bp, 12 predicted proteins | sample Watercolumn_Towu_FD_181011 | JGI IMG/M metagenome (GOLD analysis project Ga0233424, IMG submission 181011) | Freshwater microbial communities from Lake Towuti, South Sulawesi, Indonesia - Watercolumn_Towuti2014_125_MG | ecosystem: Environmental > Aquatic > Freshwater > Lake | place: Indonesia... | reverse complement strand
CGCATCCTGACCCGCGCGTTTGAACGCGCCCGGGAACTCGTCACCGAGTACCAGCAGGCCATGCACGAGGTCGCGGACGCCCTGCTCACGCAGGAACTCATCACCGGAGACGTCGTGCGCGAAGCGGTCAGCCGCGTGGGTGGGCAGGCTCAGCCCATGCCGCAGACGACCGCCTGAATCTACAGCCGCACTCCGCGAACCGCTCCCAGATCATCGGGGGCGGTTTTTCATGGCCTGGACAGCACGCCGGGGCGACAACTGACCGGAACCGGCCGGTCCAGTCTGCCCGGCGGCAGTCCCCTCCCCCGGCCCACGAGGGACGCTCGTGCGACAGGAAACGCCCTTTCCCTCCATCGCAGGAGGCGGGGAAGATGTGGTGTCCACGGAACGACTGGGAAGCTCGCGCCGGCACCTGAATCCCGTCGGGCCTCTCCCCCACCCTGTCCCGGCAGCAGGGCGCCGCCCCCGCATGTGGACGGGGGCGGCGTGGGTTCGGCTGCGGTCACTGGAGGCTGATGTGGACTTCGTTGCCGTGCTGGTCCTGCGCGTCAATCAGCGGGCCGGGGTAGGGGCTGGCCTCGATCAGCAGGCGCAGGGCGTCCAGGGTGAAACCGGCGCTCTCCAGGGCCGAGCGTCCGTGGGGAGGAATCAGGCGGTCGAGGTGCGGGGCGAGGCTGACGGGGAGGTTCGCGTTGTACTCGTCGCCGTGCTGACTTTCCACCTTGATCCGCAGGATGCGGGGACCGGGGGGCATGTGGGGGTGGTGCATGTCGGGGTGCTGGCCGTGCAGTTCACGTTCGACCTGACCGGTGATGTTCTCGACCATGCTGTCAATTCCTCCGGTGATGCGGTCCACGAGGCCGTCGAGACCGCGGGGGCGCTGGCCGCCGATGACGACCTGGGGGCGGCGGGGCGGCTGTGGGGGCTGGGGCGGCTGGGGTGGGGCGAAGCCGAATCCGGCGTCCCGGACGCCGCGCAGCAGCATGATGTGCTCGGCGACCTGACCCGCGTCGAGTTCGGGGCGGCCCAGCAGCGCGGAGACGAATTCGCGGTCGCTCTCGGTCAGGGCGAGTTTGGGGCTCAAGGCGGCCAGGAGGGGCGCGGCGTCCTCCAGGGTGAGTTTCCCGGCGCGGATCAGGTCAAGGATGCGGCGGATCTTCTCTTTCATGGCCGTCCTCCGAGCAGGGCGCGCTGCATGCGGGCGTGGTGCGCCTCGGCGTCCAGGGTGCGGTGCAGCTCCGTGCGGGCGTGGGCCTGGGCGGCGTCGGGGGTCAGGAGGCGCGTCAGGTGGGCGCGCAGGCCGGCGCGGAATTCCCGCAGGCTGGGCAGGTAGGGGCTGGGGTGCAGGGTGGTCATGCGGTCACGACCTTCAGGTTCCCGGCGGTGATCTGGCAGTGCAGGCGGGCGTCGCCGCCGCCGAGCTGGCCGGTGTGGTGGGTGTTCAGGAAGCCGCCGCTCTTGCCGGTGGGGAAGTCGGCCTTGAACGAGCCGAGGGTGACGCGGGCGTCGATGTGGACGCTGCTGCCGGGCTGGAGGTGGAGTTTCACGTTCCCGGCGTTCACCTCGACGCGGTGGTCGCCGCCGCTGAGCGTGCCGGCCCAGGTGAGGTTGCCGCCGTTGACGCTGGCGTTCAGGGTGGCGGCGCCGGTCAGGGTGAGGTTCCCGCCGTTGACGGTGACGGTGCTGGGGCCGCTCATCTGGGCGCCGGTCAGGTTGCCGCCGTTCACGTCGGCGTGGAGGCTGTGGGCGCGGCCCATCCGGACGTTCCCGCCGTTCACCTCGGCACGCAGGCCCCCGGCGAGGTCGGGCAGCGTGAGGTTGCCGCCGCTGATCTCGGCGCGGGTGTGGCCGGGCGTGAAGGGCAGTGTGAGGATCGCCTTGAGGCTGCTGCCGGTGTGCGGCTGGCCGGGAATGCGGGCGACGCGCCAGCCCTGCGGGGTCTGCTCGAGGCTGAGGCGGCCGTCCTCGTTTGCGGCGAGGTGCGGGGTGCTCAGGGCCGCGTCGGTCAGGACGGTGAGGGTGTAGCCCCGGACGAGCAGGTGCAGGTCGCGGGCGGCGTCGGCGGGGTGATCACCGGGCGCCAGGATGCTGGTCGGCTGGGTCTGGGTGGTGGGGGGGTCCTGGGTGTCGTCCAGGAGGCCCCGGGCTTCCTCGGGGGTGAGTTTGCCTTCGGCCACCAGACGCTGGACATGGGCGTGGAACTCGCTTGCGGGGTGCTGGTCATTCATGCTGCCCTCCTGAGCACCATGGAAACATCAATCTTCCAATCTGTCAAGCTTGTTTTTACAGATGATGAAGTCAGGCTTTCCGGTGGCAGTGTGGGATTCGGAGAAACACCTGCCAGCACAGCACTGCCCCACATACGATTCCTCGACCGTACCACCGCCACCTCGGCACCTCAGGCAATCGAATGAACGAATAGAAAGTCCAGCTTTCCATCCCCGTCCCGGGCCGCCTCCGCCCTATCCTCTGGGGCATGACCCTGCCCGACCTCACGCCCGCGCAGCGCACCGAGCTGGAACTGCTCGCCCGCGGCAAACAGGACAAGAGCCGCACCATGCGCGACCTGAAGCAACCCGAGACGCCCGAGGCCGCGCACGCCCTGCTGCTGCGCGCCGGCCTGTGGACCGACGCCCGCACGCCCTACGCCGACCGGCTGGGCGCCGCCCTGAATCCCGTGACGCTGGACGTGCCGCCCTTCGTGCCCGAACAGCGACTGGACCTGACGCACCTGGACGTGTACGCCATCGACGACGAGGGCAACCGCGACCCGGACGACGCCGTGGGCATCGAGACGCTGCCCGGCGGCCTGACCCGACTGTGGGTACACGTCGCGGACGTGGCCGCGCTGGCCCCCGCCGACAGCCCGCTGGACCTGGAGGCCCGCGCGCGCGGCGCGACCCTGTACCTGCCCGACCGCACCATCGGCATGCTGCCCGACGCGCTGGTCGAGCAGGCGGGCCTGGGCCTGCACGACACCAGCCCCGCGCTGAGCATCAGCCTGGATCTGGACGAGGACGGCAACGCCGACGCCGTGGACGTGCAGCTGACCACCGTGCGCGTGCAGCGCCTGACGTACACGCAGGCGCAGGAGCGGCTGGACGCGGGCGCGGAGCCGTTCGTGACGCTGGCCCGGCTGGCCGCCGCGAGCCGCGAGCTGCGCGTGCAGGAGGGCGCCCTGAGCATCGACCTGCCCGAGGTCCGCGTGAAGGCCGACGAGGCGGGCGCGACCGTCACGCCACTGCCCAAACCCGAGATGCGGGGGGTGGTGCAGGAATGCATGACGCTGGCCGGGTGGGGCGCCGCGATCTACGCGGACGATCACGCGATCGCCCTGCCGTTCGCCACGCAGGACCCACCCCACCGCGAGGTGCAGGGCGACACCCTGCCCGCGCAGTGGGCGCGGCGGCGCACGCTGGCCCGCACCCGCTTCCAGCCCGCGCCGGGACCGCACGCGGGCATGGGCCTGGACCTGTACACGCAGGCGACCAGCCCCATGCGCCGCTACCTGGACCTGGTGGTGCATCAGCAGCTGCGCGCCCATCTGGCCGGGCAGGACGGCCTGAGCGGCAAGGAGGTCGCGGCGCGCGTGGCGCAGGCGCAGATGAACGCGGACGCCACCCGGCAGGCCGAGCGCCTGAGCCGCAGGCATCACACCCTGCGCTTCATCGCCGCGCAGCCCGAGCGGGCTTGGGAGGCGGTCGTGGTGGAGCGCCGGGGACCGCAGGCAACGCTGCTGATCCCGGATCTGGCCTTCGACCTGCCGCTGAGCACGCCCGCCGCGCCCGGCACGGCGCTGCGCGTGCGGCTGGGCGACGTGAACCTGCCGAACCTGACGCTGCGCGCGCGGGTCGTCACGGACTGACAGCAGTGTCCAGTTGCACTGAAGGGCCAACACCACGCCCTTCAATTCCACTTCCAACCGCTGGTGTTGTCAGGTGCTCGCTCTGCAGCGAAGCTCTTCGAGTCGGCTCGTTCGGGAATCTTGAAGGTGCCCTTCAAGATTCCCGAATTCTGCTGTGAGCCGATCAACCTGGGGTGGTGCGGGGAGCTGCATAAAATCACAGCGCCGAAGTTAGCAAATAACGAAAAATAGCGTGACAGACGCACAATCTGCTTCCCGAAACCTGATTCATCTTTCATTCATCCACCCCCGCGCATGACTACACTGCCAGTCATGTCCGCCGCGAGCACCCTCCCCAGCGACATCGTGTCCCTCCGCATGAGCCACTGCCGGGCCGAGCACGCCGCGCGTGAAGCGCAGTACCACCTCGCCGTGCTGCACTACCGCACCTGCCTGGAGGCCGCCGAACGCCGTGAGGACTGCCGCGCCGTGGAATTCTTCGCGCTGAAACTCGCCGGGTGCTACGACCAGATGGGCCTGAAGGCCAAGGCCGCCAGCTTCCGCGCCCTGGCGGGCAGCGGCGACGCCCCCCTGCTCGGCTGAGCCGACCCCTGAACTGACCGCCGCGCCCCTGCAGGTTCACGGGGCGCGGCGGTCAGTTCCCCCTCAGCTTCGCGCGGCACACTCGGCGCATGACCACCCTTCCCCTCACCCTGCTGCGCCGCGCTGTCCTGCCCCTCGCCCTGTTCGGCAGCGCCCACGCCGCCACCCTCGACCTGAAAGTCGGCCAGACCGGGCAACTGGGGGACGCGACCGTCACGCTGCTGCGCACGCAGGACAGCCGCTGCCCCATGAACGCCCGCTGCATCCAGGCCGGGGACCTGATCACCAGCGTCCTGGTGCGCGAGGGCAGCCGCGTGCGCCTGCTGCGCCTGAAACTCTCGGACACGACCGCCCACTCGGCAGGGCTGCATATCAGCGGCGCGACCGCCACCATGGCCGGGCAGCGCCTGCCAGTGACCGTGACCTTCAGCGACGGCGATTGATCAGAGGGAGGCGTCGATCAGAGGGTGGGGCGCTGACGGGAGGGGGCGCAGCCCAGCCCGCGTGAGCCATCCGGCCGGGTGGGCACCTCCGCCTAAATGTGGATACCCTCACGGTCACTTTTCCATACAGTGGGTCACATGAGAACCCTGCTGCTGAGCCTCGCGCTGACCCTGGGGGGCGCGTCCGCCCTGACCCTCTCCAAACCCGCCGTGTACACCGTGCCGGGCGCGGACTCGCACCTCGCGGCGTTCCTGCCGGGCGGGCAGGTGGCCGTGGACGCCGACAACGCCGTGATGATCCTCGACCAGAACCTGAAGACCGTCCGCGCGTGGTACGGCCTGCAGGGCGCCGTGCAGGCCCTGAGCGCCAGCCCGGACGGCACCCGCGTCGCCGCGCTGGGCCGGGACCGCTGGGTCGTGTGGGACGCCCGCACCGGCCAGGAGGTCCGCAGCGGCACCCCCGAGTACGACACCACCCTGGCCTTCGCCGCCGACGGCGCCCTGCTGATGCTGAACGACGGCACCCTGACCCGCATGGACCTGCAGAGCGGCCAAACCACCGACATACTCGGTGACGGCGAGGCGTACGACGTGCGCGTCAGCGCGGACGGTACCCTGGCCGCCGTCATCTACGAGGACCGCGTGGACCTCGTGGCGCTCGCCGACGCGCAGGTCATCGCCAGCAGCGAGATCAGCGACGAGTGGGACGGCCTGGAGGCGACCTTCAGCCCGGACGCTCAGGCCGCCGTGATCCGCACCGGGTCCGAGACGCTGATCCTGCGCGGCGGCGCCGAGGCCACCGAGGTCGAGGGCGGCGAGGACCTCAGCCTGGACGGCAGCGTGGTCTTCCTGAACGACGCGCAGTTCCTGTACGCCGAGTACGGCGAGGGACAACTGTTCGACGCGCAGACCGGCGAGGCCATCGGCGAGACGCTGGAACTCGACGGCTTCGACACGCTGGTCGGCGGCCCCGGCGGGCAGGTACTCAGCCTGGGCGGCAGCGTGGGCCGCCTGACCCTGGACGCCCTGGACGCCCCGGCGCGCCCACAGGTGAAACTGCCCAGCGGCAACACCTGGACCGGCGCGTTCATCGGCGGCGTGCCGCACGCGGGCCTGGGCGAGTTCATCAACCTGAAGACCGGCAAGGGCCTGAACGTCGGCAACCGCGACCGCCTGTACGCCGCCGAGACGCAGGGCGGACAGGTGTGGACCCTGAACGGCAGCGGCGCCGTGAACGTGTACCGCGCCGGAAAGATCGTGAAACTTCCCGCGCTGAGCAGCAAGGTGGACTTCGAGACGCTGCACACCTCCCCCGACGGGCGCTACGCCGCCCTGAGCGGCTACGAGGGCCTGGCGCTGCTGGACGGGCAGACCGCGAAGATCGTCGCGCAGTTCACGGCGGCGCAACTGAAAGTCGAGGACATCCACGACGCGCTCCCCACCACCGACGGCAAGGCCGTGCTGGTCATCCCGCACGAGGGCAACCCCCTGCGCCTGGACGTGAAAACCGGCAAAACCCAGGCCGCCGTGAAACTGCCCGCCGACGCCTCCAGCGACGAACTCCAGCAGAGTCGAGGCGGGACGCTCGCCGTGGCGTACTCGGTGGACGACGCGCCGTTCGTGGCCCTCGTCAAACCCGGCGCGACCACCGCCTTCAGGACCCTGAAGTTCACCGCGGACGTGCGCGCCCTGCGCTTCAGCCCCGACGGGAAACTCCTGGCCGTCCTGACGAACGACGCGAAGAACGCCCTGCACGTCTTCGACACCGCCAGCGGCACCCTGCTGGCCCGCGCCGGGCAGTTCAGCCTGCGCACGAACCTCCTGACCTGGTCCGACACCGGCACGCAGCTGATGGTCGGCGCCGGACAGGTCGGCCAGCCCGGCAGCGTCAGCGTGTACGACGTCAAACGCTGATACCCCCAGCAGAATGCAGAGGCGCCCCCACTGGACTGGGGGCGCCTCTGCACATCACCCACCCGGCGCATAGGCTTGACCGCCCCTGCATACCGCGCTATATTTTCGGACATCACCGCCCGAGAGGCGGCTTTTTTATTTTCCCGCCTTCTTCTTCGGCGGGGCGAATTGCTCGGCGCCTCCGGCCGCCGCGAACGCCGCGCGCAGCTCGTCCAGGGGCTGCCCGGGGCGGCTGGCCGGGTCGCCGGGAAGGGTCTTCGCGTGGATCTCCAGCGCGTCCGGGTAGCTGTCGCCGTCCGCGTCGGTATCGGCCTGCAGGAGGGTGGACAGCGCCTGTGGGAAGGTCAGGTGCCGTCCCTCTTTGGCCTCGCTTGCGAAGGTGGCCTGGATGGCCTGCCCGAAGGGATTCCAGGGGGCGCCGCCGTCCGGGTTGACGTGGCAGTACGTGCAGGGCATGACGCGGCGGTCCAGTTCCCACAGCTCGTTCCCTTCGGTCAGGTGCAGCTGCGGCGCGGCCTGGATGCGGTAGCGGGGCAGCGCCCCGGCGGTGCTGAGCAGGGGCGAAAGCAGCACCAGCCCCGCCAGCGTCAGTCCGACCCCCTTCACGCTGGCCCTGTGCACGTGGGCGCCGTGCACGCGAGCGTTCACGCGATCCAGCGCGGTCCGGTGAAGGTGCCGCCCAGGATGCCGCGCGCGTCCAGGTTCAGCCAGCGGGTCAGGGCCTCGGCGTACACGCCCCGGAAGTCCTGCCTGTACTTGATGTCCCCTTCGGACAGGTCTTCGAGGTCGGGGCTGCTGCCGTGCACGCCGCCCTTCACACCCTGCCCGAACGCGAACATGACGCTGCCCTTGCCGTGGTCGGTCCCCGCACTGCCGTTCTCCGCGACGCGCCGCCCGAACTCGGAGAAGCCCATCACGATCACGTCCTTGGCGAGGCCCTGGCGTTCCAGGTCGGCCTGGAAGGCACTCAGGCCCCCGGCGAGGGTGCCCAGCAGGCCGTCCTGCTCGGCGCGCTGCCCGGCGTGCGTGTCGAAGCCGCCCAGCGACACGTAGATCACGCGCTGCCCCACCCCGGCGGCGATCAGGCGCGCCGCGTCGCGCAGCTGCGAGGCGAACTTCGTGTCCGGGTACGTGGCGCCCGCCTTGTACTTCCTGACGTTCTCCTGCACTCGGGCCGTGTTCTTCAGCATCTGACGGGTGGCGCGGGTCAGGTACGCGGCCTCGCCGCTGCGCGGGGAGTTCAGCAGGGACTGGAAGGGGGTCTCCATCCCGCCCGGGAGTTTCAGCTGGAAGTTGTCCACCGAGTCGATGCTGGGCAGGCTGAACTCGCTGGCCTGGAGGGCCTGCGGCGTGGCGGCCCCCAGATTGCTGGCGCAGAACGGGTCGCCGATCTTCTCCGCGATCCGCCCGATCCAGCCGTCCGCCTGCGCCTGCGCGGGGTCGGCGGTGTGCCAGATGGCCATGCTGGCGAAGTGACTGCGGTTCGGGTTGGGGTACCCGACGTTCTCCATCCACGCGAGGTGCCCGTCGTCCCAGAGTTTCATCAGAGGTCGCAGGGCGGGGTGCATGCCTAGGTCGGGCGTGACGGTCAGCACGTCCTTTTTCGGGATGGCGATGTTGGGCCGCGCGGCATAGTACGCGCCGTTGCTGTAGGGAATCAGGGTGTTCAGGCCGTCGTTCCCGCCGGTCAGCTGCACGACCACCAGGGTTTTCGTGCCGCCGGCCTGGGTGGCGGCGCGGGCCAGGAAGCCGGGCATGCCACTCGTGGCGGCGACCGCCAGGGCGGACAGTTTCAGGAAATCACGTCGGTTGGTCACGGGGCACTCCTCCGGGGGGTCAGGGCAGGTCAGGCGAGCTGGAATTCGGGGCTGATCAGGCTCAGGTACGTGCGCTGGCGGCCCTTGAGGCTGCTCAGGAGCACCGCGCCCGCCGGGCGTTCCTGGCCGGTCAGGGCCAGCAGGCTGGGCGGGGTGTCGAGGTTGGGGGCCTTGGAGCCCATGGTCAATGCGGCGGCGACCTGCATGCGCAGCAGCAGGGTGGTGTCGTTGATCCACTCGCGGCCGCCGTCCCAGCCCTTGACGGTGTCGGGTTCCAGCAGCACCTGTCCCATGCGCCCGGCGGTGCCGGCGAGGTTCAGCAGGGAGCGCGCGTCGATCTTCGGCTGGCCCAGCGTACGGATACCGCCCACCAGGAACTCAATGGGCGAGCGGATGATGCGCGAGCGGCTGGCGTAGAAGGCCTCACTGGCGAGCAGTTCGGTCAGGACGGCCATCACGTCGCCCTTTGTGCGGGTCCAGGTCTCGGCGCTGCTCCGGATGGCCGCGTCGTCGGGGGTGTCGGCCAGGAACGCGCGGTGCAGTTTGCGGCTCACGAAGGTGGCCGTGGCGGGCTGCGAGGTGGCGATCCGGACGATGTCCTCGCCCTTCAGGGCGCCGCTCTGGCCCAGGTACGTCTTCTTCCCGTCGTCGTGCTGTTGCGGCTGGTACATGAAGCGCGGCTGCTCGAGGTACTGCTTGTTGCCGCGCCCCCCCTGGTAGGACCAGCCGGTCAGGGCGCGTGCGCCCTCACGCACGTCGTTTTCCGTGTACGGGCCGATGCCGGTCGTGAACAGTTCCAGCAGTTCCCGGCTGAAGTTCTCGTTCGGCTTGCCCTTGCGGTTCTGGTCGTTGTCGAGGTACCGGAGCATAGCCGGGGACTGCGCGACCTCCAGCGTGAAGCGCTCGAAGGACCGCGTGGCGGCGTGGCGGCGCAGCAGGTTCAGGTAGTCCACCACGGCGGGCACGTTGCGGACCTTGTCGGTGGCGATCACGAAGTGGTTGCTCCAGGTCAGGGCCAGTTTCTCGCGCAGCGGGTGCGGGCCGTACGCGAGTTCGTACAGCCACGCGCCGCGCCCGAGTTGCAGGGCCGCGCCGGGCGTCGCGCCCTGCATGGGATCGAAGGGGTTGCCGGGCGCGACGCTCTGATCGAAGGCCAGGGCCGCGCGGGCCACGTCCTGGGCTTTCTGGCCGACCAGGGCGCGGATCTGCTCGTCGGTCGCGCCGAAGGCGGTGCGGCGCAGGAAGTGCGCGGCGTCCTCGGCGGTCAGGGGGCGGGTCAGGGGGGTCAGGGGCATGCGGAACTCCTTGAAAGGGGGCGTTATGGATTGGAGTCAGGAGAGGCCGAAAAAGTTCCCAGCGGGTCCGGGGTCGCGCTGCGCACCCCCGCCAGGGCCGCCTGAAGCGTCGGCTGCGGCAGGTTCCCGACCAGCCACACGAACACCTTCCCCACGCGGCGCGAGGCGACCCCCGGCGCGGCCTTCACGTCCTGCGGCGCAACGACCAGTGTCAGGCCGTTCAGGCCGTCGGTCAGGGCCACCTCCAGCCCCTGCCCGCGCGGCTGCACGCCCACGGGCGTGAACCCGGGCGGGAGCCTCAGGCCCGGCAGGGCGCGGGTCAGCGCGGCGCGCAGGCCAGCGGGCGCGGCCGGCGGGGCCGGGCGGGTCACGCGGGCCGTCCCTGACTGCACGCGGGTCAGGGCAGCGCGGCGGGCCAGGGTGCCGTCCGCGCCGCGTTCCTCGAAAGCCAGCGGCACGTTCCACCTCAGGTCCACCCACAGCGTCCAGCGCGCCGCGTCCCCGACCTTGGGGGTCAGGGTGAAGCGCGCCGCGTCGCGCCCGGCGACCTGCTCGGTGCCGGTTCGGGTCACGCTGAAGTTCTTCGCCAGCAGCGCGGGCCGCACGGTCAGGGCGGGCAGCTGCGCGGCGGCGCGGGTGGGGGTGGCACGCGGGGGGAACAGGACGGTCACCTCGGCCTGCCCGCGCGCCACCTGGGTGCGGGCCTGCTTCAGGGCGGCCTGCACGTCCTCCAGATCGCCCGCGTGCGCGGTGCCCAGCGTCAGCAGGAGCAGGGTCAGGGAACGTGTCACCAGTCGGCTCCCCACGCACTCTGGTAGGCGTCGTACGCGGCGCTGCTGGGCAGCGGGCCGGGCAGCGGCGCGGCGGGGCGCAGCACGGTCAGGCCCGCCACCAGGGCCGCCGAGGCCAGCGCGCCGGTCAGCCACCCGGCGCGGCTGCGGCTCCGGGCGGCGCGGCGGCGGGTCAGGAAGCGGTCGGCGGCGCTCAGGTCGGCGGGGGTCAGCTGGCGGGCCTGCGCGAGCAGCGTGTCGAGATCGTCGAAGTCGTCTGTGTGACGGTCGGTGGGGTGGGTCATGGGGTCACTCCGGCGCGGGTGAGCAGGGCGCGCAGGGCCGCGCGGCCCCGGTTGATGCGGCTCTTCACGGTGCCGAGTTCCGCGCCGGTCAGCGCGGCGA
>Ga0233424_10003068_pt1 | contig 11093 bp, 13 predicted proteins | sample Watercolumn_Towu_FD_181011 | JGI IMG/M metagenome (GOLD analysis project Ga0233424, IMG submission 181011) | Freshwater microbial communities from Lake Towuti, South Sulawesi, Indonesia - Watercolumn_Towuti2014_125_MG | ecosystem: Environmental > Aquatic > Freshwater > Lake | place: Indonesia... | reverse complement strand
TAAGTTTTTAGTTCAAGTCGGTCAAGTTATTGGTTTTGACATTATTCAGTAACCAATTTTTGATAAAGTTAACTTGAGACTCAGGAACACGAATGACTTTGGTGGGTTCATTGAACTGTGCTTTACGTCCGGCATTTTCTCGTGCACCGCCATGCTCGAACTCTTTTTTCTTTGGCATATTGCCTCCATTCCACTGTTCAAATCCTACACAAACAATGTAACTTGAAAAAGTTACATTTTCAAGTTGACGAAATATTTTTTTTGCATAACAATAAATCTCATGATCAGATTTTAATCCATTTTGCTTTTAACAGGGATGTTTTAACCAAAATGGCAATTTGAAGAAAATCAAAACCTATTTCGAAATAGTCGTTATCGCTGACTGTTTTTTGATTTTTATCAAATGAGATTCTGAACACTTAACATTCTGGTTAAATTCAGTTTTTGGTATGGAGACATGCGAAATGAAAAATCAACGTGATGCGGTTTTAGGTTATGCAAATGAGCAACATGCTTACTATATCCGCCTAATTGAAAATGATGCGGTTTTAGGTGAAAGCTACGGATTATTTTGTGAAAATCCAGATAGCGAAGCAGCCGAAAGTATTATGACGACACTTTTTTTGAAAAAATCTTTTTGGTTAAACGGTTCTGAATACCTTGATATTGTAAAAGGCCTACAACCTCTCCCTCAGTAAATAAGTAAGCTAAAAAACAAAGGAGGCAAAAGCCTCCTTTGTTTTTAAAACATTCTGCTTAAGACGTAAAACGTCCGTAGGCATCACGTTTTTGATTACGAGAGTTTTGACCACGGCCATCATAATCATCGTCGTCATCACGGCTGCGACCACGACCTCGTCCACCTGAGCGGCCACGATCGTCATCATCATCGTCATCGCGGCTGCGACCACGGCCTCGTCCGCCTGAACGGCCTCCGCGATCATCGTCGTCGTCATCACGACTACGGCCACGGCCTCGGCCACCTGAGCGGCCACCACGATCGTCATCATCATCGTCATCACGACCTCGGCCTCGGCCTCCTGAGCGGCCACCACGATCGTCATCATCATCGTCATCACGACTGCGACCTCGGCCTCGACCACCTGAGCGGCCACCACGATCGTCATCATCATCGTCATCACGACTGCGACCTCGACCTCGTCCGCCTGAACGGCCTCCGCGATCGTCATCATCATCGTCATCACGACTGCGACCTCGGCCTCGACCACCTGAGCGGCCACCGCGATCGTCATCATCATCGTCATCACGGCTGCGGCCACGACCTCGTCCACCTGAGCGGCCACCGCGATCGTCATCATCATCGTCATCACGGCTGCGGCCACGACCTCGTCCACCTGAGCGGCCACCACGATCATCATCATCATCATCACGACTGCGACCTCGGCCTCGGCCTCCTGAGCGGCCACCACGATCGTCATCATCATCGTCATCACGGCTGCGACCACGACCTCGTCCACCTGAGCGGCCACCGCGATCATCGTCATCATCATCGTCATCACGGCTGCGACCACGACCTCGTCCGCCTGAACGGCCACCGCGATCGTCATCATCATCGTCATCACGGCTGCGGCCACGGCCTCGACCACCTGAACGGCCACTGCGATCGTCATCATCATCGTCATCACGGCTGCGACCACGACCTAGTCCGCCTGAACGGCCACCGCGATCATCGTCATCATCGTCGTCGTAACGGCTTCGGCCGCGACCACCTGAGCGGCTACCGCGATCGTCATCATCGTCGTCATCATCACGACCGCGGCCACGACCATTACGGCCATCATTTTTATGGCTTAATGCACCCGCTTCACGCGCTTCTTCAGACGTAAATTCATGAGCGTTACCACTTGCATGGGCTGCTCGGCCAGCTTCACGAGCTTCTTCAGAGGTAAACTCATGTGCATTACCACTCGCGTGAGCAGCTCGCCCACCTTTGCTGGCTATTTCTCGTACTCTTTCAGGATCCATACTTGCAAATCCACGATTTGAAGTACCTGTTCTATTGTTATCGTCATCTTCATATCTAGTATTAGCCATAGTTATATCTTCCTATATTTAATTATAGTCACTACCGCTTTTGGTTAACGGATTTAATAACAATAGAATATCTATAATATTTTCCCACCCAAGTGATGTATCAATCCTTTTAAATGTATATCTATCAAAAAATGAAATTTCTTATAAACACATTATTTTTAAAATATTTTAAAAATTTTAATTATTAATAATTTTACTCTTTAAATATTGGATATACTCATTATTACCTAAGGGCACACTACAATATATTTTTACAAACACAGTTAAAATAATTTAACTGATAACAAAAAATTTCAAACTGTACAAAACAGTAAACTAACACAACACCAGATCTATTGAGAAAATAACAAACAAACAATTATTTTAATTAAAAAACAATAACATATATCATTACATTTTCAGAATTAATTTACTTGAGAGATTTATATGAATATTTAAAACTAATTTTAATAAGATGGTTTGAGTAACTTAACTATGCAATTAAAAAATCAACAGTCAGCTCTACAATATATCCATATTTCTATCCCTGAAATTTTACTAGGACATATTAAGTCCAAAAACTCATGGCAGGACTATAACAAAGAATGGAGCTATAGATTAGACCCACCTCATGCAAGTCATCCCTTCCAAAGAGACTTATATATTATTAAGTCAAAAAATATAGAACATGAAGATATAAAACTGTTGCTAGATAATATAGCTATTAAAAATAATAAAAATTCAGAAAATATAGATGGAGCAAAAGAAATTATTAAAAAAATATTAGACTTATCTAATAATATACCGATAGAAAACTGGTTAGAGGATACAGGAAATAGATCTATTATTGAAAGCATGATTGATAAAAACAAAATCAAGTTAATCGATATTATTTAACCCTCAAATATAAAATATTTTTTTACATCCTTATAAATAAAATAACAAAGACAACTTATTAAAAAATTCATTTTACTCACATTTACGCGGTAACAGCTCACTATATGAAAATTAGATATTACAACCGAGGTATTTAAAAATGGAAAACTCAACAAACCAGTATCCAACATCTGCCCCCGCACAAGTTCAATCTCATCAACCAGGCGATCAGGAAAAAATGCACCCTGAACCTGAGATTATAAAAAGTTCACATAAAGGTAGCGATAAGCTAAAAGGTAAAGTTGCTGTTATTAGTGGTGGCGATAGCGGTATCGGGCGTTCTGTCGCAGTATTGTTTGCCCGTGAAGGTGCCGATATTGCGATACTTTATCTTGAAGAAGATCAAGATGCTGAAATCACTAAACAACTCGTTGAAAGAGAAGGACAACATTGTCTTTTATTAAAAGGTGATATTTCTGATCCAGATGTGGCAAAACTTGATATTGATAAAGTTCTACAACATTATGGTAAAATTAATATTTTAGTGAATAACGCTGGTGTGCAATATCAACAAAAAGAAATTGAAAGCATTAGTAATGAGCAATTAGAAAAAACTTTTAAAACTAATATTTTCCCAATGTTTTATCTTACTAAAGAAGCCATTCCTTATATGGAAGAAGGCGATAGTATTATTAATACGACCAGTATTACCAGCTATCAAGGCCATGATGAGCTCATTGATTATGCAAGTACTAAAGGCGCGATTACTACTTTTACGCGTAGCTTATCGAACAATTTAATGAAGCAGAAAAAAGGAATTCGAGTAAATGGTGTTGCGCCGGGACCCATCTGGACACCATTAATTCCAAGCAGTTTCGATGCAGAAACCGTTAAGGAGTTTGGTAAAGACACCCCAATGGGAAGAATGGGACAACCAAGTGAAGTTGCACCTGCTTATCTTTTCCTTGCCTCAGATGATGCAAGTTACATTACAGGTCAAGTCATTCATGTAAATGGTGGTCAAATCGTAAATGGTTAATCCCTAATATATAAAAAAGCCCTGAAAGTTAAAACTTTCAGGGCTTTTTTTGTTTGTTAAGCCGGTATCTGAGCAGCTATTTGTTCTCGTGACCAAACACGATGAGCCATAATCAGGTTTTTGAAATTTTCAGCAATCGGCTGGAATTCATCTCCAACTAGAGTGCCTTCATCGGGAACTAAACCTAGCGGTTCAAGTAAATCAGATTTATTACCTAAAAACGCAATTGGTTTTAAATGCTTGTAAGCCTCTAATAGATAATGGCGCGCTACGCCATCTTGCAGCACGGCATTTAAGTTATCTCCATCAGGAATAATCACTGCATCATATGCAATTGACGGTTCAGCCATCTGCATGCCATCAGCCACAATAATGTTGTCTTTATGGTCTTTTACAGGAGCTAAGCTTGGCGCTAATAAATGAAGAGTCACCCCTTCTTTAATTGCCCAGTTTTTCATCGCTTCTAATGAATCAGATTTGACTAAATTATGGATGAGTACTGCAACTTTTCGGCCTTGAATATCTTGGGGCGGGAAAGCCAAGAAAGATAATTTAGCCGATTTTTCAACTGCAGTTTTTTTATAATCTAGCGTCAAATCAGGCACTTCAATTCCTAAATTAGCGCCTACTTGTCGTGCTAAGTCGAGATCAATATTTGCCAAAATTTGTTCAACTTGACGCTCACGAATGTGTTTTCGTTGCACTTTACTTAATTCAAAAGTATAGGCATCGACCACATGCTTTTGCTCATGAGGGGCAAGGCTCTTGTAGTAAAGGCGCGGTTGAGAAAAATGATCAGAAAAAGTTTCGCTTCTTTGACGAAGTTTGTGTCCGCTAATCTGTTCAGGATAGCTTTCAAAACCGCCGTTTGAAGCAGCAGGTGGGGTTTCGGCTGGCCAATCATTATCAATTGAGTTTGGTTGATATGAAGCCTGCCCTTTATGAATCGTATGCTGGTGAATACCATCACGTTGATTATTGTGGAATGGGCACACAGGTTTATTGATCGGAATTTGATGGAAGTTGGGTCCACCCAAACGACTTAACTGTGTATCGGTATATGAAAATAGTCGTGCTTGTAGAAGCGGGTCATTTGTAAAGTCAATTCCTGGCACAATATGTCCCGGACAGAAAGCCACCTGCTCTGTTTCTGCAAAGAAATTATCTACATTTCTGTTCAAAACAAATCGGCCAATTGGTGTCACTGGAACCAATTCTTCAGGAATAATTTTTGTCGGGTCCAATAAGTCGAAGTCAAAGTTCATCTCGTCTTCTTCTTCAACAATTTGTACACCGAGTTCCCATTCAGGATAAACCCCATTTTCAATGGCTTCATAAAGATCGCGACGGTGGAAATCTGGATCTTTACCAGCAAGCTTTTGAGCTTCATCCCAAACTAACGCACTTAAACCTTGTTTAGGGGTCCAGTGGAATTTCACAAAATGTGATTTTCCTTCGGCATTAATGAGTCGGAATGTATGAACCCCAAACCCTTGGATTGAGCGTAAATTACGTGGAATTGCACGGTCTGACATAGCCCAAATCACCGCGTGTGCTGACTCAGGTACTAAAGACACAAAATCCCAAAAAGTATCGTGTGCAGTTGCTCCTGTTGGTATTTCTGTATCTGGTTCAGGTTTTACTGCATGAACAAAGTCTGGAAACTTAATCCCATCTTGCACAAAAAACACAGGCGCATTGTTGCCGACTAAATCAAAATTACCCTCTTGGGTATAAAATTTAATGGCAAAACCACGAATATCACGGACCGTATCAGCAGAACCACGTGGGCCCTGCACTGTTGAGAAGCGTACAAAAATTGGAGTTTGAATGGTTGGGTCAGTCAAAAAACCAGCTTTTGTTAAGCGCTCATTTCCTTCATAAGCCTGAAAGTAACCATGAGCACCCACGCCACGTGCATGCACAATACGCTCAGGAATACGTTCATGGTCAAAATGAGTAATCTTTTCTCGTAAAATAAAATCTTCTAATAGTGTCGAACCGCGAATACCTGCTCTTAAACTATTCTGGTTATCAGCAATTTTAACCCCTTGATTTGTGGTTAATGCTTCATTGGTTGCATCGTCTGTGACTGAGTCTAATTGTTCAGTTTTTTGGGTAGTATTGGCTTTATTTGCAGCGTCAGCACCAGCCATTTCACTTGTTTTATTTGTTGATTTAACATTATCAGTCATGTTCATTACCTATGTTTTAAAGTTAAACGTGGGGTGAATTAAAAACTTCAAGAGTTAGTTTTGTTAAAGGAACTTAAATATGGAAAAAGGAGCTCGACATATTTACGTGTACTCCAAAGACCAATGCTTTTATGGTGTGAATCTGGGGCCAAAAACGGAGTCAGCTTGCATATTTTTATGGCAAGATCAGGTGTCTGACGTATACGCTCTTGGAGTGCATCGAGTTCGCCATCAGAAATATAGCTAAACAGATAATCTTGAATACGCTGGCTATTCTTAAGTTCCCTGCTGTAGGCCAAGTAGTTAGAAGAATGATCAGTACCAGCAATCCAGTCATGAATAATTTGACGTTCCACAGGGTTAAATACCCCAAACATTTTTCCATTTTCTTCATTAATCATCCGCCAGAACACGCTCTGCTCAGGGTCGGTATTAAATTTAATCCATTTGTGATCAATAAGATGTGTAACCAAACCTTTAACGTCTTCTGGGTTTGATAACCATTGGTTAATGGTTTTACATCCAAACTGTCTAGTTTCGTTATGAATAAGCTGCCCCACGAGCGCTTTTCTTTTTAAAATTTTAAGGACTAAATCTTCAAGATTTAAATTTTTAATAATTTTTGAAGAAGAAACACCATGATTATTAAGAGCAAAACCACGTTTTAATTTATTAAAGAAAGCTTCTTTATCTCTGTACTTATCATAAATATTTTCTATAACTTTAATTGCTTTATCTGCATGTCCGTTATCAATGTTATCGATAGTGATGTGCAAATTAAAATATTTAGAATCAATACCCAGTTCAGCAAGTTCATAATTACTGATGAGTAGATGCAGTGGCAGTTGCTCATAACCTAAATTGAAGCCGACAATTTCGGGAATGAACTCTGGTGGAGCATAGCCAAGCGCCAGCTGAATCACAGCATTATGATAGTATTCATCCTCTAAAAGCAGGTCAAAACTATCGAGCCCTAGACTACGCAGCAAGTCCTCATAGATACAGACGTGATTTGCTTTCGGCTCACCGAGTCCAAGCTCTTCTAGATAGGTAATAATAAGGTCATGAAAAACCGGATCGTTCCAGTAGTGAACTGAACTATAGAGCCATGCACCGTCGACCTTTTTAGTTGGAGAGACCTTAATTAAAAATTCAAATGCCTGACCAACATTCTGGAAGTATTCTCTCTCACCCCCACTTTGTCTACGATTTAAATAAGCCTGAAATAACTCACAATTTTCTTTATTGTCATTTTGACACCATTCTTTAACCATATTTATAGTTGCAGGAAAATCAATTCCCTTTTCATCTATTCTATCTATTTCTTTATTAAGAAAATCTCTGGCTTTATTTTCTTTTTCAAAACTAGAAATATCAGGATCAAGGAAAAAAACAAATAATTCGTAATAGTTCTGTTGATTATCTTGTAATAAGTCTAATAATCTCTCTTTCACTACAACAGGCATTTCTATTCTCCTTTAGTGAGCTATAAATTACCATACTTCAGCTAAACTATAATCCCAGCCTATCTTTGTTATATTGCGTTATTAAGAAATAACTTATAATTTTTAAATTATTAAAATTCAAACAGATAGCAATTAACACAAAATTACATTCTCACCTTTAGAATTATTTAACTGTATGTTTTTATAAAAAATATATAAACTACAAATTTTAATTACACTTGAGTTACCTTTAAAATCATAAAGTTTAAAAACTTAACAAAAATAAATTAAAAATAATCTTATAACTAAATTAAAAACAGTTTTAGGGAGAAAAATGTTTAACTCATGTTGTAAATTACTAGCACAAGAAAAAATTAAAATCGCTTTTTTTGAAAGTGCTTCAGCGGGCTATTTAGCTTATCGCTTCTCTTTAAGTCCCTATTCTGGTGACATTCTTATTGGAAGCTTAGTTAGCTACGACTTACGTGTAAAAGAAAATACACTTCACATTTCACCTGAACTCATTGAAAAATATACACCTGAGTCGATGCAAGTCACTGTAGAAATGATCAAAAAAGGTAAAGAACTTTTACATGCCGACCTTTATATCGCTTGTACTGGCTTATTAAAAAAAGGAGGCTCTGAAACTCAAGAAAAGCCTGTAGGCACCTTTTTTTATTCTATTTATTATAAAGATAATTTTTATAATTTTAGACGTATATTTAAAGGACCTCCTAGCCTTAAACTTATACAACTCCTTTATTACATTACACAAGATATTAAATGCATAATATTAGATAATAAAAAATAGAATTCTTTTATAAAAGATAACAAATACACATTTAGAAATGATCATAGTTTTTATTTAACCTCTATGTACCCAAATGTAATTTTAACTATATTCATATTAATTATGTTTAATCATTAAAATTACATTTTATAGAAATCAAGGTTTTATTTAATTTTTAAATTTACATTTAAATATAGGGTAACACCCCAATGCTACACATTAAAAATTTTCATGTTTTAATGAACCTATCTGAAGCTCTCAGATAAAACACACATCATAAATGATATGAGGTAATTAAAGATGAGCACTACTAATAATCAAAGCAATCAACGCGATAATCAACAGCAACAACAACAGCAAAATGACAACCGTAACAACCAGCAGCAAGGCAACCAACAGCAAAACGATCAACAGCGTCAAAACAATCAGCAACAACAGCAAAATGACAACCGCCGCCAACAACAAGGCTCTAATCAAAAAGATTCAGGCCAACAAAACTCAAATAACAACAATCAGCAACGCTAATCCGTTGTTGACTTAAATGTCATTTGATGCGGTCATTCATTTTATTTAGGAAGGTGCCCTCACCTTCCTAAATTTAACATAAGCATAAAATTAAATAAGAGAAGAGGAAAAACTGATGACAGATCAAAATACAGACCATGCTCAACTAGTAGCTGGCGACCATAATTATTCTGACTCTCGCTGGCGGGAAAGTTATCTTACTCGACCTTATTATCAAGAAGCTCAATTAACTACGCCCGATCTGGATTATGATCGTGATTTTTCTGCAGCTTATGAACTAGGTCACCGTGCCCGTTCAGAGTCTAAAGAAGGAACTCAGTTTGAAGATATGGAAGGTAGCTTGCAACAAAAGTGGGAAGAGCTCAAAGCTGAATCCCGCTTAAAATGGGAACATGCAAAACAAGCCATTAAAGATGCATGGGATGACATGTAACATCCTTAATTGGTCCGAAGCATATAGCTTATTTCCTATTGGCCCTGGGAAATAAGCTTTTTTTATTATTTGAAGTATATATAAATTAGAAAAACGGCGGCATATTAAAATTATTACTAAGATATTGATTGGCTTGGTTCGGATCATCAAAAATTTCTTTTTTAAATTGTACATCTGGCGTTGTAGATAGAGTATGTGTTGGCTTGATCGTAACTTCTACTACATATCTGTTTCGTTCTTGCTTAGCTTTCACACCATAAATTTCAGAATCATTAATACAAGTTCCATCAGTAAAATACACAAACATACCGCCACCTTATCTCTTAACTAAAGTTACTGGTTTTTCCCATTTATTTAACGCAAAAGCCTGACAATATACTTAGGTCGGATTCAAACGAAATATCAGTTCTGGTTTTTCTTAAAGTATTCAATAATTTCTTCCCCGTTATTTACGGGAGTTTCTTTAACATGATATGTTTCTTCATAAGCATAGGCAGGTAATGCAACTTTATCGCGAATTGGCGGTAACTTTTCTTGGCCACCTGTGGTAATACGCTCAATAAAACCTGCAAGCCACAATACAAATTCTTGTGTGTTTTTACTCTTCGGAATAATACTTAAATCTAATTTAATTTTAGATTCCTGAAGAGGCTTAATCAGCAATTCAGCAAAATCAATATAATTGTATAAAAGTTTAAGTTTTGTCCCCTTAATCTCATGTCTAAGCTCAATCATTAAATTGTTAAGATCTTCCATAGGATCATCTACAAACCCTTTTTTTTCCTTAACATTTTGATAGATTTTCTCAGCTAATTTTAAGTACTGGGGCATATCCTTACCTTTAAAAATTGTTTTCACTAAAATGAATTTTGGATGAATATAAGTATTTATTGTGTTTATTTTATTAATTTTTTGAAACTATAATTTACTGAGAAAACAATTCAATAACAACAAATTAATATAAAGGCTATAACACACTAATTTATTGATTAATTTTATATTTTTATATAATTGCTTTTTTTATTATGTTACATATTTTATAGAAAATAACGATAAGAAAACCCACATAAATGTGAGTTTTCTTAAGCGAAATAATTATGAGTTTTTTTCCATTTGTTGAGTAGTTGCTGGGTCATTCGAGCCATGTGTTCCATCATCATCTGTTGAATTTCGATCTTGGCAGGCACTCATACCCATTGCGATTGCAACTACCATACTCACTGCACAAAAAATTCTTAACATTGAGGTCACCCTTATAAATCTTAAGATGTAGGCTTATGAATAACATTATCTTATGTTGGCCTACCGCTGTGGTTCTCTTAAGTTTTGTAGGTTGTGCAAGCTTTTGTAAAAATCTAAATAATATAAATGTTAAAAAATTACTTTTCTTGCAATTGATATTTTAATTAAAATTTGGCAACGGCTATTTATTTAATTACATGATATTCATAAAATCAAAATTTCCCGCTCTTTTTTGACTTATGTTGAAATAAGTCATTACTTGCAAACACTATACAAATAAACAATTAATAAATATTTGATATATAAACATTAAAAATTATTTTTTAACCTCTATTGAACCATTATTCAATATTTTCAATTCTAAATAACTCATTATTTTATTAATGAAAATTTAAAAATATTAATATTTGTTTATATAAACCAATCTTTTATTTTTGCAATTGACCCGCTTTAAGGCTCAGCTTATGATGCTCCGGCTGACCTATTTTGTCAGTCGGTTTTAGCAGACCGTCTA
>Ga0233424_10003065_pt1 | contig 11103 bp, 7 predicted proteins | sample Watercolumn_Towu_FD_181011 | JGI IMG/M metagenome (GOLD analysis project Ga0233424, IMG submission 181011) | Freshwater microbial communities from Lake Towuti, South Sulawesi, Indonesia - Watercolumn_Towuti2014_125_MG | ecosystem: Environmental > Aquatic > Freshwater > Lake | place: Indonesia... | reverse complement strand
TATTAGTGGTAATTCATCATCAGTACATTATTTCAATCCTAATGATTTACCAAGAGAAAGAAATGTATTATCAAGTGATAACGGACATAATGTTATTGGTAATAAATATAATCCAATATTTGATTATGATATATTAAACGCCCCAACAATAAAAGAAATGAATATAAATAATTATAATGGTAGTTTAAAGGGACAAACAAAACATTCAATTGGTGATTATTATGTTGATGAAACCAATAGAAATTCTATAGGGAAAATAAATCATACTAATCCTGCACAAAGTATAAATCACAAACCGAGATTAACAGATTGTATATACGATATTAACGATATTAAAGAATCGACATTATTTCTTAGAGACCCATCTAAGGAAGGACAAAAAGTGCGAATTGAAAATATAGGCACAAATAGTAACGTTAAAAACGAAATCAATAATGAATATGTATCAATGGGATTTATACAGGGAATGTATGGGAAATTAGGAGTTAATACTAATATATGATAAATTATTAATTAATAATTTATTATATTTATTTTCCCTTTGATAATTTATGTTTCCAATAATTTTCCAATTCTTGGATTTGTTGTTCTGTTAAAGGTTTTACTGTGTTATTATTATTAATATTATCAGTGTTAGATTGATTATTATTGCCGCTTAATGATGTTATAGTGGAAAAGAGTGTTAATATTTCGTCTATATTAATTGATGATGTATCTATAGATTTATCCAGATTATTAATAGATATTTTGAATAGATTTACAATTTTCTCAGGAGAAGTATTATCAACTGATAATATGGCTTTGCATAGATTACATAATGGTTTTTCAATATAATATATCATGTTAAGAATGGATGACATATTATTATCATTAGTTTCTGATGATTTATTATTTGATATTATTGTAAACATATCATTTATTGAGGATATAAATAATTGTATTACGTCACTATCAGGTAATATAGGATGTTTTGTTGAAAATAATTTTGCTATTTTTTTGATGAATTTTTTGAAGGCTTTATTTGTTGATATAGTATTATATAAGTCTTTAATGTTAGAAGAATTTAATGGGATTGATGTATTTGTATATGATGATAAAATTGATATTTGGTTATTAATTAAATCTAAGTGTTCAGATGATATTTCGTTAATATCATTAACATTATTAAAATCATTAACATCATCATCATCATTATTATTATCATTATTATTATGTAAGTCAATTAATGACGCTATATAAGTATTATCGCCGCCATAAATATTCGCCCCATATAAATATAACATTTGTAATGATTTCCATATGATTATGTCTGTTTCAGATGACAGATATGATTTAATTATGTGAATTTCACTAAATTGAATTGGAATATAATCGAAAAATTTTTCATTTTGAGTATATAAATATTTTTTTGCTTTTTCATTATTATTGATGATGTTAATATATTTATTGATATATTTTTCATCAAGTGATACGTTGCTATTTATACGCAGTAATTTATATAACGAGACTAATTCATCAGCAAATGACATTTTGTAAAATTATATAATTATATAATTATATAATTTTAAGATATAAACTTATGATAACTCTCTTAATTTAGTAATGATTGAATTGAGAAGAGCGGTTCGATCGGTTATAATATCACTTATAATTTTATTAATTGTTACAGTTCCATCAGTAACAATATTTATATATGTGTTTCTTATTAATTGATGTTCCTGTTTATATCCAGCCTGTTTAACATTTGGATGGTCTTGGATAGCATCATTTAAAAAATTGCAAATAGTATGTCCACATCCTTGAAAAAATATAGTATCTTCATTAGATTCAAATACATGGGTTTCAATGATTGTTGCAATATGTTTGATTATCATAATCATTAGTTTGCATGCGCGGATTATTAGATTGATTTCATCAATCTGTCCGCGGGATTCACAATAAAACATAAATGATTTATCATCATTTATATTATAATAACATTTACATATTGGGGTCCATAAATCAGAATTAAGTGCGATATATAATTTCGAATTACAAGAGAACTTTAAATGTTGTCCTTTTTTTAATTGACATATTAATATATTCATAGGATAAATATTATTTATCTGCTGTCCACCATGATAATATTTGCACATATCTGTTGTTACATTTAAAATAGTATCATTATTATTAAATACATCACAATTCATATATAATTGTTCATTATCAGTTTGTTCCAATTCACTATTAGATTCAAAGATAATCTTCATAAGCCTATCAATAGTATCTTCAGAATTAGGGAAATTTATTATAGGCATACTTTCAATCCTTAATCTTAATTGATCATTATTATATACTGACGTATTATTAATAAATTTAATGTTAGAAAATGAATATATAGGGATATATTCATGTAATAATCGTCTAATTGTATTTAACACAACAAAATTACCATTTGTGCCTATAATTTTTAAATATGATTCAGTAACATTTCCTTGTTTTTCAATAGAAGTTATATCCATAATAAAGATAAAATATATTAATATATATTATTATATTTTATTATTTTATAATTTCAATTTTATAATGATTTACGTTATATATTCTATATTTTTAGGGTTATATAATCATTGGTTATGCAAGATATATGGGATATTTATATTATTGTTACTAATATATCCTTTTATAATTCATATAATATATATAACATCATATTATTCTATTAATACAGTTGTATCAACATTAATATCCTTATTAATTCCATTATTATATGTAAATATGATAAAGTATTTTCATTATGATACACATTTTACCACTGTAATTTTATATGGAATAAATAATAGAGAAATTAAAAAACTTAATACATTATCATTGATTTCAATAATTTTGGCGTTAATAAACCAAATATCATGTATATTTACAAGTATATATATTAAGCAGTATTGTTTTGATATTAATAATGTTATGTATATAAAATACCCATATATTGCCCCATTAATTATTCATAAATTATATTCATATCATATATTATTTTCAACATGCATATATTTTATTTATATATTAGATAAATTTAATAAAAGCATATATTTGTATTATAAAAACTTACAAGATGATATATTAAATAACGAATATATATTTGAAAGAGTAAAGAATGAATATTTGATATTGAAAGAGAATTATGATATAGCTATAAAAAAAATGAATAATATATATGCAATTTTTATATTATGCTGTGGTATATCTGTATACAATTATATATATGATATAGTCATAAATAGCATTGTTGTAGTTATACATGATTCTATAAAAAATATAACATATATTATTCTTTATGTGTTATATGTGTCACAAACATTAAAAATATATGAAACACATGATAAGATAAAAAACATAATATACAATAGCGCCTTTACAAATATTTACTTACATAGAACACAAATAATTAAATTGGATCAAATATCATCTGTTGATGACATTAATAGATATGTTTTAATCCGTGAAAATGAAAATAGTCAATTTATTAATTGGTTATATATAAAAAATGTGTATTCTGCTGATTTTGAAAAATTCAAATTATTAGGGTTTGATATATCTTCTTTTGACAATGTAAAGAAAATAATAGGTGTAATTATTTTCTTTATAAGTGTTCAAAAAATTATTATGAAAGTTTGATATGATATTATGTAATATCATATCAATTAATTAATTTTAGTTATTTTTTATGATGTATTATTGTATTCGTCTGATAAAAATGTTATTAATTGGATTAATTTAATAAATTTATCGCGGGTTTCTTGTGATAATTGTTTCCATTTTTCTGTAAATTTAAATACACTTGATAACCCTTCATCATCTATACCAAATGCCGTCTGAAAATTAAGATTCATAAAGAAATTTTCATCACCACTATAAATTTCTTCTTTATATTCACAAATTAATCCATAAAACTTTTTTATAATAAAATCTGGCTTTTGCGATATGATAGTTTTGATAATTCTATAATGAATTGCAATTTCAGGATCACTATCAATTTTAATTACCTCTTCAAAAATATTTAATAGATATTCATTAAATTTAGAATCCATAATATAGAAGTGAATATATGTTACTATTTAAATATAATTAATTTTGAAAAATCTAAATCATTATTAATATTATATTCTAAATCCGCATAATTTTTGCCTTCAATTGCATTAAATATGTTATCTAATTTATTAACGTTTGTTTCATGAATGCTTTTGATATTTTCAAGCATTTTATTATTGTTGATATCATTTGTTATTAGGTTTTTTTTTATGTTAAAATATATTATATCAAAAACATCTTTACCATAAAAAACCTTATTAATACCAGATAATATAATTGCCGGAACAAATTCTATATTATATTGTTTATCATCATCAATACAATATGTTTTAAATTCATTAATATAATTATACATATTTAATATATCGAATAATTTCTTACAATGTTTACATCTTTTGCTATAAAAGATTATATTTGATGATGACATTATAATGATTATATATATAAACATTATAATATGATTTTAATCATTTTCTCCTTCATATTGTACTTCATGATCCGCAAATTCCCTATCTATATCTTCTGCGTCAACATCAATATCTAATGCATTAGATTCTTCATCATTTATATCGTTTTCAAGTTTTTTGGCTTGTTTTTGATCATCTGATAATTCATTGAGGTCGTCATCTTCATATTGTTGCGGCGTGGATAAATCATCTATATTATTATCAATATCATTCGATATATATGATTCGCGATATGTGTCTAATTCTAGTTGATATTTTAGCATCAAAATTTCATTACCATAATTTTTATATGACAAATTAAAATAATATGAAATTAAATCATAAATTAGCAAACATATTTTGCCGCTAATAAATGTCTCATTATTAATATTAATTAATAGCATTAATTCTGATATAAAATATGATAATAAATTAACTATTTCATTATCATTATCATATATCGAATCCAAATTAATATAATTATGATTGTTAATCGATATAAGTTGCATTTCTATATTAGACAAAAATATAGAATTAACGATATCTGACCAATTATTAAATACTATTAAATTATCATCAGATATTAGATTAATAATCCCATTAAGTTCTAAATACCTACTATAGATTATATTTTTTCCTATTTTTTGTTCCTTCTCACCAATTTCAAACCCATTAGAAATTTTAATTAGATCTGATATAATTTTAATAATATTTGATTTTAATGAGATGAAATATTTATGTAAATATTTCATATAATCTGTATCGGTCCCAATATCCATATAATTATTTTCACTACCAAAATATAATAATTTTGATTTTAAGCCATATGTAATCTGTAAATTTCCCATATCCTTGTTATCTATAGTTAGATTTTGTTGTGTTTTTGATTTTTTACCAATAAATATTTTACTTACAACGTCAAAATAATAATCAATGTTATCTATTGTTATTATTATTTTTCCATTTTTAATTACCAAATCACTAGTTAAAGTATATGTTGTTTTATACTTGTATAAATCATTCATCAATAATTGTTTATGTGATTCTGCCCCTACATTTTTCATTATTAGGTTTATAAAACTGTCGCACAATTTATTTGCATTTGTATAGGATTTCATTTTAAGAAATAATGAATAGAATATACCTGTTTTCTTTTTGATATAGTCTATAACAATTTCTAGTGAATTTTTTTTTATTTTCTTCTTTTCCATTTTTAGTTCGTTAAGAACATTTATTAGTTGTTTCATTTCATGTTCTGAATATTTTATCGATGCTAATGATTTATTGCATTTTATGCATACATTATCAACAAAATCATGTAATTGTCCGTCGGGACAATATATAGTATTTAATGTTTTTGAGAATGTGTAACCTTTTCCAATATAAATATTAATAAGGGCTATTTTATACACATTATTCATAAAATATGTTTTAATTACATTATTATGTTTAACATCATTCTTATATGTTTTAATTAAATTATTAATATTTTTTTTACATATTTTACATATAATACCTTCTGATGTATTTTCGAATATATGATAAATGCCGTTTAAATTATTAGATTCATCGTCAAAAGAACAATTTGATAAAGCATTAACATCATTAAATTCTATTAATAATGATTTCTTATGACTTACAAGGAATTTTGGTAAATTTAACATTCTAATAAACATTAAATCATTAGAATATTTCTCTGTTAATCCTGTCAATGTAAAAAGAGGTATTTTTTCTGTATATATTGTTACTATTTTTTCTGGTTCAATAGTATGTTGTGTTAATGATTTACTTTTATACATAGAATATAATCTTGTTAGGAACTTCTTTGAAAATTGGGAAATATCTGGTAGATTTTTGATGGTATCAGAGTATGTATTTATTTCCAAAATATTATTAATAACATCTATAAACGTATATATGATAATTTTTTGTTGGAGTGGATCGATGACTTTTGAATAATCAACATTATCTTTTTGTTTAAAAATCCATATGTTATATCTTAGCAACATACATGACATATAAAAAATAATATATGTCAAATTTTCGAAATTATTAATATCAATATTATCACCATTATTATTATTAATTAAATATAATGATTTCAGTAATTTTCTGCCCTTTTGAAAGGTATTTTTATTACAAATTTTATTATCGGCTAATTGTGCGAAATTTGAATCATTAATATTGATAATGATTATACAAAGTAAATAAATTATCAAATTATTATATTTGATTATATTTATATCAGCATAATCTTTGATAACGTTTGTTTTATCAATGATTTCCCTATCTAATGTAAAATATAATAATTGCGAAAACTCAGAAACACCATATATATTATTGTTTCTCGTTCTCTTGTTTTTCTTTTCAAAATCATAAACATTATTAAATAAATCTATTATCATTTTAATCATTGCCTGCCGTTTATTATTTGCTTTTTGTGTCGCGATAGCAAAATGAGATAAACCAATAATTGAGGTGAATTTTCTAATTAATTTATCTAAATGATTTATTATAACACTATATTTTTCATAATCAGTATTCGCCAATAAATTTGATATATTAATAACTGATATATCATCCATACCAATTATTTCATATCCATATTTTGCAAAATTTAATTTCCCACCGCAACTTAAACAATAATATTGTCCTGTATAATATTCTTTAGCATATTTTCCAATAAATTCCATAGTTTTGTCATAATCATGTTCTATTATTTTCCATAATTTATTATGATAACATTTACCTATTAAATATTTATCGGTAATCGTAATTTCACTTGATTTTTTAGATAACGAAATAAATTTTGCATATTTCTTATTATGTATAACAGATATTAAATCAATCCCATCTTTTGGCTGGATATAATGTTGCGCCTTATTAACTAATAATTGTATATTACCTATTGATGTTATCTTATATTTCTCACATATATATTTATAAAAATTATATGATATATTTGGTTGTGATAAAAGTGATTTTATGCGTTTATTATATATATTTTTTATTTCATCATATAATTTAGAAATCATAAATTTGCAGAAATATTCTTTATCATCCATATTAATATTTTCGTACTTTGTTAGATTTATACTATCTGTGTCTAAATTAAACAACCAATAATATGAGCTTGAGGGCAAATTTGCCCTTGATATTTCTGATGATTCTGATAATGTATCGTCAATAGTATTTGAATCAGGTAATGGTGATGATAATGAATGATGTGTTTTTTTATTATTTATATATAATTCGTAAGTTTCGATAAATTTATTAAATCCATTATTAGATACGTTATTAATATGTTTTATATTTTTTGGTTTTATACATTGTATGACTGTATTTTTTTGTTTTAACATTAATCCAATGATATTAATGGTATTATTACCGGCAACATTACGTGTTTGTAATTGTGTTGTTTTAGATATTTTTGTATTAAATATTTCATTTTCAAAATTAACAGATCTAACAACATTTCTATTTTTATCTGATTTAAGAGAAAATCCGTAATTATTAAACCCGATAAAATTATTATATGCATAATTATGGAATGATAATAATTCTGAATAATATTCATTTTTCGATGTAACATTACTATCTGATATTTCAAGCTTATATAAAATTTTTGCCTCTTCAATAGTATTTACTGGAACTGCTTTTCTATTAAGCATTTGAGGGATAAATATTTTAGCAATATCTATTTTCGTTTTATCAGTTGTATATATATTACTAATTGCATTCATTTTATTAACAATAATTTCAATACGGCGTGTTTCTTTCTTATTATTACTCACTAATAAATCATCTTTTATATTATCGTCTCTATGATATCTAAGAAAGTCATCAACTATAGGATAAATATTATAATGATCTAATAACAAATTAATTTTATTATTGATATTTTCGGATAAATCATATATATTTGTCGATAATATATAATCATATACATCATCAATATAATCTTTATTAATATATTGTTTAAGGATAATTGATAATTTATTATAGTCTATTTTCTCAGAAATCCTTTTTACTACTTTAATAACTTTCTTATCAGCATATGATAATGACGATTTTAATAAAATTTTATTAAATTGTATTTTTTCTTGCATCATATATAATTTTCTAATTATCAACACCATAATAATGTCATTTATATTATTTGTCGGTACATATTGAGCTTCATCAGCCGCCGCCATATATACATCATTATTTTTTACATCATCACTATTATCATGAGATTTAATATATTGTATTAACTTTGCTAATTCAATTAATTTATATATTGTTGATATTGTTTCGGCATCATAAACATTTGTTGTATTTTTATTTTTATACGATAAAATATTATCAATGTTATTGGATATTCCATAATATATATATGTATATATATGCAAATATCTTATAAATGTTGATATAATATAATCATATGCTATTTTATCGTATTTTTTGAGAGCATTCTGGTCTATTGTATTAATAAACTCTATTATAGACTCATATAACACATCACCATATACAAACACATTATTAGTTATTATTGGTGACGTTTTAAAATTACTGAAAATAATATGCAATAAATACTTTTCAAGTTCTGTAACATAGGACATTATGTAAATAGTGAATTATATAATTATAAAGCATAATTAAAAATTGAAAAAATAAATTTATATGATAACTATATAAATTTATTAGTGTTAAAAAGATTTATAGCTTATAAATAACAATGGAATTGCAAAAGATTATTAACAATATCAAAGATTCTGAATCGCGCGGAACAGAATCATCATCATCTGCTGCATCATCATCATCGGCATCATCCTCATCATTATTTGTTGTGTTAAGAGACAAAATTAAACAACTTTCTGATAAATTATCATTTAAATATGATAATGAGAATGATATTTGTTTAATTTATTCTCACTATACAATTGAAAATGCCGACTGGACACCATTAGAACGTGAATGTCGCTCTATAATTCTGCGAATGTCAACATTAGATATTCTATGTTATACATTTGATGATTTATATTATTCCGTTCCAACTGATGCAGAAATTATGGAAATTCAAGAATCCATAGAAGGCACAACAATTGCTATTTATTATGATGATAAATTTGCAAGATGGAGAATATCAACGCGAAAATGCATTGATATTGCTGATTCATTTTGGAATGGCAATCATAGAGATTTATTTTACGATACTATTTCAGAATATAATGATTTTTTCGGTTTATTGGATAAATCAAAATCATACATATTTATTATAGTTCATCATAAAAATAAATATCTTGTTGATTATACATCTGTTTATGGTAAAAATTATGCAAAGTTAATTCATATTATTACGCGAGATAACCAATCTTTTGCTGTAGTAAATGATGAATTACCATTTCATAAGCCAAAAACATATTCTTCTATTGACGAAGGATTGAATCAAAATAATTATGGCAATGAATATCCATTAAAATCCGAAGGTATTATTATTAAGATAAATTATAATAATAAAGTGAATTATTGCTATATCACACCTAAGATTTATAATGATTTATCATTGCTATTACCAAGATGCAATAATAAATTAATGGGATTAATTCAGTTGTATTTGAATAATAAATTGAATGATCATTGTAATCAATATGGACAGAAATATGTTTATTATGATAATAATAAACTATTACATGTCATTGATAAATACAATGCATCATTACAATTCAAATACAATATCACACAATACATAACATTATTATACCATCATATATCACTGTTATTACAGGAAATATATGATGAGCTATATAATGGTACGGAAATCATTAAAGGCAAGGATCACATTTATAATGACCTCAATACAACGACAAAAGCAGCGTTGTACAAATTAAGAGGATTACATTATAAATTTTCCAATGTGACTGATAATAATGTTAAAAAATTATTAAAGTCATTATCAGCCCATGAGTTTTCGTTATTAATTTATCAAATGGATTTACTATTTGATAAAAATGAGATATTAAAATCATCAGTTGAGTTGATAAATTCAACTGATAATCTATTTTAATATAATGATGTGATCTTTTAAGTTACATCATACCTCATAACAAAATTAATAATAATTTAATTAAATTATTATTATTTACATCATACCTCACTACAAAATTAATAATAATTTAATTTAGTTATTATTAATTCATATTTTTTAACACATATTGTAAACACTTTATTATTACAGGTATAAATTTTGTATAATCTATCGAATCATCTGTTGTTGCTATAGGTAATATTTTTGCCGCCTCTTCAGCAATCAATCCAATTTGTTGATATTGTCCATTATTACCGTAATTCTCTTTCCAATAAAATGTTACAGGATCCAATCTATTTATTATATCAATTGATTTATCCAATTCCAACTTTTCTACATTCATTTTATATTTTATTGATGAATATGTTTGCCATGCTATTGCTTTAGCTTTGTATGCCGCGTTATTTTTTAATTGTAACGCTATATTATTGTCAAATGTTGCTGCCAAATTATCGCTTATCATCATTTTATCAAGTTGCAGTGTCATTAGTTTATTAATGGTTACAATATATGTATTTTCAT
>Ga0233424_10003064_pt1 | contig 11103 bp, 11 predicted proteins | sample Watercolumn_Towu_FD_181011 | JGI IMG/M metagenome (GOLD analysis project Ga0233424, IMG submission 181011) | Freshwater microbial communities from Lake Towuti, South Sulawesi, Indonesia - Watercolumn_Towuti2014_125_MG | ecosystem: Environmental > Aquatic > Freshwater > Lake | place: Indonesia... | reverse complement strand
TAGTTATTACATCAACAAGTGGTCAATTGAAATTATCAACATCAGCTTATGTATCACCTGATACATTCCAGAATTCATGGAGTGTTCCATCATCAACCTATTATTGGTCGCCGCGTGTTATGGCTGACCAGTCAATTCTAATTCAATTTTATTTATTTAATAATGCATTTTCTATTTCTGCTAATACATTTCAATCTGTTATGATTAATCTTAATGCTTTGATATTACCTAATACTCAATCTCGTTTCTGTAGTTGTTCATTAATTGATACAGGGTTATTATATCCTTGTATGATGGAAATTACTTCAGCTGGTGTTGTCCAAATTAAAACCAATGTCACCATTGCTATTTCACCTGATGTCCAATTAACAGGGTTTATTCATTATTATTTATGAAAATGATAATTCATTAAAATTTTTATAGTATTTATTATTAGTTACATCAATATATAAAAATGTATGCTTAACTTCATTATTAAAAACATAACTAAGTAAATTATTAAATTCGTTTTTATTAATACCTGATATAAACCCATCATATAATGCGTCAGTTTCAGTTTTTATTAAATAACTCATTTTAAAAAATATTATATGACTTATACCTGTTCTTATTTGTAAATCAACTGACCTTAATTTCTGAGTTAATATCCATATTGTAGCTCCTCCTGAAATATGCCTTCTATTTTGCACAAGGTCAATCATTGTTTTATTATCCTTCATATATTTCATCATATCATCAAATATAAATAACGTTTTCTTATCATTTGTTTTCATTAATTCATCTATTATTCCCCCTAATTCTCTTATATTATCATATATTCTATCATCACATAACTTATTAATAAATGACTTTGGTAATGTATTTATTGATGGACTAAAAAAATATATATAATCAAATATACCATGGTAATAATCTAATAAATTAATCATTAAATTCGTTTTTCCAGATGATGGAGGACCTACAAATAATACGCATGAGTTGGTATTAGGTAGTGGATATGTTACGTCCATTTTCTCGTCATTTTTATTTTTGTATACCTTTATTTTAATATTATTATTCTGTTTCTCCTTTATATTCATTATATATATATATTATAATTATAATATATATATATGCCTATAATAAAGAACGTTCCATTTGATAGCATAACTATTAATCTCGATAGTAGAGATAAAATTAATGAAACTGGTAATTATTATCAATTTTCTTTTAATCAATCAATAAAAGTTCCTAATCCTAATTACCGTATGTTAATTTCATTAGTTAGCGCTGAAATACCTAATACATTTTATAATATTAATGATAATAATAATAAACTTTATATAACTGAAAATTTAGTTCCAAAAACAATAATTATACCTATAGGTAATTATAATATATATCAACTTGTTAATGAATTACAGACTTTATTAGGTCCTAATTATACTGTTACATATAATCAAATAACTAATAAACTTAATATATTATTAATAGTTGTAATGTCAACGGTATTCTTATTTTCAATATCATCAATTAGGGATGTTATAGGTTTTAAATCATCTACTTTAACAATTATTAATAATCAATCAATAACAAGTGATTATGTATGTAATTTAAATTATACTAATGTATTATATCTTCAAACTGATATAACAGAGCTTACAAGTGTCTATTCTCAAACAAAAGAACCTATAAATTTTTTAAATAAAATTCCTATAAATTCTCCTCAAAATTTTATGATTTTTTTTTATCCAACTCAAAAATCACATGAAATATATGTTCAAAGTGGTAATATACAAAAAATAACTTTAACTATTTTAGATGATAGGTTACGTAATATTGATTTAAATGGTGCATATTTTAATGTCACATTATTAATTGAATTTATAGAAGATATAACATTTAAAGAATATAATAAAGACCTTGGTAAATCACCATTTATTCAATTTACTAAACTTGATTATTAAATTATTTTTTAAGTGTTTCTGATAGTAAGTTAATATCATTATCATATGATTTTTTATTAAGCAAAACCGAATATAATGATTTCCTAATATCAGAGTTATCATAATAAAGTTTATTTTTTCTACCTAAAATATCTTTTAACCAATCTATAAATTTACTTGCTGATTTTATATTTTTTCCATTAAAATACGCTAATAAATACCCTCCTATATTTAACATTGCATATCCCCTCATAATACAATTTGTAACGTAATTTATATCGTCATTATAATTAAAAATTATGAAAACATAATCATATCTCTCAGATGATATATACTGTAATAAATCATCTGAACTTTTAACATTCAAATTTACCATACCATATTTATTAAATTTTTTTAAATAATTTTGTTTTTGTGCTTCAGTATCAATAATATCAATATTTGATAATTTATTTTTATTATATAACGATATTATTGAGTTAATTGTATTTTTCGGTGTGTTTATTAATATTTTTTTAATAGTATTTTGATTATTATTTATATCTGATATTAGTGTAATTAAAGTATGATAATCAAATATAAAATTTTTTGAATTTATTGTTTGACTTGATATAGGCTTTTTAACTAAATCAGAACTTATTTTTAGTAAGTCATCATCAGTTATATTTTCTATTGTATCTTTATAAGCTTTCAAATAATCATTATAATTAAGTTCATTATTTCCTTTAATTTTTTCAATTTCCTTTACATTTTCATTTATTGCATTTAATAATCTTGTAGTTGATTTGCTTGTTTCTATTGTATCTAATTTTTGTAATTTATTAATAAAGTTATCTAATTTATATTGTTTTCCAAGTGATGTAATATATAAAAATAAATCAATTGATGGAGAAGTATTAATATTTGACATTAATTTTTTAATATTTTCAATAACCTCATTTGTTATTTTCCCTTTATTTTCTAAATATTTTTCAAATAATTCTTCATCAATATCACTATCCTTTAATAAAACTAATTTATATACATTTACTTTCCTATCTTTTTCAGGAAGATTTATATGTGATTTATACCTTACAGCCCTCCCTATTATTTGTTCACTTAAGGCTTCATTCCATACAGGTTCCATTAATATAATATAAGAAGTTTCGAATAAATTTACCCCCTCAGCTGCAGCTTTTGTAATTATTATTACTTTTATTGATTTATTATTATATGAATTAACTATAATTTGTCTTTTATTTTTATTAACATCACCTGATATATACCCATAACTAATATTTAATTTACTTAATTCACGACGTAAAATAGCAGTTCCAGTATTAATAAAATTAGAATATATTATAAATTTTTTATCAGGATTATTACTAATTAAATCTATAATATATGATATTTTAGGTGACGAACCATTAATAAGATTTGATGTTGCCCTCCTAAGTGCATTATAGAAACTATCTAACGATTTTTTATCCTTATCACCAAATAATTCAATTAAATTATTATCTAGCGTTCCACTTTCAAGTTTTTCATATTGTTCTTGATATTCTTTATCCATTATAATCGGAATATATTTCTCTATTTTTCTCGGGAAATTTTTTTTTAATGTTTCTTCATCAGGATAATAGAACGATATTTTATTTTGGAAATAATCCTTGAAAGTTTCATAATCACTATCCAGTTTATCAATATCATCTGTTGTAAGTGGTAAAGTTCCATTAATCAAAGCCATTAAATTAATTATGTCATATTGAGTATTAACTATAGGTGTCGCAGTAAGTAAAATAACCTTATGTGCTAACATAGCACATTTTACTAATATTTCAAAACCTTTTTTATTTTTTGTTGAATATAAATTATCAGTTTCTTCACCACCAGATGATTTAATTTTATTTATATTAAAAAGTGTTCTTAAATTATGTGCTTCATCAATAATCAATAATGATTTATTACATTCTTTATCATCATCTTTTTTTTTATAATATCCATCATATGTGTAATGTTCTATTCTTGGGTCTTTAATATCAAATCCATAATCTTCAAGCTCTTTAATAAAATTTTTATACGTCGAAGGAGGACTTATTATTACTACTTTATTATATGGGTATAAATCTAAATAACATACAGCAGTTACAATAGCTGTATATGTTTTACCAGTTCCCAATCCATGTACAACAATAGCTCCTCTTTGTATTGGATTATATAAAAATTTTTCAACAAATAATGACTGATGTGGTCCTAAAGCTTTCTTAGCTCTTTTAAGGCAATTTTCAGAAAATTCAGGTATTATATACTGTGAATTACTCATATATAATAATATTATAAATAATATATTATTATATCAATAATCGGCACTCCAGAGGTGTGACCTGCGCTTGCGCTCGGTTGGCACATTTGATGCCAGACGTTTGAGCTATGCTCAATCATCATCATCGTCGTCATCATCATCATCTTCTTCTTCTTCATATTTTTCTATTTTTTTTCTTAACCTTTCAATTTCTTTTTTTATTAATTTTTCATCATATTTTGTTGCTTTTTTATCTGTTTCTTTTTTATTTGTTTCTTTTTTATCTGTTTCTTTTTTCTCTGCATTAGATAATAAATTACTTAAATATAAATAATCGTCAATTAATGGACGTAATCTATTATCTATTTTACTTATTTTATCAGTTGGTATATATTTTTGTTGAATATTCTTTTTACCATATTTACCAATAACTCTCAATAAATCTTCATGTTCTCTTAAATTCGGTATGTCAAATTTAGATAAATTATAATATATATCACTTATAACCATATATATTATTATGATATTTTAACTCTTCCTAATTTTTCATATTTATTAAAAATTGCATTTAATGCTGTTATTTTATCACAATTATATTTTTTCTTATATTGTGAAACTTCAATTGAAAAATTAAATTTTTTATCATCTACTATTTTACTAGTAATATCCTTAGTATATTTATATTCGCTATCATAACTCGACTTTGGAATATATGCTTCTTTACATACTTTTTTATGAGCTTCCCTATAATTTATGTCGTATTTATATCTATTATTATTTATCTTTCGCATTAATAATAATAATCTTTCTCTTTTAAAATTATCAACCATTATATATATATAGTTTATATTTTTTTTTATATAATTATAATTATAATCCATATAATCTTAATAATTCATCACGTGTAAGTTTCTTCTGTTGTTTATTTTGTACTATATTTGTTACTGATTTATTATTATGTTGATTATTTGATTTTAATATATTTATAACATCATCATAATTATCTACTAATTCACGTTTAACATCATGACGTAATTTTTTAATTAATTTCTCTATTTCTTCTCTTCTTATAATATCCTTAATTAATTCATCACGTGTAGACCTATTATATATAACATCTTGTTTTTGCTCATATCTTAATGGATTATTACTTTCGTTTATATTATTTTCTATAGTTTCTTCATTATTTTCAGATTTTACACTTTGTATATCAGACATATATAATATACATATATAATATTATATTATATTAATATATATGTCACGATTATTAGGTAATATAATGAATATTGGTAGTCAATCATTAGATAATTGCCAATACTTATATAAGGGATATTTTAAAAATTGCGCAAGTATAACGTTAAGAATGAATTATAATGCAACAATACATCATAATTTCATTATTAATCCAGTTGTTTATGGGTCAATACCACCTCCAGAAGAAATATATATGGAATTCGGACATGTTATAACTGATTTTGTTGGAGCTTCAGTTGATGATGGTATATTAATATATAATTCTGATTTGTGTAGTAATAATAATGTTAGTAATTTTAATATAACTGATAATTTCACGTCAAATTATAATTTAATAGCAAGTATAGGTCTATTATCAGGAACTAATGATAATTCAAGCATTACAACTATGCAAAACAGGCAACCATTAATGAAAGTTAGTAATATATTCGGTAGGCAAACAACATTTAGCATTTCCAATTTAAATAATGGTGTAATCACCAATTTAAACGTGATATTATTTACATTATATTTTTATTGGTAATAAATAATTTATTATATTATTATATATGTCATACATTAGTGATAAATTAAAAACATTAGGCACTTTTATATCTGATAAAATAAATAATGGTGCTGGTTATATTTCATCAAAAGTTCAGGGATTAGTAGATAAGGTAAGTGATATTGTTGAAAATCCTTACATTAGTGCGGGATTAGAAATGACACCTCAAGGTCAATTACTAAGAGCTGGGTCTATTATAGCAAAACAATTATTAGGTAAGGGTAAAAAGAAAGAACAACCTGAAAACGCATTTGGATATAATATAACATCTGAATATGTTGAACCACAAAAAGGTTATTATGAAAGATAAAATAAATAATTAATTAATTATTTTATTTTATTTTATTTTAAAAAAAAATATTTTTTTATAACATAAATATATATATGTCAGAATCAACAATGTCAACAGAGGGTGTAACATCTGGAGAGGCAGTACCTCGTTCAATGAGATATTCAGAAACAGTACCAAAATCAATAAAATCATCAATTAATTACAGTTCATTTTTAGCTAATAATGGTTCTATATTTCAAGAGGGAGGTATTGTAAGAATTCCTATAACATCATCAAATCAATTTTTAGATACAAAACAATCATTTTTAAGATTTGAGGTTAACGTACAGACAACAACTGCTGGTGGAACAGTATATTTTGATGGTGGAGGTGCAGGATTAATTCAACGTATAAGAGTATTAACAGCTCAAAATGTAGAATTAACAAGAACTGATGGATACAATTTGTTAAATGTCGCATTAATGGATATGAATAGTAATTTGTCATATTCTAAAAATTTCGCTAGGGTTGGTGAGGGTTTAGGTAATGTAAATTATACATCAAGTAATAATCCTCAAACATCATTAACTGATGTAAATAATTATTCAAACGTATTTACATCCCCGGCAAATGTAACAACAACTGCCGCATCAACTGACAGTTCACTTGTATCATTTTCTATCCCTTTACATTGTGACGCTGTATTAGGTCCTACAATGAAAAAATTATTACCATTGCCTATTATTAATGGTGGAATTGTTCTTGAACTTCTCCTCGCACCTGCTAAACAAGCATTATACACAGCAGGTATTGGAACAGCTGTTGTTTCATCTTATAAAATGCAAAATATAACATTTGTAGGAGCGATGGTTATGATTGATGATACAAAACTAAGTCAATTAATTCAAATTGTAAGAGCAGGAGGTTTACTTATAAGTACTCAAGCATGGAGACAATATTTATTTACTCCTTCATATGGGTCTCAACAAGTTATGAAAATAACAGATAGCTTAAGAAGCGTTAAATCATATTTAGGATTTTTCATTAATAGGAATACATTTGGAAATGGTAATATTTCATCATTATCATCAAGAAGCAGATGTGGTCTATCACAATATTATATGAAATATAATAATGTTCCTATTCCTAGTGAGCCTATTGTATGTGGAACTAATGATGTTATCGATGGTGCAACTAATACAAATACAGGTTATAGTAAATTATATGTTGATAGAGCATATGCTCACTTATTGAATGCAATGGGTCGATTATCAGATGTATCACATGGATTAAGACTTGATTTAAATAGATATTCATTAATTTCAGCAGGTAGAAGTGATAACTTCACATCAGCAGATTATACATTTACTAAAGAAGGTTCATTTATGTTTGGTGGTAATTTAGATGCTTTCCAATCAGCAGTTCTATCAGGTATTAATATGAGTCAAAATAATTTATCACAATTAGAATTATATATTACATTACCATCATCTACAATAGCTTCAGGTAATATTGAAGCAAATTTATATGTATACCTATTATATGACCAGGAATTAGTTATTGACCAAAATTTTAATTTATCAGTTATTAATTAAGCATATAATAATATTATATATTATTATTATATACTATGAATGGAAAAATGCTTATATCAAAGGAAATTAAAGATGTTAGTTTCCCTAGTCAACTTGATTATTCAAATACGGAAAATAATTATTATTCATCTATATTAAATAAGAAATTATACCCTTATAATAATAATCAATATTTCAGACCTAATCAAAAAATAATATTTAAAATTCCAACATATTATAATAGTTTTATCGATAAATCCGAATTATATATGAAATTTAATGTTAATATTACAGGAGAAACAACAGTTGCTAATAGAGGTATAGCCTGTGATTTAGGAGGGGCTGGTTTCATATATAATTTTAAAGTATATGATGATTATACAGGTGAAATGTTAGAAGAAATAAATGATTATCCAGCTATATACAGTCTATATAATGATTTTATAAGAAATTCAATTAATATTATAACTAATGGTCATTCATTATCAGGAGAAAGTGGCTCCTTTCCTAATGTTGGAATAAGTGCATCATGTCCATCCCCAGTAATGCAAATTAATTTTAAAAGAGATACTGCAGGATTTATTAATGGTAATGCTGTATTATGTGTTCCATTTTATATGTCATCAATATTTGGTTTATGGAATAATAAATTATTACCTATTAATTATACTAATGGATTAAGAATAGAAATAATGCTTTCACAATCACAGTATAATTTATCTGGTTTTATATCTTCTTCAATGGATAATTTCTTTTTAACTAATGATAGTGATATATTAGATTATAACTATATATTATCAGATGTTGAATTAAATGTATCTTACGTTGAGGTATTAAAAGAATATTTATATAAATTACCTCAACACATATTTATACATTCAACATTCATAAGAAATTATAAATATATTAATAGAATTGGAGTTAATAATACACAAATAACACTACAAATACCAGGAGGATTAAGTAAAATAAAATCTATTTTATTATTTTTTAGACAAACAAATCAAATAAATAATAATAGGTCATTCATCATATCATCAAGATATAGATTTAATGCTCAAAATTTCCAATGTAAAATAGGTAATAATTATGTATTTGAAAAACCACTTAATAGCTCATTTTCATTTAATACTTCAGGTACAGCAATTTATAATTATAGTGAATTTTTTGCAGAACTTAAGAAATCACTAATTCATTCATTCGATTTTTATAGTGGTTCATCAGTTAATGGTAGTAATTATGCCTTAAATAATTATGATGATATAGCAACTTTTACCGATGTTGGTAAATTTGCTATTGGTTTTGATTTATCACCTTTTTTCATAGAAAATTCAGGATATAGTGTATCAAATCAACAAGATATAATAATCACTGGTAATTTATCATATTCATCACCTGTTGATGTATTATGTGATATTTATATTATATATCATAAAAACATTTATTTTAATAATGATATTAAAAAAATTTCTACAGTATAAATATATGAATTATAGTAGAAGCTCTAATATGTCTACGAAAAATAGAATTGATAAATTATCTAAATTAATGAAAAAAGCTAATGAGTATGCTGATAAAGAAATAAAAAAAGGTAATAAAACACCAAGACCTCAACTTATAGGTGATTACATCAGAAATATTAACAAATGATATATAATAAAATAATATTGTTTTATTATATATGGTTAAAACAAAGGAAAAGAAAGGTAAATTATCTGAAGATAATGTTATAAATAATGAAGATACTAATGATGACTATAATGAATTATTAACATTAAGAAAAAAATTAAAAAAGAAAATTAATGAACAAAAATATAAGAAAGTTGATATTAAACAAAAAAAAGGTAAAAAAAATGTTAAAAATATTAAAAAATACTCACAAAAACAACAACAATATATTAAACAGGGTGGAGTTAAGGTTAATATAAAAGAAGAACAACAACCACAACAAATACAACAGCAACCAACTTATAGTATTCCTGCTTTTCAATCTGCTTTATATTCACCATATTTTAGTTATCAACAACCACAACTAACACAACCTATAAAAACTGAACCTATAACTCAGGATGTAAAAATTACTCAACAACAACAAGAAGATAAAGATAGTATTATTGGTGGGTTAACTTCTGGTATATTAGGAGGAGCTGTAATATCCGCCTTAACTCGAACTTTACCACCTCAACATCATTTAATCTATCCAACATATGCTCCTGTTGATAATAGACCACAACAACCACAACTACTATTACAACAACCACCAACACAAACACAAACTCCTTTATCATCACAACCCCAAACACAAACTACTTTATCATCACAACCACCAACACAAACTCCTTTATCATCATTAACTGGCGGAAGAACTACTGGAGAACAAACAATATCAGAATTTGTAAATCCTATATTTGGTGTATTTAGAGACCCTTCAAGTGGTTTACAACAACCACCTATTGCTTTGGAATCTGCGCAGCCAGAGGGCTTTACGTTATTACCACAAAATGAAGGAGAAGGTGTATTTTCAAGAATTACAAATCAAAGTTCTAATTTATTTAGAAATGATGACACAAGGACTCAAAATATACATATAGAACCAACAAGAAAACGAGTAAGAGGTCGACTTGTTACAACAAGTACTGAATTAGATGAATCAATTGCACAAGCAGAACGTAAAAGACAAGATAAATTAATTAGAGACGCTGAAATTTCAAGAGCTCAAACTGAAGCTTCAAAAAGATTACAAGTTACATCACTTACACCCCCCTCTCAACCTCAACCAACTAATAATCAACCTATATTATCATTAGAACCAATAGGATATATACCACCAAGCTTTAGGCCCCAACCTCCTGATTTTTCTATTGAAAATATAGAGATGAAAGAAATAAAAAGTAAAACATTACAACCCCAAATTATGCCTTTACCATCATCTGCACAAACTGCTTTATCATCTACAACATTTACACAACCACTACTTCAACCTCCCCCACCATCTGTTATATCACATTCAGCAATATCTACACCACCGAGCGCAAGCGCAGGTCACACCTCTGGAGTGCCGATTGCACCTACACCACCACCTCTTCCACCTAAACCACTTATTGCTTCTCAATCTCAAATTAGACCTTTACCATCATCTGCACAAACTGCTTTATCATCTACAACATTTACACAACCACTACTTCAACCTCCCCCACCATCTGTTATATCACATTCAGCAATATCTACACCACCGAGCGCAAGCGCAGGTC
>Ga0233424_10003063_pt1 | contig 11105 bp, 4 predicted proteins | sample Watercolumn_Towu_FD_181011 | JGI IMG/M metagenome (GOLD analysis project Ga0233424, IMG submission 181011) | Freshwater microbial communities from Lake Towuti, South Sulawesi, Indonesia - Watercolumn_Towuti2014_125_MG | ecosystem: Environmental > Aquatic > Freshwater > Lake | place: Indonesia... | reverse complement strand
CGATCACAATTACGTCCTTGCCGCGCGCCGAGATATAGTTGCCGTCGCGGTGGCTGGAATCGAGCAGGCTGCGGGTGTTGGCGGTAAGGAACTCCATGGCGAAGTGGATTCCGCGCAGTCCCCGACCGGGCACGACCAGGTCGCGCGGCTTGGTCGCGCCGGTCGCCAGCACGATCGCGTGATTTTCCGATCGCAATGCCGACGGATCGACGTTGCGACCGACGTCGGCGTTGGTAATGAACCGCACGCCTTCGGCCTGGAGCAGATCGAGTCGCCGCTGGACGACCTGTTTGTCGAGTTTCATATTCGGGATCCCGTACATCAGCAGTCCGCCGATCCGATCGGCCCGCTCATAGACCGTAACCGAGTGCCCGACCTTGTTGAGTTGTGCCGCGGCGGCCAGCCCCGCCGGTCCCGACCCGATAATCGCGACCCGCTTTCCCGTGCGAATTTCCGGCGGTTGAGGTACAATCCAGCCCTCGGCAAATCCACGATCGATGATCGCGTTTTCGATATTCTTGATCGTCACCGGCGGATCGGTAATTCCCAGCACGCACGCGCCCTCGCACGGCGCGGGGCACGCCCGCCCGGTGAACTCCGGAAAATTGTTGGTCTTGTGCAGGCGATCGAGCGCGTCGCGCCATCGCCCCTGGAATACCAGGTCGTTCCATTCCGGGATCAGATTGTCGATCGGACAGCCCGTCGCCGACTGGCAGAAAGGTACTCCACAATCCATGCATCGCGCCCCCTGCGTGCGCAGGTGCTCGTCGGCCGGACTGGTGTAGATTTCCAGAAAGTCACCGATTCGCTCCGAGGCGGGGCGGTAGGGAACGGTCTTGCGTTGATGGTCCTTGAATCCGGATGGATGACCCATTGCTGCTGACTCTCTAAACATTATGCGGCGGCGAATTTTCCTGCTGGCGACCGATGCGATCCGGAAACGAATCAGGAACCTGAGGTGTGGGCGCTTCCCTCGGTATGAACGTTGGCTTCGCTTTCCTCGTCGTGCCGCATGCGTTCGGCGAGGACCCGTTTATAGTCGGTCGGCATCACTTTAACGAAGCTGGCTACGGCCGACGGCCATTGCGCGAGGATGCGCTGCGCCACGGTCGAGCCGGTGTACTTGTGGTGCAATTGCACGAGCTGATGGAGTTCGGCTTTATCGCCGGCCACGTCGACTTTTTCCAACTCGACGGTGCCCAGATTACAGCGGGTGAGAAATTCACGATCGGGGTCCCAGACATAGGCGACGCCACCCGACATGCCGGCGGCAAAATTCCTGCCGGTCGGTCCCAGAATCACGGCGCGGCCCCCCGTCATATATTCGCAGCCATGATCGCCGCAGCCCTCGATCACGGCGTGAGCGCCGCTGTTGCGGACACAGAATCGCTCCGCCGCCCGACCACGGAAAAACGCTTCGCCACCCGTGGCCCCGTACAGTACGACGTTGCCGACGATGATATTCTCTTCCGGAGCGAACAAGGCCGACTTGGGCGGATAGACGATCAGCCGACCGTTGCTGAGCCCTTTTCCGACATAGTCGTTGGCGTCTCCTTCCAACTCCAGCGTCACCCCACCCGCCAACCAGGCACCGAAACTCTGCCCGGCCGAACCTTTAAACTTGATGCGGATCGTTCCATCCGGCAAATAGTCCGCCCCGTACCGCTTGGCAATCTCGTTGCTGAGCATGGTGCCGACGGTGCGATGCGTGTTCTTGATTTCCACTTCGAACTGGACGCGCTGCTTCCGTTCCAGCGCGGGCCGACAACGTTCGATCAATTCGTTATCCAGCGCCAGCTCCAGGCGATGGTCCTGCGGCATCGAGCAGGTCACTTTGGTATCCGGGTGCGGCTTCCGCGCCGGTTGCAGGACCGGAGTCAAATCAAGCCCGTCGGTCTTCCAGTGCTTGATCGCGGCGTTCGTCTCCAGGCAATCAACGCGCCCTACCAGCTCGACGAACCGCCGGAAGCCGAGTTGCGCCATGATCTGCCGCGCTTCCTCCGCCACCATGAACAGATAGTTGATCACATGTTCCGGTTTGCCGGCGAACTTGCGGCGCAATTGCGGATCTTGCGTGGCGATCCCGACCGGACAGGTATTCAGATGGCATTTGCGCATCATGATGCAGCCCAGCGAAATCAGCGGCGCGGTGGAGAAACCGATCTCCTCGGCGCCCAGCATCGCGGCGATCACCACATCGCGACCGGTTTTGATCTGACCGTCGGTCTGCAACACGACTCGGCTGCGGAGATCGTTCAACACCAGCGTCTGGTGTGTCTCCGCGATTCCCAGTTCCCACGGCAGGCCGGCATGCTTGATGCTTGTCAGCGGCGAGGCCCCCGTGCCGCCGGTGTCACCGGAGATCAGAATGTGGTCGGCGTGCGCTTTGGCTACGCCGGCGGCGATCGTTCCCACGCCCACCTCCGATACCAATTTCACACTGACCCGCGCGGATCGATTGGCGTTCTTCAGATCATGGATCAACTGCTTGAGATCCTCGATCGAATAGATGTCGTGGTGCGGCGGAGGACTAATCAAACCGACGCCGGGCGTGGAATAGCGGATTTTCGCGATGAACTCGTCGACCTTGTGGCCAGGCAACTCGCCGCCTTCTCCCGGCTTGGCGCCTTGCGCCATCTTGATCTGCAGTTCGTCGGCGTTCGTCAGGTAGTTGATCGTGACGCCGAAGCGGCCCGAGGCGACCTGCTTAATCGCCGATCGTCTTGAGTCGCCGTTGTTGAGCGGCCGGAAACGCTCGGGGTCCTCGCCGCCCTCGCCGGTGTTCGACTTGCCGCCGACGCGATTCATGGCGATCGCCAGCGTTTCATGAGCCTCGGCCGAGATCGATCCGAAACTCATCGCTCCCGTGCAGAAGCGGCGAACAATCTCGGCCGCCGATTCGACCTCCTCGATCGGGATCGGTCCGCCGTTCGCCGCCGGCTTGAATTCCAGCAATCCCCGCAGCGCGCAATGCCGCGTCGCCTCTTCATTCATATGTCGAGCGAACCGCTGGTAGGCGTCGCGCGAATTCGTGCGGGCCGCCACCTGCAGGTCGGCGATCGCCTGTGGATCCCACATGTGGCGCTCCCCTTCGGCGCGCCAATGGAACTCGCCCGGATTGGGCAGCACCGGCAGCTTGTTTTCCACGGTTTCCGGATAGCCGATCGCGTGCCGCCGCAGCGCCTCCCGCGCCAGGATCTCGAAGTTCACGCCCTTGATGCGGCTGGCGGTACCGGCGAAGCAGCGATCGATCACGTCCGCCCCCAGTCCGACCGCCTCGAAAATCTGCGCGCCTTTGTACGATTGCAGCGTGCTGATCCCCATTTTCGACATCACCTTCAAGATGCCTTTGGCGACTGCCTTGTTGTATGCCACCACGATCTTCTCGTCGGATTTTTCCCCGTCCAGCAATCCGTCCCGGCGCGTCTGCCAGAGGGCCTCGAAGGCCAGGTACGGGTTGATCCCATCCGCGCCGTATCCCACCAGAAGGCAATGCTGCTGGACTTCGCGCGCCTCGCCGGTCTCGACAATGATCCCGATCCGAGCCCGCTTGGCATGCCGCACCAGATGATGGTGCACGGCGCCGCATGCCAGCAGCGAACTTACCGGCACCCGTTCCGGACCCACCGCCCGATCCGTCAAGATTACCAGCGAAAAACCTTCCGTGATCGCCTGCTCCGCCTCCGCACAAATGCGTTCGATCGCCGCCAGCAGGCCCGGCTCGCCCTCCGACTTGGGCCAGGTGATGTCGATGCATTTCGATCGCCAGCCACGGTGGTTCATTGCCTTGAGCGACGCCAGTTCGGCATTTGTCAGGATCGGATGCGGGATCAACAACCGATGGCAATGCTTGGGGGTCGTCTCGAGCAGATTCCGCTCCGGCCCGACGTAACACTCCAGCGACATGATCACTTCCTCGCGAATCGAATCGATCGGCGGATTGGTGACCTGAGCAAAGAGCTGCTTGAAGTAATCGGATAACATGCGCGGCTGATCGGACAACACCGCCAGCGCGGCATCGTTGCCCATCGAGCCGATCGGGTCGCGTTTCTCGCGCACCAGCGGTAACAACATGAACTGTAGCGTTTCGTTGGTGTAGCCAAACGCCTGCATCCGCCGCAACAAACTGTCCGCGCGCAGTCCGGGTACGTCCGCCCCAGGGGCCAGATCCTTCAATTCGATCCGCTCCTGCTGCAACCATTCCGCATAAGGACGCTGCATCGCGATCGTTCGCTTCAGTTCCTCGTCCGGTATCAGCCGGCCCTGCTCGAAGTCGATCAAAAACATCCGCCCCGGTTGCAACCGGCCCTTTTCCTTGACCAGTTCGGGGGGAATCGTTGGCAGGACGCCGACCTCACTGCCCATGATCACCCGGTCGTCGTGCGTCAGATAGTAGCGGCTGGGACGCAGCCCGTTGCGATCGAGAACCGCACCGACAAACCGGCCGTCGGTGAACGCCACGGAGGCCGGCCCATCCCACGGCTCCATCAGGCAGGAATGATACTCGTAAAACGCCCGCTTGAAGTCCGGCATCGATTCGTGGTTCTGCCAGGCCTCGGGAATCATCATCATCACCGCCTCGGGAAGCGAACGTCCCGCGAGGATCAGCAGCTCCAGCACGTTGTCGAATACACCGGAATCGGACGTCGTAAGGTCGGTGATCGGCAGCAACTTGCGCAGGTCATCGCCAAACTGTTCCGACTTCAGCATTCCTTCCCGCGCCGCCATCCAGTTGATATTGCCGCGCAACGTGTTGATCTCGCCGTTGTGACACATGAAACGCATCGGTTGCGCACGTTCCCAGGACGGGAAGGTGTTGGTGCTGAAGCGAGAATGCACCATCGCCAGGTGGGATTTGAAACGCGGATCACGCAGGTCGGGGAAATAGTTCACCACCTGTCCCGCGGTCAACTGGCCTTTGTAGATGATGATTCGCGAGGAAAAGCTGCAGACGTAGTAGCGCGACCATTGGCTCAGTTTGAGCTTCCGCAGCCGGTGAAACGCCTGCTTGCGAATGGCGAGCAACTGGCGGCAGAAGGATGATCGGTCGAGCTCGTCCGGCGCACCCACGAACAGTTGCTCGATCACCGGCTCCGTGGCCAGCGCGGAAGGGCCGATATCCGCGCGCCGAGAATCGGTCGGGACCCGCCGCCAGCCAATCAGCTGCTGGCCCTGATTGCGCACCGACTCCTCCAGCACGCGCTTGCAGGTCGCCCGCTGCTCTTCGTCCGTCGGTAGAAACACCTGCGCCACTCCATACTTGCCCGGCTCCGGAAGCTCGGACTTGAACTCCTCGCGAGCAATCTCGCGAAACATCTCGTACGGGATCGCCGTGAGCATCCCGGCGCCGTCGCCGGTGTTCTTTTCGCTGCCGCAGGCGCCGCGATGATCCATGTTGCACAGCACCGTCGCCGCATCCAGGATGATCTGGTGACTCCGCGCACCCTTGACATGCGCAACAATCCCCACCCCGCAACTGTCGTGCTCGTTCGCCGGATCGTACAGCCCCAACTTGCCCGGATTTCCACGCATCGGCTCGTTCATACCGTCCCACCTGTGTCCCTAATCGTCTCCAACCGACTGTCCCGCATCACCGACCTGTCAGGTTTCCTGTTCCGAATCGCCCGGCGGTTGATCGGGGTCCTCGGAATAGGAATCGCCCGTCCCGTCATCCGCCGGTCGCGGCGCACGATTCGAATGCTCCTGCAACAACTGCAAGAATCGACGAACTGTCTTTCCCAGTTCCTTGCCCCTCCGCTGAATAATCCCAACCGGGCGCAAGATCTGGGCCCCCAGCAGCGGCAAGGCCCGCAACGAACCGGCTTGAATCTCCTGATCGACCGTCGGAGCAGGCAACAGCCCGATTCCCGCGTCAATCTCCACCGCCCGCTTGATCGTCTCCGTGTTGTCGAACTCCATCACCACCTGCACATCGACCCGCTCCGAAGCCAACACCCGGTCGATCTCGTGGCGAATTTCCAGGTCGCTGTCGAACGACACCATCGGCAAGCCGCGAAGGTCCGACAAGCTGACCGAATCCCGCGATGCCAGCGGGTGCGTCGGAGCACAAACCACCACCATCGGCTCCTCGCGCCAGGGAATCGCTCGGATGTGACGCGTCGAGTGCGGGTAACTCACCAGCCCCAGGTCGACCTGGTCGGTCTCCACTAACTCACAGACCCGATTCGGATGCTGATACTGCACCCGCACGTTCGCTTTGGGATGGCTGCCGAGGAATTTCTGCACGATTCGATTCATGTGGGAAAGGCCCACCGAGTAAATCGAGGCGACACTGACCCGCCCCGCGACCTCCTCGTGCAACGTCCGCACCTCTTCTTCCAAGGTGAAATAGCGCTGCACCAGTTTCCGGCATCCCTCGTAATAAACCTCCCCCTCGCGCGTCAGCACGAACGGCCGCTTCGACCGATCGATCAGCTTGACACCCAATTCCTCTTCCAACTGGTGCACCATCTGGCTGGCACCCGACTGGGAAATGCCATTTTCGTCCGCCGCCCGGGAGAAGCTGCGCTGGTTGACGATATCGCAGAAAACCTTGAGCGTTCGCAGGTGCATGGCGGCCGATCAGCATCATTAACGATGCTGATAGTGTGGATTGTTAGAATTATGGACCACGATAATAATCGACGCCGGCTCCCGCGAAAAGTCCCTTCCAGGAAAAAAGGCCCGTACCGCGAAACTTGTTTCGCGTGCCAGCCGGCGGATCGCGCTGTCGAGGGGAAAGGCATCTTCGTAGGGTGGGTCGAGGTAATCCGAGGCCCACCTGAGCAGTGTAAAGTGCCTACTGCCTCGTACTGTGTGCCACTGGCAGTCCGCCGTGAGTGGCGTTGATTTGCCGTGAAGGCCAACCGGCGGACCCTAGTGCTTTGTCACAGCTAAAAGTTCGGGTCGGTAGGACGGGTCTCCTGACCCGTCCGTGTGAGCAGGACGGGTCGGGAGACCCGTCCTACGAATAACGCGAACCTGACGATTAAGCTGTGACATTGCACTTGATCTAATTGGCGGCGAGGTATTTGTCGGCGAACTTGAGGAAGACTTGCCAATCTTCGGGGAGCATCGAATGTTTGCCGGCGCGGACGAAGTAGCCCAGCCGGCCGTCCTGTAATTCACCGATGGGCGGCGGCATTTTCGCTTTTACGCCGTCAACTCCCAGCAGCCGGTAGACGGGGTCGGCGGCGACCAGCACCGCGAATTGTCCATCGGGATTCGCCCAGGTGTCTTCCACCGCATTGGTGAACAGCACTGGGCGAGGCGCGACCAGGGCCACCAGGCAATGCTGGTCGAACGGAATCTTTTCCGGCTGGTCATTGAACTGCTTGAATACGTCGTTGAACCAGTGCGGAAAACGGTCGTTGATCTGCTTCACCGATTCGCCGACCTTGCCCCGGCTGGGAGCCGTGCCGCCACAACCCGCCTGGTGCGGAATTGCTAAGGCGATCCGCTCGTCGAACGCGGCGGCCAGCAACGCGGTCTTTCCCAATCGTGAATGGCCGACGACCGCAATCCGCTTGGGATCGAGATCGGCGTCCGCGACAAGATAATCGACGGCCCGATGGATTCCCCAGCTCCAGGCCGCAATCGTGCCCCAACTGTCGACCGTGCGCGGGCCGGACTGAAAGTGCGGATGTACTCCGTCGCTGAAATCGTTGCGGTCGGGATCGACGTCGCCACTGTAGAAGGTCGCCACCGCATAGCCGCGGTCGATTGTCGCTTCGATCGCCCAGGTGTCGATCTGCGTGCCTCGGCTAGCTTCCGTGGCGCGCTCCCCCTGCGTTCCCTGGCAGCTGCTGTAAATCCACTGGTCGGAGAGCGGGATCTGGGGATCGTTCAAAAGCGCGTGATTGCCACAGAAGTTCATCCCCACGAAGACCGGCGCCGGAGCCGACCGGCGGTTCGGTATCACCAAGAGCAGATGGATTTTCGGCGCGGCGTCCGGTCCGAACGAGATCGTCACCTGTTTCTTGGTCGCACGCCCCTGAAAGTACTTGGCGTCCGATAACTCGACTTTGGCGCGCAGGTTCGAGGGAGCCGGCGGCAGAAAACCATACATGTAATGTTGAAACAACTGCAACAACTCCGGCCGACGCCGGGCAGTCCAATCACCGGGCGTCGCAACTCGGCTACCATCGAAACCGATCAACGGGTCGGGCAGATCGGGATGCGCGGGCAGTCTGGCCACCGGCAAGAACTCTTCCGCGATTCCTCGTACGTTGATTCCCGGCAGTGACAGATGTGCAAAGACCACGAGGAAAACTCCGAGTTGCAACGAGGCCGGCGCGGATCGCAAGACGGCGGGTAGGATTGACATCCGACGGACTCCTGGGGAAAACTCCTGGCGCCGGAATTCACCATGACTCATGATTCGGCTCCGCGCCGGGTTCGATTGTAAAAGGAATTCGACCATGGAACCACTCGGCAACGACCCTGGCCCACCCGACAACCCACCCGTCAACCCACCCGTCAACCCGCCCGACAACCTACCCGTCAACCCGCCCCTGGGCCCGTCGGGCGGCGGTCCACGGCTGCTGCTGTTCGGCGCTCATCCGGACGATTGCGAATACCACGCCGGGGGTCTCATCGCCCGTTACCGGCGCGCCGACGGGGCTGTCCGCATGATCTCGGTCACCGACGGCGGTGCCGGTCACCATTGGCGGCAGCCCGAAGCGCTGCGGGCATTGCGACGCCGGGAATTCGCTCAATCTGGCAGCCTGGTCGGCGCCGAAGCGATCGTCTGGGACTATCCCGATGGGGAGCTGCAGTGCACGCTCGATCTGCGGCGTCAGATTATCGCCGAGATCCGCCGCTTCCAGCCCGACCTTGTGCTCACTCATCGCGTCAATGACTACCATCCCGACCATCGAGCGGTCGGGCAGGCAGTCCAGGACGCCTCGTTCATGGTCACCGTACCCCGAATCGTGCCGGAGGTCGCAGCACTGCGCGTCGATCCGGTCGTTGCTGCGATGGTTGACCTGTTCACGGTCCCCGCCGCTCTGCGACCCGATCTGATTCTGGACGTCACAGCCGAACTGCCCACGATCCTGGCGATGCTGGAATGCCATGCCTCGCAGTTTTTTGAATGGCTTCCATATAACGCCCGCGTCACCACACCGGTACCGGAGGATGAGTTCGAACGCCGCGACTGGCTGAGAAGCTGGTTCTTGCACTGCGTCGCACCGCGCAGCGACCGGTTCCAGGAGGCACTGCGAACTCGGCTCGGCATCGAGCGGCTTGACGAAGTCCTCTGCTGCGAAGCGTACGAGATCAGCGAGTATGCAACGCAGCCCGATTCTGCCACGATGTCCCGCCTTTTTCCGTCGGCATCCAGCCGTTAAGGCAACGGCTGGGTCGCGCGAAGGTAAGCGAACAAGTCTCGGACCTGCTGGTCGGAAAACGGCTTGAGCAGATCCTCCGGCATCAGCGACGTCGGTTGCACGCGCATTTCTTCGATCTCCGGCCGAGGAATAACGACCGATTGCCCGTCGATGCCTTTTAACACTACGACCTGACTATCTTGATCGGTGACGAAACCTGTCAGTGCCTTGCCATCCTCGGTGCGCACCAGGTAGTTCTCGAACCCTTCGCGGATTTCAGCGCTGGGGTTCACCACATTCAGCAGCATGCGTTTCAGGTCATCGCGCTTATAGGCGGTCAGGTCGGGGCCGATTCGGCCACCGTCCTCGAACAGGCTATGGCATTTCCCGCAACTGGAACGATAAACCTGGCGACCGGCGTAGGGATTGCCGGATCCGGTGCCGATGATCTGAGAATAGCGTTCGACCAGTTCAAGCATCTGCTTGGTCGTGGTGCCCTGGATTTCGCCGAAGCACTTCTTCACCAGCAATTCGATTTCCGGATCGGCATGCAGCAGCAGTTTCTTCAGCATCGGCGTGCCGATGTTGTCCTTGGCGAGTTGTCCGGTATCGACGGCGGTCAGCAGCTGGCGACTCCAATGGCGTCGGCTGGCGAGCACCGATTGGGCGACCAATCGGGTGTCCGCGGACATGGCGGGCAGCGCTTTGATGATCGCGGCGGCGAGATCGTCGCCGTCGTAGCCGAGCAGTGCGCTGAGTGCCGCGGCGCGAACGGTGTCGTTGCCCGGATCGGTCGCGATGCGCACCAGGGTAGTGCGCGCCGACACGAGCTGCATCTGGCCCAGGGTATCGACAAGTTGCACTTTCAACTTGGCGTCGGTTCCCGCGTCGTCCAGTTTGGCCAGCGCTTCCGCAATCGCTTTTTCATCGCCTTGCCGCACACGAAGCGGCAGCGACGCACCGCCGGCTCGGGCGATTGCTTGTGCAAGTTCGATGGGAATTTCACGCAGCGATCGCCCTTGAAACGCCTCTTCAAATCCAGCCATTGCCAGCCGGGCCGAATCCGGGTCGGGGGCCAGGCCGAGTAACTCCGCGCAAGTCAGAAGATCGCCGCGTGAACCGGCCTGAGCGAACCTCCGCATTTGCCGACCGATCAGATGCTGGCGAACGATCGGCAACCGCCAGAGCTGCGGCTCTTTCCAGAAATCGACGACGGCCGGTCGGGCTCGATCCGAGTTCGCTTCCAGGCACCACCACAACAACAAGGGGATCATGGGATCGTTTTGATCCTCGTCGCGCGCCGCCAGCGAACGCACCAGCGCCAGGCCCTGCTCCGCAGGAAGCCGCCGCGCGGAACAGGCAAGCTGGCAGCGGACCTCGACGTCCGGGTCCCGGTACGCCAGGTCCCGCAACGGGCGGAGCAACTCGGCGGAAATCTCGCCATCGTCACATGCCAGCCGCACGGCCCAGACGCGTACCTGGGCATCGGGGTGGCCGAGCGCCAGCGTCAGCAGCTCGTCGTTCAACCGGCCACGGCCATGCAGCGCCCAAAGCGCTTCCAGGCTCCCCGGCTGCGTGGAACCGGCGAGCAACGGTGGCAATTGTTGATCGAGCGTCGGGTCGTCGCGGACCGCCAGCTGCCGCGCGGCGGTCTGCCGCACCCACGGATTACGCTCGCGCAACGCACGAATCAACTGCGCTGCATCGGCCCTGGTCCAGTCCGCGGTCGGTGCCGGCCGCGCGCCCTTGGCCTGCAAGCGGTAAACGCGCCCGGAT
>Ga0233424_10003062_pt1 | contig 11107 bp, 10 predicted proteins | sample Watercolumn_Towu_FD_181011 | JGI IMG/M metagenome (GOLD analysis project Ga0233424, IMG submission 181011) | Freshwater microbial communities from Lake Towuti, South Sulawesi, Indonesia - Watercolumn_Towuti2014_125_MG | ecosystem: Environmental > Aquatic > Freshwater > Lake | place: Indonesia... | reverse complement strand
CCGCGGTGGCTTACGCCCCGCAGCCAGCTTCCGCCCAGCCTGCGCCGTCACCAGTTCCCGCCACGGCGAGTTCGGCGCCAGTACCCCAAAGTAGCGGTGCCGATGCTTGCGCGGTGGCGGTACCAATTACGCAATCCGATCCAGAAACTCGCTTGCGCTCAGTCGCAGTTCAATCGGTCTTTGCTGCCCTACCCTGTGCCCTTGCAACCCCGACCACGGCAACCGGTAGCGCACCTGCGCACCTTCTCCCGCCCACACCAGCCGCTCCGCGGCAAACAGCGGCCGCGCACAATATCGCAACAGCCGCTCGCGCCCGGCGCTATCCTGCGCTGCCACCCGCTCACCCGCATGCACTGAAAATCCGCCCCGGTGCCCCCACCCCTGCATTACCCCTACCGTCTCCCTGCTCAGCAACCCGCGCCGCTCAAACAGCCCCAGCACCCGCTGCCGCACTGCCGCCTGCACCCGCTCCACACATGCTTCATCCACCTCAGCCCCGCGAAACACCAGCCCCTGCCGCCTCTGCGCCACCACCCCGTCCAGCATGCACAAAGGCAAATGCTCGTGGGCGTTCAGCGTCGCGCCAAAGAGGAAGCGCTGTTGTTTTCATGGACGGTGATTTGCAGGACCCGCCTGAAATTATCAAGGAGATGGTTAGAAAATGGCGGCAGGGATTTGATGTCGTTTATGCGATACGGCGAAGCGTCACTCCCAATTTTTTAAAAAGCTTGCGTATAAAATTTATTACAAACTAATATTGTTGCTATCGGATGATCCAGTGCAAAGCGATTCGGGTGATTTCAGCCTCTTAGATCGAAAGATTATTGATATCATCAATAAAATGCCTGAAGAAGATCGCTACGTACGAGGGCTACGGGCTTGGGTCGGTTTTAGGCAGACTTGCATTGAATATACACGTCCGGAAAGAAAGGCAAGCAAATCAAAATATTCATTTTATAAGTTAGTCAAATTAGCCTTTCAAGGTATTACCTCAACAAGTGTAAAACCGTTATTTCTCTCTGGGGTGTTAAGTTTCCTGGTTTTTCTAATCATTATAGGAATCATTCCTTATTCTTTGCTGGCTAAGTTTTATACACCCGAAAATTTGATGCCGAAAGGATGGGTTTCGCTTATGATTGCGATATCATTTTTAAGCGGTTGTCAATTGATTTCAATATGGCTGTTGTCGCTCTACATTGCACGGCTTTTTAAAGAAACATTATCACGGCCAACGTACTTCGTTGAATATGACAGTTTGGTAGAAACTTCACAAATGATAAGCAATGAAAATGAATCATAACAATTGGTCTCTATTAATGAAAAATATTTTATCCCTGTGCCGGTTGCCTTAATCTCTCATATGCCATGGAATTACGGTTATTACAATTGAGGTGTGACTGGAACGTGTGTAGGCTTAGATACTAAAAAGAATGAATGAATTAGTGTTTAAGAATATGGCTGATAAAGTTTTACAAATGACTAAAAAAGCACTTTTTCGTCTAATGAACGCCTTTATCTCTATTGTAATTGTTTGTCTGCGGCCAATAGTTCAGGTAAAAATTGTTCATATTACCTCAGATAGAATCGGGCACCTCGCTTTTAATACAGATTCATTTTTAAGAAAATTACAACTCCAAAAAGGTAAAAAGGGCAGGAAGACTGTCTATATCGGGATCACTCAATCGCCGCCTGCAAACAGGCAATTATTGAAGATGTTTTATCGTCAGATGATGATCATTCAGCTTCCCTTAAAAATTTATAAGTATATTTTAAAATCAATTATGAACAATAAATCGATTTTCGCTAATTCTAGAGCTGGTACCTATAGTGAATTTGAATTATTCCATAATACGGAAGTCAACCTAAAATTTACTCCCCAAGAGAATAAAAAAGGCATCAAATTACTACAAGATATGGGGATATCTCAGGATGATTGGTATGTATGTTTTCAGGCCAGAGATCCATTGTATTTAGAGAAAACTGGACGTGATTTATACGGTATTCAAATGGACTGGAGTTATCATAATTACAGGGATTGCAGCATAAGAAACTATATTTTGGCTGCTGAATATATCGTAAGTAAAGGTGGTTTTGCTATTCGTATGGGGAAGGATGTGGGCGAGCCGTTACCAAAGGGTCTAAGCCCAAGAATCATTGACTATGCAACTTATCATTGGTCAGACTTTGGGGATATTTATCTATCGGCCAATTGCAAGTATTTCATCGGATCATCTGCAGGTTTAGCTGTAGTCCCGTATATTTTTCACAAACCTATGATAATGGCCAACTATACTCCACTTTCTGTTGCATTTTCTCCTCGAATGGATAACCTGGCTATTCCAAAAAAGATTTGGTCGGCTCAAAAAGACCGATATCTTACTTTTAAAGAAATTTTAACCTCCGAGGTTAATAATTTTGCAGAAACTCGCCATTTTGAGCAGGCTGGGTTAGAACTTGTCGAAAATACCGAAAATGAAATTCTTGATGTTACAAAGGAAATGTATGCCAGGGTATTCAAAGAATTTGAATACACAGACAATGACCACCATCTACAGATGCAACTGAAAGCATGTTATCCACCAGCTCATCAATGTTTCAATACTCCAATTCATAAAATGATTGGAATTCAGTTTTTGCGAGATAATCCGTTTCTATTAGAAGAGGCCATGGTTGAGAAAATTGAGAGCAAATAGATACTCATCAATTTGTTAACCGGGGTCAGTATAACTTATTGAACAGTAAAGGGGGGAACAATGGAAGGTGAGCAAGTTGCCGTATTAAGTCGACCAACACAAGTAAAAACGATGAAGGCCGCCGTATTAGTTGAGCTAGGCAAACCATTGATTCTGGCTGAATTGGAATTGCCATCAGTTTTAAACTTCGGGCAAGTTTTAGTTAAAGTGCTCTATAGCGGGATATGCGGCGCTCAATTAAATGAAATCGACGGTATCAAGGGTCCGGATGCGTTTTTACCGCATTTGCTTGGTCATGAAGGTTCAGCCATTGTGCTGGAAGTTGGTCCCGGAGTTAAAACCGTTAAAAAAGGGGATCACGTCGTTATGCATTGGCGGCCAAGCGCCGGCCTCCAATCAGAGACGCCAAATTATAGATGGAATGGACGCCATGTTAATGCCGGCTGGGTAACAACATTTAACGATTACGCCATTGTTTCAGAAAACCGGTTAACAGCAATTCCAGACGATTTTGATATGCGGTTAGCTCCTTTATTCGGGTGCGCGATCACTACAGCGCTGGGGGTTGTTAATAATGAGGCTCATGTCAAAATTGGTCAATCGGTTGTGGTGATGGGAGTGGGCGGTGTTGGTTTGAATATCGTGCAGGCCGCAGAAATGGTTTCAGCGAATCCCATTATTGGCGTAGATCTTTATGATTCAAAATTGAATTTTGCGAAGAAATTTGGCGCAACGCATATCGTTCACTCGAAGAAGACAGGTTCATGGGAAGAAGAAATTAGAAAAATTGTCGGCAGTAAGGGAGCGGATGTTGTTTTTGATACAACCGGAAATGGCCGGGTTGTTGAGGCGGCTTATCAACTGACCCATCCTCAAGGGAGGACCATTCTTGTTGGAGTTCCGGCCAAAGGGGACAATATCTCTATTAATTCTTTTCCTTTAAATTTTAAGAAAATTTTACAGGGTACCCAGGGTGGCAGCTCGGTACCGGATATTGAAATTCCGCGCTATATTCAATTGTATAAGCGGGAAAAATTGAACCTAAAGGATTTGATTACGCATGAATTTAAGTTAGAGGACATTAATCAAGCCATAAAGATCGTTCGCAGCGGTGATGCAGGACGTGTAATAATTTCGATGGGTCATAGTTAACAAACAATAAAATGTTAAGGAGCTTAATTTATGAATGAGGCATTATCAGGCATACCGCATGAAAAATTAATTTCGATGTATGAACTTATGCTTAAAATTCGGTTGGCGGAAGAAAAATGCATCGAGTTAAATTCGGAACAATTAATGAGAAGCCCGCATCATTACTATATCGGCCAAGAGGCTGTCGGGGTCGGGGTTTGCGCTGTCTTAGACAGAGAGGATCAAGTGTACAGCAGTCATAGAAGTCATGGGCATTACCTTGCCAAGGGGGGCGATCTGAATGCATTTTTTGCAGAATTGTACTGCAAAATTGATGGATGTGCAAAAGGCAAGGGAGGGTCAATGCATTTGATTGACACCAGCGTCGGATTCATGAACAGCAACGGAATCGTGGTAGGCACTGTGCCTATGGCGGTGGGGGCAGCATTTGCTTTTAAAATACGAAAGAAACTCAATGTTACTGTTGCGTTTTTCGGGGATGGAGGGGCAGACCAGGGGGTCCTTTATGAAGCCCTCAATTATGCCGTATTGAAAAAGCTTCCTGTTATTTTTGTTTGTGAAAATAATTTTTTTGCATCGTTTTCACATGTTTCGGCGAGACATGGAGTCCAAGATATCAAAAGAAGGGCGGAGGGATTTGGAATGCCCGCGGTGAAGGTCTTCGGACAGGACATTTTAGAAGTTTATACGGCTGCCCAAAAAATGGTACAAAGAGCAAAAAAGGGCGAGGGGCCTTCATTTATCGAAGCCGAGGTTTTCCGATTTAAAGGACATTGTGGCACAGGGGATGATGTGGGGCCTGGATTAAGGTCACAAGAAGAACTTGAAATTCAAAAGAAAGAATGCCCCATCTCCCAATTTGAGAAAATATTAACCAACCATCAGATCTTAGATCAAGCGATTATTAGAAATATTCGAAAGAGATTAGAAGATCAAGTCAATCAAGCCGTGGAATTTGGGAGAAACTCTCCTCTTCCGAATGAAGAGGAACTACTAAAGGATGTGTACGCATGAGAAAATTAAATTACCTAGATGCCATAAGAGAAGCAATGCAGCAATGCATGCAGCAAGACGATAGCGTTTTTGTCTATGGGGAAGGAATCGATATCGCTTCAGGCCCTTTTGGAGTTCCTCTAAATCTAGCTCACGAATTTGGCAATGACCGGATTATTGATGTACCTTTGTCGGAAGCGGCTAATACGGGAATGGGAATTGGCGCCGCGATGAATGGTATGCGCCCGATCATGGTGCACTTTAGAATCGACTTTACTTTGCTGACATTTGATCAAATTATCAACCAGGCATCAAAATTGAGCTACAGTTTTGGGGGCAACTTGAAATGCCCCATGGTGATAAAAGCCACCGTCGGAAGAGGCTGGGGCCAGGGGCCTAATCATTCCCAGGCCTTTCATAGCGTATTTGCGCATTTCCCCGGATTGAAAGTAGTTCTCCCCTCCAATCCCTATGATGCCAAAGGGCTCATGATAGAATCAATCCAAGACAATAATCCGGTTATATTTATTGAACATAAATCGCTTTTCAACCAAGAGTCTGAAGTGCCCAAAGAAATGTATAGAATTCCTCTTGGGAAAGGAAAGATAGTCAGAGAAGGAAAAGATGTGAGTATTGTTGCTTATTCGATTATGGTCCACGAAGCTCTCAAAGCAGCGGATGAATTAGCGAAAATAGGCATTGAGGCCGAAGTCATTGACTTGAGGACTTCTTATCCGCTTGATATAGACATCATCGCGGAATCTGTCCAAAAGACCGGTAATTTGGTCATTGCCGATGTTGATTGGCTTTTTTGCGGGATTACCTCAGAGATTTCGGCAACGATCGCAGAGAAATATTTTCGTTACTTAAAGGCCCCTATCAAGCGGATCGGGTTGCCGCATGCTCCTCATCCGGTGAGTTACTCTTTAGAAAATCTTTTTTATCCAAATCCTGAAACCATCATCAAAGCTGTAAATGAATTAATTGGAATCAATAAAAGAGAAAGTGCAAATATTGGTTAGCAAAGGTAATACGTTAAATTGTAAGAAATTGTTTTCCCTCGAAGGGAAAATAGCAATCGTGACAGGCGGGGCAGGCCACTTGGGCTCGGCAATATCCAGAACGCTTGCGGGGTTCGGAGCAATCGTTATGGTTCTGGGACGCAGAGAGCAGGCGCTTAAGGATTTTGTTGGTCAAAACCGGTCCGGCTATGGAAACCGGTTTAAATATTTTGTCTGTGATGTCACGGATGAGAATAGTTTTAAGAAAGCGGTTGGAGAAACTGTCGACAAATACGGGGCAGTCGATATCCTGGTCAACAACGCCTATGCAAAACAAAATGAGTCCTTCGAAGAATTGACAAAAGAGGCCTGGAGCAGCGCCCTTGATAATTCATTGACTCATTATTTTACCTGTTCCAAAGCCATCAGCCCGATCATGCTGAAAAAAAAATCAGGGTCTATCATAAACATTGCTTCCATTTATGGGTTTTTGGGAACAGATCAAAGAGTATACAAACCTCTGGGGAAAAAGACTCCGTTGCACTATTCAGTTGCCAAGGGAGGAATTTTGCAGATGACCCACTACCTCGCCATGCTTTGGGCCGAGGAGGGCATCAGAGTTAACGCGGTAAGTCCCGGTGTTTTTCCTCCCAAGCGAGGGCCTGAACGGCCCGATTACATGCAGGAGTTAACAACGAGAGTGCCGCTTGGCCGTGTCGGCCAACCTAACGATTTGGCGGGTGTGATTGCCCTCCTAGCCTCTGATGCGTCATCGTATATTACGGGACAGAATTTTATTGTTGATGGTGGTTGGAGTGTTTGGTGAAAAAATGAAAAAGAGAAATTCAATAAAGGTAACAATATTGATTGATTTACCAGATAGTTTCCTGCACGATCACGTTTCAAGTTTGATTCAAGCGCTGGAGAAAAAAGGATGCGAGGTTGTTTTTTGTAACGACGCTAAGAATATTCGTTCCGGTGATATCTTGTTCCTTTTAGGGTGCAGAACGGTATTAACCGCGGAAAGCTTGAGATTGAATAAACATAATTTGGTAGTCCATCCCAGTAGGCTGCCTGAAGGCAGGGGGAGTGCCGCTTTAGTATGGAGAATCCTTAAAGGAGAGAACACCGTTTATCTGACTCTTTTTGAAGCTACAGAAAAAGTGGATAGCGGGCCTATTTATTATCAAGAAAAAATAGAGTTTGAAGGCCATGAGCTCAGTGATGAAATTAGGCGCATACAAGCCTTGAAAACCTTAGAACTTGTTTTGCGGTTCGTCGATGAATATCCCAGTGTCAAAGGGATAGAACAATCCGGGAAAGCCACATTCTGCCCCAAACGTTTTCCCAAAGACAGTAAGCTGGATATAAATCGGACAATTCATGAGCAGTTTAATCTTTTGCGTGTTGTGGATAATAAACGCTACCCTGCTTTTTTTGAATATAAAGGGCATAAATACATCGTGCACATATACAAAGGGTAATGTTTTTATTTTGTCCTTTGTTATAACTTTAAAACAAGGTTAGAAAAAATGAGTTTAGAGAAAATCATGAACGCAAGGTTAATCAAGGAATATCCGGTTGGGACGGTATTTGGCCAAGAAGAATTGGATGCCATTAAACGAGTACTCGAATCAGGTGACCCGCTGACCAGGGGTCCGGACGTGGACTTATTTGAGAAAGAATTCGCACAGTATTGTAATGCCAAATACGCCATAGCCGTCAGTTCATGTGGAGCTGCTTTAACAATTTCAGCGAAAATCCTAAATTTGAAACCAGAGGATGAAGTTATCTGTCAAGCCAATGCCTTTTGGGCCACATACAATCATTTATTGGAAAAAAACGTCAAGATCGTCTGTGTGGATATCGATCCGAATTCTCTGAATATGGATCCCCATAAGATAGGACCTCTTATCACAAAAAAGACAAAAGCAATCTATTTAATGCATCATGGAGGCAATCCGGCGGATCTTAAATCGATTAAAGAAATAGCCCGCAAATATGGAATTGTTGTTGTAGAAGACTGCGCTCATGCTGTCGGGGCAGAATATAAGGGAAAAAAGATCGGAGAGAATAGTGATATCGCATGTTTTTCTTTTTCTACTTTAAAGAATATTTCTACTCTTGGGGAGGGCGGCATGATTGTTACCAATAATGAAACCTATGCAGAAATGGCGAAAGGGTTTCGTACGAATTTTCCTTGCGGGATACGGGAAAAGAGAGACCCGGCTAGTCTAGGTAAATATTCCAGATTTAATTCCGCTGCCTTTATGCCTTCAGGAGATGCCTGGGATTATGATTGGGTTGAGTTGGAGCAGATGGGATCCACGTATAGAATGTCTACCCCGCAAGCGGCTGTTGGGAGAATTCAACTGAAAAAACTCGACAGCTTAATCAAGAAAAGGGAAAGCATCGCACATCGATATAATCAAATTATTGAGGAAGTTGAGGGTCTTAGAGCTGTTAAGATTCTCCCTGATTGTAAACATGCCTGGCAGCTTTTTACCTATTTTCTCAACCATGAAACCGGCATCAATCGAAACGAATTTGTGAGGTATATGGAAGAGAAACACAATATTAGAATTATCATTAGATATTTCCCTATACATCTGGGAGGGATCATGCGCAAGAAAAGGTATGGTAATGCTGTCGATTTGAAAAATTGTGAACGTGTATGGTTCCATGAACAATTGAGTTTGCCGATTTCACCGCAGATCAGTGATGAAGAAATAGAGTTAATTGGTTATGCTATTCGAGACACAATGGCGAAATTATCCTGATTCAGTAATTTCAATATTATGATAATCTTGAGGTCTTATATATTATTTTTGAATCGTCAAGCTAAACAGATTTTTGAAGGCGGAGCACGTATTTTGTTCCAAAAGGTTAAAAGATTATTTTGGCTGTTTTTGATGAATTTCTTCGCACCGCTGACGGTACATTTTGGATTGAATTGGCCGAAGGCTTATAATTTTCTAGGTAAAGAAAATCTAAAAAAATTAAAGAAGCTTCGTTTTCAGACTAATCCCAATCAGGCTGCTATTGAGAGAATGGAAGCTCAAACAATCGAATATTTGTGTCAGGTGATCAGTCGTGACCCTAAGTCCGTAGGTGAACAAGATTGGATTAATGCCAGCCGGGGTTTGGGAGCGCTATATTTTCTTAGTGGAAAAATGAAGGAGACAAATGAGCTCTTTGAAAAAGAGGCCCACCTGCGGCACAAAATTATCAAGGCGCATCAATTGGACGATTTAGAAATTGAGTTTATCCCCAGGTACTTGGCGGTGGGCAGTATCGGTAACTATGAGCATCTTGAAATGTACGTCAAGGCACAAATGCTTGGGCTGCAACCGGCAAAGAAATTAATTTGGCTCATTGATCCCCATACCCGTATCAATAACCTTTGTTATGTAAATTATTGGAAGCGTTATATAACAATTATTTCCGATCCTTTATTAATTGAAAAGCTCGAGCCCTTAGAAGAACAACTGACAATTCCGTTAAATGCCTATATGTCCTTGCAAGGAAAAATCCATAAAAGTTTTTTGGCCTTAGGCATTGTGCGCGAGCAATGGATCAAGGAAAAACATCCGCCCATTCTGACCCTCTCCGATGAGGATTATCAGCGCGGTTGGCAGACTTTAAAATCTTTTGGAATCAAGCAAGATGATTGGTTTGCTTGTCTACACGTCAGAGAAAGAGGATTTAAGGACAATAATTCTCCAGCTGATGATTTTCGTAACGCTAATATTGATACCTACACATTGGCGATTAAAACTATTACTGATGCGGGCGGTTGGGTCATCCGCATGGGGGATCCTACCATGAAGCCGTTGCCGCCAATGCCGCGCGTCATCGATTATGCGCATAGCGGGGTCAAAAGCGATTGGATGGATGTTTTTTTATGTGCCCAGTGCCGATTTTTTATTGGAACATCCTCCGGGCTGTTTATATTTGCGATGACGTTTGGCTCACCCATCGTTGCCACAAACTTTTTGCCAACGTGCTGCGCCTATTATTTGACGAGCAAGGATCTGTTCATTTCTAGAATTTGTAGATTTAAAGAGAGTAACCGTTATTTGAATTTTTCAGAATTGTTTTCTCCTCTTTTAGGGACAGCGGCTTTGCAAAGTATTTATGATTTTAAGAGCATTGAAATCGAAGAGAATACTGAAGAAGAAATTAGAGATTTGGTTGAAGAGATGCTGGAAAGATGCAACGGGCATTTACCATATAATAAGGATGATGAAGAACTTCAAAGTCGCTTTAAAAAAGTGACATCGGAATGCGGTAAAAACTATGGGCCGGAAAATGCTTTTATAAATGCCCGTATCGGCAGAAGTTTTTTACGTCAATACACAGCCCTTTTACAATCGCCGGCAAAAGTTGAATCCACAATTGAGCGTTCCTAAAGCAGCCATGAGAAAGAAAAGAATTTGACAAGAAAGACAATGTGGAAGGGGATTATTAAAAATTTATTGAAGCAGAAAAGTGATTGTTTAAACTAATTTCAAAAAATTTAACAAAGAAGAGGTATCGTTAATAATGCGTTATCTTAAAGTAACAGGATCGATATTGTTGATTATAATACTGTTATTCGTAAACCTTTAGATTGCAACAAGATACGATCGGAAACTGATCTATGATCCGTCGATTGAACATTTAACATGGATCTGTGGAGACGGATAGGAAATTCAAACCCACAACCACCGGCAAACGATAAGCGCTGGGCCCGCACTTGTCAAGTACCACTGTGCGCTAACCTGCACCGCGCCATTGCTTAGAGGTAAACGATCACACCTGTTGGATATTCCGAGAGGTACGTTCAGCGCAACAGGCGGAAATGGCCCGATTTGGACAGGCCAGCATCGGCAGCCCTGAATGTTCAGTGCGCTCTGCCAGCAGCCACACCACGCCTGCCCTAGCTGCGCCGCGTGTGCCATTACTGCAGCGCAGGATTACCAACCTGCTGTCTGATCAAACTCCAGTTCCGGGATTGGCTCTGCATCCGCATCCGCATCCGCATCCGCACCCGCACCAGCCACTAACCTATCATGCCCAGCTTCCGCTGTCAGGTTTGCCGTCTGTCCAAACTCAATTTCGGGGATTGCCTCTACTGCTTCTGGAGCAATCAGCTGCTGTGCATTCGCCTCCACCGGTGGTGAACGCGCGGGTGCGATTGCCGGTACAGTTGTTGGCTCGCCGGCCACGTCTCCAAATTCTCACGCACCACTTGATACGCCGCACTCCGTTCCGGCCGCCGGCGTA
>Ga0233424_10003058_pt1 | contig 11122 bp, 11 predicted proteins | sample Watercolumn_Towu_FD_181011 | JGI IMG/M metagenome (GOLD analysis project Ga0233424, IMG submission 181011) | Freshwater microbial communities from Lake Towuti, South Sulawesi, Indonesia - Watercolumn_Towuti2014_125_MG | ecosystem: Environmental > Aquatic > Freshwater > Lake | place: Indonesia... | reverse complement strand
TAAATTCACGTGTTGCGCTTGCACGTCGACCATTCTCTTGATTCTCGGCGCCGCTGAAATCGCCGCACAAACAAAGGGAACAGTCCGTCTCGCCGCCAACGGCAAGGCGACGTGGCCTATCGTCGTCGCGGAGAAATCGACTGCCGCGACGAAGCAGTCCGCCAAGACCCTCGCGGACTATCTCGGCAAGATCACCGGCGCGGCGTTTGCCGTCCAGGCGGGGGATGGCTCCGCGGGCATCGTGGTGGGAACGGCCGCGGACTTTCCTGGACTCGACGCGCCGAAGGAACTCATGAGCAAGGAGCCGACGCGCAGCGAGGACTACTGGCTGCACTCGCACCTCAAGGGCGTCTACGTCATCGGCGCATCCGAGCAGGCGATCGAGCACGCCGTCTGGGATTTGCTGCACCAGGTCGGCTATCGGCAATTCTTCCCCGGCCCGACCTGGGAAGTCATCCCGACCAGTAAGGACCTGCTCATCACGGTCAGCCGCCACGAGCATCCATCCTATCACGCTCGCCGCATCTGGTACGGCTACGGCGCCGGCGAATGGGCCGCCAAGCCGTACGCCGACTGGTGCGCGAAGAACCGCGCCGTCAGCGGCATCACGATCAACAGCGGCCATGCCTATCAAGGCATCGCTGCTCGCAACAAGGCCGAGTTCGAGAAACACCCGGAATATCGCGGGCTCATCAACGGCGAGCGCAAGTCGCATCAGTTCTGCATCTCCAATGAGGACCTGCGCAAGCTCGTAGTGAAGGATGCGCTCGCGCAGCTTGCCGAGAAGCCCGATCGGCCGTCGATCTCGCTGGAACCGGCGGACGGCGGCGGGTGGTGCGAGTGCAAGGAATGCAAGAAGATGGGCTCGGTCAGCGATCGCGTCGTCACGCTCGCCAATCAGGTCGCCGAGGCGGTCGATGCCAGGCATCCGGGAAAGTATGTAGGAATTTATGCGTATAGCTCGCATTCGCCGCCGCCGACGATCAAGGTCCATCCGCGCGTGGTCGTCCAGGTCGCGACGGCGTTCATCCAGGGGGGCTTCTCGGTCGATCAACTCATGACCGGCTGGCAGAAGCAGCACGCGACCATCGGCGTGCGCGAATACTACGGCGTCAACGTCTGGGACCGCGACCTCCCCGGCCGGGCCCGCGCCGCCAACATCGACTACCTCACGAAGACCATCCCGCAGTTCCACGCCCAGGGCGCTCGCTTCATGTCGGCCGAGTCGAGCGACAACTGGGGCTGCAGCGGCTTCGGCTACTATCTCGCCACCCGCATGCTCTGGGACGTCAAGGAAGCCAAGAACGCCGACACGCTGCGGACCGATTTCCTCGACAAGGCGTTCGGCTCCGCGCATAAGCCGATGGCCGACTACTATCGTCTGATCGACGCCAAGAGCAAGCCGCTCCTGACCGACGACCTCTTGGGCCGCATGTACGGCAAGCTCGAAGCGGCGCGCGGCATGACGGACGACGCGAAAGTCCGCGCCCGCATCGACGATCTCGTGCTCTACACACGCTACGTCGAATTGTGGAGCGACTACTCGGCGGCGCAGGGGGAGGAGCGGCAGAAGCGTTTCGAGACGATGATCAAGCACGCGCTCCGCATGCGCAAGTCGATGATGATCCACACGCATGGGCTCGTGCGCGACTTGCCGAACCGCGACAAGGCCGTGACGTTGCCGAAGGAGGCGAAAGGAACGAAGGCGGGCAAGAATCCGTGGATCAGCGACGAGCCGTTCGGCGCTGCCGAGATCGCGGCGATTCTGAAGGCGGGCATCGCGACGCGCAAGCTGTTCGACTTCGAGCCGGTCGCCTTCAGCGACGACCTCGTGCCTGCGTCGCGTCTGAAGCTGCCCAACGTCAAGACCGGCAGCGCGGGGAACTACAGCCGGGGCGTGCGGAATTTCTTCACCTACATCGACAAGGCGCCGGCCGAGATCAAGCTGCACGCGGTCGGCGGGCTGGTCTATCAGAACAAGGGGGACGCCGTCTTCAGCCTCTATCCCGCCGAGGAGGCGGAGGGCAAATCGGTCGCGGAGGGGAAGGTGGTCCCCGACAGTGCCGAGCGCGAAGTGATACTGAAAACAACCTATAAGGGATTGCACCGCATCGAGGTGTCGGACCATTCCGCCGGCACGCGCACGAGCTGGCCCGACGGCATGCCGATGACGCTCGTGAGCCGGCCCGACACGCCCGTCAACTTCGCGGGGCGCTGGACGATGTACTTCTACGTCCCCAAGGGGACGAAGACGATCGGCGGCTACGCCTCCGGCGCCGGCGACCTGCTCGACAGCACGGGCAAGAAGGTCCACACCTTCGACAAGCAGGCCGCCTATTTCAGCGTCCCCGTCCCCGCCGGCCAGGACGGCAAGCTGTGGAAGTTCTCCAACAGCATCGGCCAGCGCTTGCTCATGACGGTCCCGCCCTGCCTGGCCCGCAACGAGCGCGAGCTGCTGCTGCCGCGCGAGGTGATCGACCGCGATGGGGGGAAGGAATGACGCGCGCAGATAGGAGAGCCGAGCGATGATTCGACCACTGGCGTGTGGCTCTCAAGCCTCCCCGAACGCGATATGATATCTTGATGAAGGCGTTCAACACCTGAGAGGCCGAAGTAGGCGCGGCCGGCCACGGATGCCGTTCCGCGACCTTCCCCCGTTTGATTACTACGCGATGGTCAGCCGTGCCGACAAACGTCCCGAAGCCGGCCTGTGGCCCTTGCGGCTGCGAGATCGTTTGCCGACACTTCAGGTCCCATTGCTTCCGCCGCATGCCGATGCGAAGCTCGATCTGCAAGCTGCCTTGCATCGCCTCTACGATGCCGCGGGCTACGAGGACTACATCTATCGCGGTAAGCCTGAACCGCCGCTGAGTGATTCCGACGCTGCATGGGCGATGACGTTTGTGCCAAAGTGAGACCTCGCAATGCAATCCCTCTCGCGCCGCATTTTCCTACTTTCCATCGTCCTCATTACCCTCGCTCCCGCCGCGCGTGCCCAGGAACCCGCCTGGAAGGGCGGCGTCGCCAAAGCCGTCCTCACTCCCGAGACCGGCGTGTGGCTTGCAGGCTACGGCACGAAGCGGCCGCCGGATGGGAAGCTGCACGAACTGTGGATGAAGGCGCTTGCCCTGGAGGATCATCAGGGCAATCGCGTCGTGCTCGTCACCAGCGATTTTCAAGGGGTGCCGAAATCGATGAGCGATCGCGTCTTCGAGCAACTCAAGGCGAAGCACAAGCTCGAACGCAAGCAGGTCATGATCACGTTCTCGCACAACCATTGCGGGCCGCGCCTGGGCGATGATCTCATCGACTACTATCCCGTCGAGGCCGAGCAGGAGAAACTCGTCGCGGAGTACACCGATCGGATGGTCATCAAGATGGTGGACATGATCGGCGAGTCGCTGACGAAGCTCAAGCCCGCGGCGCTCGAAGTCGGCGAAGGCAAAGCGACGTTCGCGGTCAATCGCCGCGACAATCGCGAAGCCGACGTGCCGATGCTGCTCGAGAAAGGCATCGCGCTCAAGGGGCCGGTCGATCACGCGGTCCCCGTGCTGCGAGTGCTGGACGCGGACAAGAAGCCGATCGCGATCGTCTTCGGCTACGCCTGCCATCCGACGACGCTCAGCTTCACCAAGTGGTGCGGCGACTATCCCGGATTCGCGCAGATCGCGATCGAGAGGAGCCATCCCGGCGCGCTGGCGATGTTCGTCAACACCTGCGGCGGCGACCAGAACCCGCTACCCAGGCGCAAGGTCGAGCTGTGCGAGAAGTACGGCCAGATGCTCGCCGACGGCGTGGAGGAAGCGCTGAAGAAGCCGATGAAGCCCGTCACGCCCGGCCTGCGCACGGCGTTCGAGTACGTCGAACTGCCCTACGAGAAAGTCATCACGCGCGAGGAGCTGGTCGCCTTCACGAAAGACCAGAACGCCGTCCGCCAGCGCTGGGCCGTGCGCATGCTGAAGAGGCTCGACGCCGGCGAGAAGTTCGAGGCGGCCTATTCCTATCCGCTGCACGTCTGGCGCCTGGGTTTTCTCCCCTCTCCCCACCGGGGGAGAGGGGCCGGGGGTGAGGGGGCATCGGCAGACAAGGACGAGCTCCTATTCCTCGGCATGGGGGCCGAAGCCGTCGTCGATTACGCGTTGCGCTTCAAGCTGAAATACGGCCCCGGCACCTGGGTGTGCGGCTACACCGACGACATGATCTCCTACATCCCCTCGCGCCGCGTCTGGCTCGAAGGCGGCTACGAAGGCGGCCCGAACCTCTACGAATATGGCCGCCCTGCCCTGCGCTGGTCCGGCGACGTCGAGGAGCGCATCGCTGAGGCGATGCACAAGCTTGTGAAATCGGTACGGTGAGGAGCGATATGTCCGACGAAATGAAAATCGTCTTGGTCGATCGAATCGATCCCTTGATCCGGACGATTCGCGGGCACAACGTGATATTGGATAGCGATCTCGCAGCGCTTTATGGCGTGTCGACCAAGCGCCTGAACCAGCAGGTTCAGCGCAATCGCGAGCGCTTCCCGGACGATTTCATGTTTCAACTCACTGCCGAAGAGGCAGAATCTTTAAGGTTGCAAAATGCAACCTTAAAGACTGGCCGCGGCAAACATCGTAAATTCCTCCCCTACGTCTTCACCGAGCACGGCACGATCATGGCAGCCAATGTGCTTAGCAGCCCACTCGCTGTTGAGGTAGGCGACTTTGTCGTACGCGCATTCGTCAAGCTTCGCGAGGCGATCGCTACCCACAAGGACTTGGCACGCAAGATCGACGCTCTTGAGCGTAAATACGACGCGCAGTTCAAGGTCGTTTTCGACGCCATCCGCCAGCTGATGGCGCCGCCCCCCGCTCCAAAGCGCCGCGGCAGGATCGGTTTTGCGCGCGAGAACGAGGAATAAGGCTGCCGGCGAGATTGCATCCATTTAAGTCTCACCTTCGTCTTACGAGTAACCGCCCGCACATCATCCGGAGTGAGACCGATGGCACGCATCTTCCTTTCATGCGCAATCCTACTCGCCTTCGCCATGCCGTCGATCGCTCAGATGCCGCCGGACGATTTGAAGGCGGTCAAATAATCCACGAAGTGCACGAAGATCACGAAGGACAAAGGTCATGAGGGTTCAGGGCCTATTCGCGGACCTGAGCCAATTCGCGCTCAGCGTTCCCTTCGTGAACTTTGTGCCCTTCGTGGATGAGATTGCCGCGATCACTGCCTGCCCGGACTCGCCGAGTATTGTTCAATCTCGTCCTTGTATTTCAGGAACATGCGCCGAAAGATAAAGTCCACGATGCCGGGGCAAATCCGGTAAAGCCACCACAGCAGGCGAGCGCGCCATGGGAGCACGATGATGTCTTGATTCTTCGCGATAGCAGCGAGCGCATGCTTGGCGAACGCTGCCGGCTGGATTGGACCCAGCTCGGCCCACAGTCGTTTCCTGGTCTCCTCGGGGATTGGCTGCAACATCTTCCCGAACTTGCCGCCGGACGCAATCGGCGTTTCGACCGCGCCGGGACAAAGAACGCTCACCCTCACTCCGGCAAGTGCGGCCTCAATCCGCAAAGCACTGGAGAGCCCGACGACGGCATGCTTGGTCGCAACGTAACTCGGTTCGCCTGCCACCGGTAGCAGGCCGGCTATGGAGGCGGTGTTGACGATATGCCCGAAGCCTTGCCGGCGCATCAGCGGATACGCGGCTTGCACGCCATGAACTACACCACGCAGATTGACATCGATGACCTTGTTCCAGTCGTCGATTCCGTGGAAATGCGCTTCGCCAAGAATGACGATCCCAGCGTTATTGAAGAGGTAGTCAAGCCGGCCGCTGCTGGCGACCGTCTCCTGAATGACGCGGTTGACCGCCTCGAAATCCGTTACGTCGAGGAAGACGGCTTTCGCACGTCCTCCTTCCTTGCGAATCCCGGCGGCGACCTCCTCGGCCATCTCGACCTGCAAGTCTGCGAGGACGACTTCGGCCCCCTCCCGCCCCAACTCCTCGGCAAGTGCGCGACCAATCCCTGACGCTCCACCCGTCATGATGGCGACGCCGTCCCGGTATGTGCGCAACTGGGCGGGTCCCATCGTTGTTCCTCGGCAAGGGTTCGTAAGAGGTGAAACGCTGGATCGGCTGCATGGCTACTTGGGCGCCTTCACGCTCCACTTGACGTTCGAGCGCAAGGCGAAAACGCGGGTGTGCGAGCGAATGTCGTCGGTCAGGCCGGGGCGCAGCGAGAAGGGAATCTGCTCGGGGAACGATTCGAGGATCGCGTACTCGAGCTTGTCGCCGCCGGAGCCTTGCCAGGCGAAGACGAGCACGATCTGCTTCTTGAAATCGACTTTCTTCTCGATCGCGTCGAGCGCTTCTTTGCCGAAGTGCTTGGCGGCGTCCTCCTGCGACTTGATGACGATCGGCTTGTTCCACGCCGAGTTCTTGAAGACGCCCTTCTCCGGCGTCACCTTCAGCTCAACGATCGCCTCCTGCCCAACGGCCACGCTGGCCGAAGCGATCAGGGCAAGCAATCCAAACATCATACGGGTCATGGTCGATCTCCTTTGTGCGAATTCAAATCATTGTATGGACCGCCGCTCGCGGCTTAGCGCTCGCAGAGCCGTAGGGTGGGTCGAGCGTAATCGCGAGGCCCACCATGCATTTGCAACGTTCGGTGGGCCTCGCGGTTACGCTCGACCCACCCTACGGCTACAGCCCCTTCGCCATTTCCTCCTGGATCGCTTCGAGCGGTTCGACGCCCACCGATAGACGAATGAGTCCGTCGGTGATGCCCTGGCGCGTGCGTTCCTTGGGACTGACGTAACGATGCGACGTCGTCGCGGGATGGCTAAGTGTGGTGGTACTATGTCCAAGCGACGGACTGAAGGGGACGCCCGGCGCCGCGCGCAGGAAGCGGTTGACGGCATCGCGGCCGCCTTTGAGCTCGAAGCAGAGCATGTGGCCGAACCCGCCTTCGAGGACGCGCTGGGCCAGCGCATGATCGGGATGATCGTCGCGGCCCGGGTACCAGACGCGCGTCACGCCGGCTTGCTCGGCGAGCCAGTCGGCGAGCTTGCTCGCGTTGTCGCAGGCAGCCCGCAGGCGCACGTCGAGCGTCGCCAGCCCGCGCTCGGCGAGCCAGCAATCGAACGGGTTGGACGCGAGCCCCCAGATGCTGCTGGCCGCGGAGAGGGCAGGAAGCATGTCGGCGTCGCTGCCGCCGACGAAGCCGAGCGTCACGTCGCTATGGCCGGCGATGATCTTGGTCAGGCTTTCCATCACGAAGTCGGCGCCGAGGTCCATCGGCCTGGTCAGTACCGGCGTCGCGAAGGTGTTATCGACGACCAGCAAGGCGTTATGCTCGTGCGCCATCTCCGCCAGCGCGGCAATATCGACGACGCGCAGGAGCGGGTTCGACATCGTCTCGACGAAGAGAAGCCGTGTTCCCTTCTTCAATCCCGCTTCGACCGCCGCGAGGTCATTGGCGTCCACATATTCCGCCGCCACGCCGAAACGGCTCAGCTCCTGCGTGAAGAGCTGCACCGTTCGCCCATAGAGGCGATTGCTGGCGAGAATGCGCTGGCCTTGCTGGATCGTGGCGAGGACGATCGCGCTGATCGCCCCCATGCCGGAGCCGGTGACGAGGCCCCATTTCGCGCCTTCGGCATGCGCGAGCAGCTCAGCCAGTTTCCGCGCGTTGGGATGAGCGTCGCGCGCATAGATGTAGCCCGGCGCGCCGTCGTTCATGATCGCATCCAGCGCGTCGAGGTCCGGGATCGTGTAAACCGACGATTGATAGATCGGCGTCACCAGCGGCCGTGTGACCCCCAGCGACGATTTCTTGGTAGTGGCCATGACGTTCTCGGGTGATGCGAGTGGATTAGGATTAGGATTTAGGATTATGATTTAGGATTATGATTAGGATTAAGAGTAGGATCGACAGAAGTTACTGCTGATCGCTCTCCTACTCTTGATCCCAATCACGTTCCTAATCATAATCCTCATCCTAATCATAATCTTCTGAGGCCACGGCCGGCTATTGCTTGAATTTCGGCGCGCGTCGCTGCAGCGCCGCTCTGCGAAGGAGGATGTTGGTTTGCAAATCGTGCAGCACGTTGAGATGCCGCTTGGCCGTCACGCCTGCGCCGATGTTTTCCTTGGCGAATTGCAACAGTGCCAGGTCTTCCGTCGCCGAGAAGGTCACGGCCAGCTTCTTGGCGATGATCACGGCGGGGCAACTCGATTCCATGTTGGCGGTGCGATTGAGGGCGTCGATGAGGTGAAACGTCGCCTCGGGGCCCAGCGTCTTGAAGTCGTCGAGCGCCTTCTTCGCCTCGGCGCCTTTGAGCTTGCCGATGTCCGCGTCGATCATGCGATCGATGACCTTCGCGATCTTCTCTTCCTCTTCCTTTGTCAAGCGCGGCAAGCTCGGCGCAAGCGGATGGCGCTCGCGCTCCTTGGCGCCCGGATCGGCGAGCAACAACGCGATACACAAGAGGGGCGTCATGTCTGTCAATCTCTTTCAATTAGCAATTGTCAATTGCTAATTGTCAATTGTCAATGCTCTTGATCTGTGTGTTCGCAACGCCGTCCTCCTCCAGCAGCGCCTCGTCGTTGGTCTTGAGCCCGCTGGCGGCGCGGATGCGCTCGACTTCCTTCATCACTTCATCGATGATCGTGGCGTTCAGCGTGACCGCGCGCAGCTCGATGCGGAAGGCCCAGAGGTTGACGACGACGGTCAGCAAGCCGAGCGTCATGTGCAAATACCACGGCCAGGCCTGAAGCTGCGTGCCAGCGCCCGCCGCGGCCGTCGCGATGCCGAAGAGCATGGAGAAGAGGGCCGGCGGGAACGTCTGCCTCTTCAGCTCACGCGTCAGCTTGGGCCAGGGCTCGTCGGCGATCTTGTAGGCGATCGCCACTTCCTTGACCCAGCGGCCCGTGCCGAGGAAGTAGACGAAGATCAGGCAATGCACGAGGAGAATGCCGACCGCGGTAATCAATCCGGCGACGAAGTGAATGACGAACTCATCCTTGTCGCGCGGCGCGCCGTCGGTGAAGAACGACCAGAATCCCAGGCCGACGGTCGCCAGCAGCGCGACCGTGAGCAATATGGCGAGCGTGCGAAAAGTCTGTGCCATGCTGAAATGATACGCCGTTGGAGGACGGGGGACAGGCTCACTCGAAGCGGTCCTGATCGAGGAAATCGCGCAACTCGGCGTCGCGCCCGATGTCTTCGAATTCCTTCACCCATTCCTTGACCTCTTCCGGCGACATCGCGCCGCTGCGATCGTCGCCCGCTTCGTTCGCTGCCGCCGGTGGTGGGCGATCGAGGAAATCGAGCAGTTTCTCGTGGCTCCACGCAATGGCGTTGCGCCGATGAGCAGCCGATTGCAAGCGCGCGTCATTCGAGACGACGACCATCTTGCGCGGTTGCGGCGACCGTGCAATCAGGTCCTCGATCCGGTCATCGGCACTCTCCTTGCTCGGTGCGAATTCGACGTGGACGCCGCGATGCGTCTGGATGCGCAAGGCACCGCGCCGTGCATGCTGGGCATCGAAGACGACGTGGACGCGACCAGCATTGTCGCCGAACGCATCGGCGAGAAAATCGAGCAGGCGCTGCCGGGCCTTGTCGAGGCCGCCCGGCCCTGCATCACGCGCGACCATGCCGAGCGCGTGCAGCAGGTTGTAGCCGTCGATAAGAAAGACGTCGTACATCACTTGCATTGTCGCGCTGGATGGGAGCCATGTCAATCAGCGCGACGCGACGCGGTCGGCTAGGGCCGGCGCGTCCTGGGCGATGCCGCGCAGAAATTCACTGATGAGCGTGCGGCTGCACGGGATGCCGATGAAGAAAAGTCCCGGCCAGGATCGGCACTCGCCCTGGTCGGCAAAGGGATGCCCCGCGAACGTCCGCTTCACCTCAGGCGGCAGGAATGGCATGTCGAAGCGATACCCCGTCGCTGCCACGACCACGTCGAATTCCTCGGTCCGGCCGTCGGCGAAGTGAGCCGTCGTGCCGTCGAATCGCGCGACCGGACCGCGCACGTCGATCAGGCCCGCCGTCTGAAATTCCGCGAAGCCTAGATCGGTCGCCGGCAGCGTCGGGCGCTCATCGCAAAAAGACCCCAGCGACCACTTGGGCAGAATCGTTGCCAGCACATACGCGTAGTCGTGCACATCGCGGCCGAGAAAGCGCTGAGACGAAATCTTGACGCCGCTGCGCGTGGACACGACGACATGCAGGTTGGCGCGGGCACACTCCTCCGCGATCTCGACAGCGCCCGACGCACCGCCGAGGATCAGCAGGCGTTTGCCTTGATACGCCGCCGGTCCCGGCCAGTGCCTGGCATGCAGCATTTTTCCCCTCTCCCCTGTACTCGGGGGAGAGGGGTCGGGGGTGAGGGGGTCAGCATCCCTCAACCCGGAAATGTTCGGCCAGATCGGGAAATCAAACATCCCCGTCGCGACAACGACGACCGCATAGCCGCGCGTTTGCGATTCTCCAGCGAATTGCACTGTAAACTCGTGGCCCGATCGAACGATCGAGACGATTTCCGCCTTGCGCGGCTTCAACCCGTGATGGTTCGCATACGCATGAAGATAATCGCGGTACTCCACCGCCGTGACGTACTCGCCCGCACAATGCAGCTTCAACCCCGGCAACGAGGTGTAGCGCGCCGGCGAGAAGAGCGTGATGCCGTCGTACATCAGATTGAATGCGCCGCCGACCTCGCCGCGGCGATCGACGAGATCGAACGTCACGCCGCGCCTTTTCAAGCAGGCGGCGATTGCCAATCCCGCGGGCCCAGCGCCGACGACGAGGACGCTCACTACAAGCCTCCGTCCAGCAGGATCGTCTCGCCGTTCATGTACGTGTTGAGATCGGAGACGAGAAACACCGCCGCCCGGGCCGCCTCTTCCATCGTGCCGAGCCGGCCCAGCGAACAGTGCTTGAGATATTCCGCCAGCCCCGTTTCCGGCACGTTGCGCCCCATGCCTTCATCGAGCAGTCCGGGCGCCAGGCACAGCACGCGAATGTTGTAGCGGGCCAGCTCCTTCGCCATCGCCTGCGTCAACGCCTTGACCGCCCCCTTGATGGCACAGTAATGCACCGGCGCCGAGATCATGCGC
>Ga0233424_10003055_pt1 | contig 11128 bp, 6 predicted proteins | sample Watercolumn_Towu_FD_181011 | JGI IMG/M metagenome (GOLD analysis project Ga0233424, IMG submission 181011) | Freshwater microbial communities from Lake Towuti, South Sulawesi, Indonesia - Watercolumn_Towuti2014_125_MG | ecosystem: Environmental > Aquatic > Freshwater > Lake | place: Indonesia... | reverse complement strand
GCCCTCGTTCTAAAACGATAGCGAGAACCTCTTCATTCTGAGGGCAGCTAGGCTGGGATGAGGGGAATATCACTGCATCCTCTTGTGCTCGGCGTCAGGCGCTATACATAGAGGCCAGGAAACGAGAGATCGACTGATGAGCCTGCGCGTCGCTGTCCAGATGGACCCCATCGAAAATATCAAGATCGCCGGGGACACGACCTTCCTCCTGATGATGGCGGCTCAGGCCCGCGGCTTTGAGCTTTGGGTTTATGAACCTCAGCACCTTTCGCTTGAAGATGGAGAAATTTTTGCCCGAGCCCGCAAGGTCACGTTAAAGCCGGTGAAGGGTGACCATGTCACAGCGGGGGCACCCCAAAAACTCAACCTGGCAAGCGATGTCGATGTGGTCCTGATGCGTCAGGATCCGCCATTTGATGTGGCCTACATCACGGCGACCTACCTTTTGGAGATGATCCACCCTAAGACCTTGGTCGTCAATGATCCGCGCAGCGTACGCGATTGCCCTGAAAAGCTGTTCGCCCAGCATTTCAAAGGGCTACAGCCACCGACACTAATCAGCGCTGACCCTGAGGCGTTGCGCGATTTTCATAATCGCCACGGTGATGTGATACTCAAACCTCTGCATGGAGCGGCGGGCGGCGGCATCATAAAGCTGAAGGCGGAAGACCGAAACCTTGACGCTCTGATCGAACTGCATGCCGCGATTGGTCGGGAGCCTCTGGTTTTGCAAAAGTTTATCCCCGCCGTTTCGGCTGGCGATAAGCGCATTATTCTCGTCGATGGCGATGTAGTCGGTGCAATAAACCGGGTCCCGCAAAAAGATGCTGTGCGCTCCAATCTGCGCGTGGGTGGAACGGCTGCACCAACCGGCCTGACGGAGCGGGATCTTGAAATTTGCGCGGCGGTAGGACCAAGCCTGCGCGAGCGCGGCCTTATGTTCGTAGGGTTAGACGTCATTGGCGACTACTTGACGGAGATCAATGTGACGTCCCCGACGGGGGCTGTGCAACTTAAGGCGTTCGACGGCATTGATGCGGGCGACGCCTTGTGGAACGCGGTAGAACTTAAGCTGTCCACAGCCAAGGCATAGAATATAAAAGAAAATATCCTGCGTTTTTTCGAAACGGAAAGCCAGATATTGCAGTTATATGAATCTGTGCCGTTTTGTTTTATGTTTGTTCCTCATATGTCCGCATTCCTTCCGTGGGGTGTGGATAAGATTCGTGTAAGGAGAGCGCTTTGTAGTCTTCTGATCGGCGGGTCTTAGTTTCTGGCCGTGGTAGCGCCCTGCAAAGCGAGCTGTAATCCACCCTATCGGGCGGGCATGTACGGGGATTTCCTCGAGCAATTTCTGCGATGGGGTTTGCGGCGCGTTCGATTACTCGTCCTGATGTCTGCCAGCCGCGAATCCGTCCTGGCCAAGTCCGAACGCTTAAAGGCGAGAGAGCCTGAGTGTGCGCCCTTGTCGTCGGATCAGATCAATAACGAAACCCCGTCGCGGCGGAACCTTGCGCGCTTTTGACAGCACAAAATGCCTGACGCTTGAGCGGGCGTTAAGACTTTTCCGCTAAAGTGCGCCTGACTTCAAAATGAGGTTACGGAGACCGACGAAGCGCTATGCCCAAACGCCAGACCTCCCGCGCGACTGATCAGACTGACAACCGTCTGATGACAGAGTCAGAAGCCCGCGCGGCGGCCATAAAGCTGAAGGCCCGCGAGGATTTCTTCAAGCTGATGAGCCATGAAATCCGAACGCCCTTGAATGGCGTCCTTGGCATGTTGTCGCTCCTTAACCGCACGGGATTGACGGCCGAACAGCAGTCCTATCTTCAGACAGCGCGGGAGTCAGGGGAACATCTTCTGACCCTCGTCAATGACCTTCTCGACTACGCGCGTATCGAGGCCGGGCATATTCATCTTGAGAGCCATTCCGTCGAGCTTGAGCCCCTGTTGCAGAGCGTGGCGGAGCTTCTGTCACCGCGCGCCCATTCCGGCGGTATCGAAATTGCCTGGAGCCTCGATCCAAGGCTTGAAGCCATTGAAATCGATGAAGGACGTCTTCGCCAGATTTTGTTCAACCTGGCAGGTAACGCGCTGAAATTCACCGTTAGCGGGGGTGTGCTGATATATGTTACCCTGACCGAAGCCGGTACGGTGCGCTTTGGCGTGCGCGATACGGGTGCGGGCATTCCTGAAGAAGCGCGCGTGCGCATCTTTGAGGCCTTTGGACAGGTCGATCCCTCACACGCCGGTGGGCAATATGGGGGGGCGGGTCTTGGCCTCGTCGTCGTCAAAAAGCTTATCGAAGCGATGGATGCGACGCTCGACCTTCAGTCGGAGACTGGCAAGGGATCCCTTTTTACCGCCACCTTCCCCGTGCCCTCCACCTTGCGGCCCGCACCCAAACCTAAGTCTTCGCCCGACGTTATTTGCGTCACCTCGAACCCGGTCTTGTCTGAGGCGGCGCGTTCACACCTTACGAGCTTTGGCCTGGATCTTCGCGTGGTGAGCCAGCTAAAAGGTATAGGCCGTCGATCGAAGGCTGTCCTCCTGGCCGACCGTCGTCTGCTCGGCTCACCCGTTCCCGCGCCTAACAATCGCAGTCTGATCCTTCTGGCGCCTGAAGAACGCGACGAAATCCCGGACTGGCGCGACAAAGGCTGGGCGGGGTATCTGATCAAGCCTTTGCGCCGCAGTTCGCTTCGCGAGCGGATAGAAACTCTGTCACTTAAGCCCTTGCCCAGCGATGAGCCTCAGGATGCCACAGATGATGACCGGATCGTGCCGGTCGTGGCGCCAGGTGTGCAGGTGCTTCTGGTCGAGGATAACCCCGTTAACGCGCTTTTGGCCCAGATCCTTCTTCAGCGCGAAGGTTGCCGGGTGGAAAGGGCCGCCACCGGTGAGGAGGCGCTGCGTCTTTTCGAGGGCGGGGCGAGGTTTGATATCGTATTCATGGATCTCGGATTGCCAGGACTGGACGGCATTGGCACAACAAAGGCGTTGCGCGCTAATGGCTCAGGGGTGCCCATTATCGCTCTCACTGCCAATGCCTATGAGGAAGACCGCCGAGCCTGTCTGGCGGCGGGAATGGATGACTTCCTGACCAAGCCCATTGAGCTGCCCGCACTTCGTTATCGTCTCTCCCAATGGTGCCCACGCGCCAATGTCGGCTGAGGGGTCTGGCTTTTATAGTAGCGTTCGGGCGCTTGCCTAATCGAGCGCTTGCCAAATCAATGTCTTCCCCCGATGATCCCGGCAAGATCATCACCGGGGATGCTAATGACCACGACGCCGTCCGCCCATCCTGAGAAAAAGTCGCTCTGGCAGGCCATCAGGCCGTTCTTTACCCGCACAGCCCTGGTCATGATCTTTCTGGGCTTTTCGGCCGGTCTGACGCTAAGTCTCATTTTTGACGTTCTATCGATCTGGCTGCGCGCGGAAGGCCTGTCTTTGGAAGTCATCGCTTTCTTCTCGCTGGCGACGTTTGCCTACAGTCTCAAATTCATCTGGGCACCGCTGATCGACCGCGTTAGTCTTCCAGGATTGACGCGGCTGGTGGGACATCGCCGCAGCTGGATGCTTGTGACTCAAGCTTTCATCATGCTCGGTTTGTGGACCATTTCGGGCCTTAATCCGCATGACCATCTCAGTCTGATGGCCCTTATCGCTGTGCTTTTGGGGTTTCTTGGGGCTACCCAGGATATCGTCATCGATGCCTGGCGCATCGAATCCGCGGGAAGCGAGGGACAGGGCGTTCTGGCGACCGCCTATGCCTGGGGGGCGCGGGTGGCGCCGTTCGTGGCCGGTATCTTGCCGCTGATCATTGCCGAACGATATGGATGGGGGCCGGCCTACGCTCTGATGGCGGCCCTGATGGGGGTTGGTGTGCTCGGAACCCTCCTCGCACGCGAAGGCGCGCACATTGTCAAGGCGATCTACTATGGCGACCTGCCACCGCATCCGGCAAGCGAGGCGCTGGAATGGGGGTGCCGTGTTCTTCTGATGGTTGTTGCGGCGTCGCTGATGGGGGCGGGCCTTACGGCCAACATCAACCTGTTCCAATTCCTTTTCCCCTCTGCCGAGGCGTTTGAAGCGGCCAAGGCGGTATGGACCAGCAAACAGACAGGTATTTTTCTGCAGTTTCCGGCGGTGCTTGCCGGGCTCGGTCTTCTGTTTATCGCCTGCTTGCCTTTGCCGCGTATTCCCACACGGCCGGGGGCCTATCTGCGCCAAACCTTCGTCGAACCGATGGCGGATTTCGTCTCGCGCTATGAAAACCTGGCCTTGCTGATTCTTGCGACCATTTGCGTCTACAGGCTCGCCGACTTCCTCCTGAATATCAACGGAGCCTTCTACGTAGATCTGGGCTTTGAGCTGTCGGTGATCGGCGAAGTGCGCAAGGTCTTTGGCGTGGTCATGACAATTATCGGTGTGACCGCCGGGGGTGTGTCCATGACCCGCTTTGGCATGAAGACCAGTCTGGTGGTCGGTGCTTTCGCCTGTTCCTTGTCGAATCTGGCCTATGCGTGGTTGGCAACCCAAGGCAACAGCATTCCGGCCTTTTCCATCACCCTGGCCATCGATAATATCTCAGGCGGTTATGCCGGGACGGTGCTGATCGCCTATATGTCCTCGATGATTTCGCAAAACTATGCGGCCCCGCAATACGCGCTTTTGTCTTCGCTCTATGCACTACCGGGAAAACTGCTGGCCTCTCAATCGGGACGCATCGTTGAGAGTTCCGCCAAAGGTGCCGATACCGGCGGTCTGGCGGCCCCCTTTAAAGGCTTCCTCGCGGACCTGCCGTCTTTGTCCTACACCAAACCCGCCGCGGCTCTCGGCGTCAGCCGCGAAGCCCTTGGCGCGGGTTACATGCTGTTTTTTACCTATACGGCCCTGGTTGGGATGATCGCTGTCGTGCTGGCGATCTGGCTGATCCGTGTCGGCGCGGTAAAAGAACAGGGCGAAGCCTAACAGCCCCGCCCTGATACGTCTCAGATTGTTTTTCTCGTTCAGCTATGAATGTTCGCGCGGATATCATAGGCCGCAAAGGTTGCCATGGTCAGGATCTTAGTGACCGAATCCGACAGCTGACAGATTTGCACGGGCTTAGAGAGGCCGAGCAATAGCGGACCTACGACGGTTGCACCGCCCAGTGCCTGCACCAGCTTCGTCGAAATCGACGCCGAGTGAATGGCCGGCATTACAAGAATATTGGCGGGCGCGGTCAGCCGCTGGAACGGGTAGTTGGCCCAAAGGGTCGGGTCTAGCGCCACGTCGGGCGGCATTTCGCCTTCGAACTCGAAATCAACGCCGCGCTGCTCCAGAAGCTCAACGGCCTTGGCCACGCGATCTGACCGCTCACCGGCAGGATTGCCGAAAGTCGAATAGGACATGAAGGCAACACGCGGCGTATGGCCCATCCCTCTCACCGCCATGGCGGCTTCCACAGCGATTTCGACCAGTTCTTCGGGGTCAGGCAGTTCGGCCACAGTGGTGTCGGCGATAAAGACGGTCTTGCCACGCGCCAGTACGATGGACATACCCATCACGCGCCCGCCAGGCGCAGGATCGACGACACGCAGAACCTCCTCAAAGGCCTGGTCAAAGGAGCGGGTCACGCCCGTGACCATGCCGTCCGCATGGCCAGACAGCACCATGGCGGCCGCAAAGGAATTGCGGTCCTGATTAATCAGGCGGTCCACGTCGCGCTTGAGGAAGCCCTTGCGCTGCAAACGACTGTAAAGAAGCTGCGAATAGGCTGCATTGCGGTGGCTTAAGCGCGCATTGACGATTTCGATATCTTCTTCCGCCGGGTCGAGACCTGCCGCGCGCATGTTGGCTGTGACGAGGTTTTCGCGGCCGCAAAGGATGGGGGTACCTAGACCCTGTGCCTTGAAAGCGTGAGCGGCGCGGATGACCGAAATGTCTTCGCCTTCAGCAAAGACGATCCGCTTTGAAGGACGCGACCGGACGGTGGCAGTGATGTTCTGCAGGAAGCCCGCTGAGGGATCGAGGCGTTTTTCCAGCGTCTTGCGGTAGGCGTCCATATCCTCAATCGGCCTGCGCGCCACGCCGGTATCCATGGCAGCCTGCGCCACGAAAGGCGGGATGTACCAGATCAGGCGCGGGTCGAACGGTGTCGGGATGATATAGTCCTTGCCGAACTTCAGATGGCGACCCTGATAGGCGGCGGCCACTTCGTCGGGTACGTCTTCTCGGGCCAGTTGCGCCAGCGCCTTAGCCGCGGCCAGCTTCATTTCATGATTAACGCGCCGGGCGCGCACGTCGAGCGCACCCCGGAAAATGTAGGGGAAGCCCAGAACGTTGTTGACCTGATTCGGATAGTCCGAACGGCCCGTGGCGACGATCGCATCGTCGCGAACCTTAGCCACATCTTCCGGCGTGATCTCCGGATCGGGATTGGCCATGGCGAAAATGATAGGCTGCGGGGCCATCGAGGCCACCATTTCCGGCGTGATGACGCCCTTGGCCGACAGACCCAGCACCACATCAGCCCCGACCATCGCTTCAGCCAGAGTCCGTTTGTCCGTATCGGTGGCGTGGACCGACTTCCACTGGTCCATCTCAATCGTGCGGCCTTTATAAACCACGCCATGGATATCGACGACCGTGGTGTTTTCCGGCTTCACACCCATCGCCTTGATCAGACCGATGGAGGACAGGCCCGCCGCGCCCGCGCCGCATAGCACGACCTTGGTGTCTTCGATCCTTCGACCCGTGATTTCCAACGCATTAATCAGGCCGGCAGCGGCGATGATGGCTGTGCCATGCTGATCATCGTGGAACACCGGGATGTCGGCGAGGTCCTGAAGCGCAGACTCGATGATGAAGCATTCCGGTGACTTGATGTCTTCGAGATTGATGCCGCCGAAAGACGCGGTGATGTTCTTTACCACCGTGATGAATTCATCCGGGTCTTGAGTAGCCACTTCGATATCGAACGAGTCGATATCGGCAAAGCGCTTGAACAAGACGGCCTTGCCTTCCATCACGGGCTTGGACGCCAGAGCGCCCAGATTGCCGAGACCCAGAATGGCTGTGCCGTTGGAAATGACCGCGACCGTATTGCCCTTTGAGGTGTAATCATATGCGGCATCCGGATTTTCAGCAATCTTGCGTACCGGGACGGCGACGCCTGGCGAATAGGCCAGCGCCAGATCGCGCTGCGTCGCCATAGGCTTGGTCGGCTGAAGTCCGATCTTCCCGGGGGAGGGATACTGGTGGAAATTAAGGGCTTCTTCGTCGCTGACCTTGGTCTTGTCGATGGGCATTCCGGCGTTCCGTCTCGCGGTTTATTTGTCTGACAATTATAGGTTTACCTAGGGTGTTAGTATGGCAGTATAGACCCGGGATAAACACCCTATTCCCCTCAAAACCGTCAAAAAAGGTTTTATTTCATTTCAATATTTGAAACGGAGGGCGGAATTCCGCACATAAGCCACGCCAGCGGGTGGGGTCGGCTGTGGAAATCCCCGCGACGATGCATTTCGCGCTGGTGAGCCTGGTTAACACTGATTAACTTACGCCCATGAACGCGATCCCCCCTTCCGAAAAAGACCTTAAAGCCCAACTCGATGGGGCCACGCCTGTGATGGCCCAGTATCTGGAGGTGAAAGCCGCTAATCCGGGTTCGCTTCTGTTCTTTCGCATGGGCGATTTCTACGAACTGTTTTTTGAGGATGCCGAGCAGGCGGCCGGCGCCTTGTCCTTGGCATTGACCAAGCGTGGCAAGCATCAGGGCGAGGATATTCCAATGGCCGGAGTGCCCGCCCATGCTGCGGAAGCCTATATCGCCAAGCTGATCCGAATGGGGTTTCGTGTCGCCATTTGCGACCAACTCGAAGACCCGTCCGAAGCCAAAAAGCGCGGCTACAAGGCGGTGGTTAAGCGGGGCATTACGCGCATCGTCACGCCGGGCACCTTGACTGAGGACAGTCTGCTCGAAGAACGCGGGGCCAATCGTCTGGTGGCGCTCTCGCAAAGGGCGGGGGTGATGGCGTTGGCCTCTCTGGAGCTGTCCACGGGAGAGGTGGAGTGTCTGGAACTGACGCCGGAGACGCTGGGCACGCATCTGTCGGCATTGCGGCCTTCAGAAAGCCTCGTGTCCGACCGCCTGCTTCAGGATGAACACCTCTATGCTTTGCTGAAATATTGCGGCGGTGCGATCCAGCCGCAACCGGCGTCTTTGTCGGATCCCTCGGCGGGCGAGGCGCGGTTGAAGAGGCTCTATGGGGTCGAAACGCTCGACGGGTTCGGAGCGTTCAGCCCGTCTGAACTGTCGGCACTTGGTATGCTCGCGGCCTACATCGACCTGACGCAGGCGGGTAAGGCCCCGGTGCTTAAAGCGCCAAAAAAGGTCGCTTCCCTGGCCTATCTGGCCATCGACCCGTCCACGCGTCTCAGCCTGGAGATCGAACGCACGCAAAAGGGCAGCCGTGAAGGCTCGCTGATGTCGGCCATCGATCGCACAATTACCTCCGGCGGTTCGCGCCTTTTGGCGGCACGTTTGTCGCGACCGCTTAACGCCCCTTTAGAGATCAATCAAAGACTCGATGCGGTGCAATGGTTCCTCGCCCAGCGGCCTCTGCGTCAGGAGGTGCGTCAAAGATTGCGGGGCATGAGCGACATGGCGCGCGCTCTGTCACGCCTGGGTCTGGGGCGGGGTGGGCCCCGCGATCTCAAGGTCGTCCGCGACTGCCTCGATCTGGCCAGAGATATGGTCGCCTTGTTGCAGCCCACTGATCCGGAAAGCCGGCTCGATCCCGACTGGCCCGCTGAAATCCACGCCCATGTTGAGGCTCTGACGGCTGGCGAGACCGTCCTCGATCTGTTGTTCAAGCTCGAAAAGGCCTTGGTCGACGAGCCGCCCCTGTCCACGCGCGATGGTGGTTTTATCAAGCCAGGCTACAATAGCCATCTTCAGGACGCCATCACCCTACGTAACGACTCGCGCCAGATTATTCTGCGCATGGAGGCCGATCTCCAGCAGGAAACCGGCCTGCCGCTGAAGATCAAATACAATGCGGTTCTGGGCTAATTTATCGAACTTACGGCCAAACAGGCCGAAGCCTTAAGTGACGCGCATCGCCAGCGTTTTATCCATCGCCAGACGCTAGCCAATCAGATGCGATTTTCGACGCCTGAGCTGATCGACCTTGATGCGCGCATCGCCCGCGCCGGTTCCGACGCGCTCAACCTCGAGCTGGCCATCTTCGAAGATCTGCGTGAAGAGGTGCGCAGCAATGCGCATCCCTTGCAGGACATGTTCGATGCCTTCTGTGCGCTGGACGTCGCTGCCGCCGCTGCCGAATGGGCCGAAGACCTTGAAGCCACCCGACCTGTTGTCGACGACAGCCTCATCTTCGATGCCAAAGGTGCACGCCACCCCGTGGTTGTCGCAGCGCTTCGGGCTGAAGGCAAACCCTTCACACCCAATGATTGCTGTCTCGATGCGTCAGGACAGACCGGCCCGCGCCTTGATCTTGTGACCGGGCCCAACATGGCGGGTAAATCGACGTTCCTGCGCCAGAACGCATTGCTGGTGATCATGGCGCAGGCTGGCCTGTTCGTTCCGGCAACATCTTTCCGGCTGGGCGTGGTTGATCGTCTCTTTTCGCGTGTCGGGGCCGGTGACGATCTGGCGCAGGGGCGATCTACCTTTATGATGGAGATGGTTGAAACCGCTGCCATCCTCACCCAGGCGACCCATCGCTCGTTCGTTATTCTGGACGAGATCGGGCGTGGCACCGCGACCTTCGACGGTCTGGCCATCGCCTGGGCCTGCGCTGAAAACCTGCACGAGGTGGTCAAGGCGCGTGCCCTGTTTGCCACCCACTATCATGAGCTGGCGCAGCTTGAATCCTTACTTGCCCATACCCACAATATCTCTATGACGGCGCGAGAGTGGAACGGCGAACTGATCTTTCTGCATGAGGCCAGGCGTGGCGCAGCTGATCGGTCTTACGGCGTTCAGGTCGCGCGCCTGGCCGGGATGCCGCCGGTGGTCGTGGCGCGAGCCAAAGACATTCTGGAGAGGCTTGAAACCGACAAAGCCCATCAGCTCAAACTGGACGACCTGCCCCTCTTTGCCACCGTCCAGGCGCAGGTTTCGGTTGCGACGTCGCAAAAACCCGCGGAAACCGAGCTGGAAAAGGCGCTCAAGGGGATCAATCCGGACGACCTCAGTCCCCGCGAGGCCCTGGAAGTTATCTATCGTTTAAGGGGACTGGTGTAAGCTTGGGAGAGTTAAATGCTGCCTGCAGGTGAACCCGCCCTTATGCTGACCAAGACCAGTCCCGCCCTGCTGAGCCACAGCATTGACGGCGCCTTGTTGCGCCGCAAACTGACTGAGGCATATGAGAACTCAAGCGGCGATGTCGCCGATCTCAGACGCAAGGCCGTTGCGATTCTCAAGCGGGAATGGGACCAGTCGCGCGAAAGTCTCCTGATGCATATTGAAACGCATCGCGGGGGGCTTTCAACGGCGCGCGAATTGTCGAAACTGGCCGACGAGATCATAACCGCTCTGTGGGATTTTACACTGACCCACGTTTATCGCGCGCGCAACCCGACCGAGGGCGAGCGGCTGGCATTGGTGGCGGTGGGCGGCTACGGGCGAGGCGAACTGGCCCCCTTTTCCGATCTTGACCTTTTGTTTTTACGTGCGTGGAAAGAAACGCCGCATTCGGAAAGCGTCATCGAATTTATCCTTTATTCGTTGTGGGATCTGGGCCTGAAGGTCGGTCATGCGTCGCGCACGGTCGATGAAAGCCTCAAGATGGCGCGCGAAGACCACACGGTCATGACCGCACTTCTTGAATACCGGCCTCTGTCTGGCGATCCCGGGCTCGTGCAGTCGCTCAAGGAAAAGCTGGCGGCTGACGTGATGCGTCATGGCGCGTCCGATTTCGTCGCTGCCAAGCTGGAAGAGCGCGATTTCCGCCACGCCAAGGCCGGGACGACGCGTTATGTGGTCGAACCGAATCTCAAAGAAGGTAAGGGGGGCTTACGCGACCTTCACACCTTGTTCTGGATTGCCAAATATCTGGCCGGGGCGATCCAGGCACCGGTCCTGCGTGAAAGCCAGAAGGCGCAGGCGGCG
>Ga0233424_10003054_pt1 | contig 11132 bp, 8 predicted proteins | sample Watercolumn_Towu_FD_181011 | JGI IMG/M metagenome (GOLD analysis project Ga0233424, IMG submission 181011) | Freshwater microbial communities from Lake Towuti, South Sulawesi, Indonesia - Watercolumn_Towuti2014_125_MG | ecosystem: Environmental > Aquatic > Freshwater > Lake | place: Indonesia... | reverse complement strand
TTTACGGCCTGGCCGGCGAACTGAGTGAAGACGATGACTTTTTCGTTCGCGTGTTTCTTCGTGATCAGTTTGAACAGCGCGTCGAGCTTTGCGTCGGTGTCCGGCTTCCAATCGCCGCAACACGTCAGGATGGTGAGCAGGCTCGCCGCGTCGTCGCTCAGGTCTTTGCCAAGAGATTTCACGAACAAGTCGGGCCGGAGCCACTTGAAGCGGGTTTTGAACTGCGTCGAGTACTGGGCATAGACCTGGGCGGCGCGTTTCTTGAACGCTTCGGTGGTTCTGAGGTCGAGGGTTGGCGATGGCGTGCGTTGCTCGCCGTCGTCTTCCTCGAACAACTCGGCATCGGCGTTCACGTCGTCCACGTCTTCATCGTAGTTGCCGGCGTCCAGCAGGCCGGAATCCTGCGTGCCGAGTGGCAGCGGCAGGTCGTTTTCGATGGCGTGAATGAAGATGTGATTGCGCAGGATGTGCCGCTCGATGGATTGCTGGAACGCTTCGCCGCTGCTCTCAAGCCGCTTGAACAGGTTCGTCCGGCAGAATCCCATGAGCCGCTTTCCGGCACGCGAGAGGTCGGCCAGTTGCTTCGCCTCGGCGGGTGTCGGCGGCTTGTGCGGCGTCGCGGCGACGTAGTTCGCCAAGCCGTAGCGCGGCAGGTTGAGGGCGTTGATGGTGGCGACAACGTCCGGCGCGTAGAGCCGCGCGTACTGGTCGGCAGCGTCGCTCTCGTCGATTTTGAACTTCACCGTCTTTGGGACACGCTCCGGGAAGTAGGAGCGGGTGCCGTCCTCGAACGTGAGGAACTTGCGGCCCGTGGCGGGATCGAGCGTCGCGTAGTTGTCCTGGATGAAGCTGCGCGTGCGCCGCACCATATAGAGCCGCATCAACTCGCGCCAGTCGTCCGTGTAATCGCTTTTCTCGAAGGCGGCCAGTGACCGCACAGGGCATTGGTGCCGCCGGATGAACTCGGTTTCACCGAGTTCCTTCAACAACCGCTCCGGGCGGATGCCAAGGTCTTTGTCCTCGGCGACGAACAGCCGGAGTTGGCTCGACAGGTCGAGGTAAGTTTTGTTGTAGGGCGTGGCCGAAAGCATGATGCACTTGCTCTCGTTTTCCTGAATGTATTCCTGAATCGCGCGGTAGCGTTTGCCGGTGCGGTTGCGGAGATTGTGGCTCTCGTCCACGAGAACAACGCGGTAGCGGCGAAGCGTAGGTAGTTCCCGGATGGCGCGCGTGATGGGAAGCACCTTCGCGAGCAGCCGGTATTCGGCAACGTAGTCCTCCCACATCTTCGTCAGGTTCTTTGGGCAGATGATGAGCGTCTCTGTGAAGTGGTCGTCCTGAAAAATCTTGGCGAGGGCGCTCGCCATGAGCGTTTTGCCGAGGCCGACAACATCGCCGATGAGGACGCCGCCGCGCTTGTTCAAATGGTGCGCGGCGATTTTGACGGCGGCGACCTGGTAATCGAACAGGCGATGGCCGAACTCGGGCGGGATGCGGAATTCGGAGAGGCCAGCGCGTGCTTCCTGCGAGAGATGGTAGGCGATTTTGACGTAGATGTGGTAAGGCGGAATCGGGACTTCGCGCGCCCAGCTTTGTTCGATGATTTGAACGAGTTCGTTGGAAATGTCCACGCACCAGCGGTCGCTCCAACGGTCCTCGAACCATTTCGCCAGCTTCACCCCGGCGTCGTGGTCCATGACATCGACGTTCAACTCGCCCTGCCCAGACAGACCGGAGAACGTGAGGTTGCTGCTGCCGACGTAGCCGACGATGGGGTTAATCGGGTCGGGGCGGAAGCAGAGGTAAAGTTTGGCGTGGAGCGGATGGCGAAGGAAAAGTTTGACGACGACCTTCTTCGCCTTGAGTTGCCTGGCAAGGCGGCGAAGGCCCGCTTCGTCAGCGTTGGACGGCACGCCGAACGTCAATTGCACGCGGAATTCCTCGGCGAGCTTCTTTTTGAGCCGCAGCGCGGTCTGGTTGTCGAGAACACCGTCTTGCTTGACCAAGCTGAGAACCTCGCGCAGTTCATCCTGCGGCAGGCGTTGCATTCCGACGAGCAGGCGGCACTGGCGACCGTCGCCGCCGGGCCAGCTTTCGACGTAGGAATCGAGTTCTTTCCACCCGCGCAAGTTGAAGTAGCCGACGCAGAAATCGGCGCGCTCTGCAACTTGCAAGGTCTGCTCCAACGCGGGCAGCAGACCGGCTTCGATGTTGTCGAAAATGCGCGGCATCGCTCAGGGACGGTGCATGGAACTGCGTTTTGACGAGCTTTGCGTAAACCTGCGCGAGATTGCCAGAAGGTGCATCGGGCGTCCAAGCAGATTGCGGGGGCGCTGGGCTTGCTTCAGGCGAGCTGAAGCGATTCGCTCGCGGAGAGCCAAGTAAGCCACTTGGTCCTTGAACTTCATCCTGCGCCTTTTGACGTTGCTGGCGTGCCGACGGTCCAAGTCGGCGGTGGTGCGTCGGAGACATTCAAGCTGCTCCGCGAGTACTGCGGCCGCAAAATCGGTGATCGGCTGTCGTCGAAGCGTCGCGCCGATTTTGCAAAGAACTTGAACGCTCTCGACCATTTCCTCACTTCGCCGGATAGCTCCAGACCCAATCCCCGCGCGTGAAATCCCGGCCGGTCGGTTTGCCTTTCGTGAACGAGACCTCGCCGCCATCATCCTTTTCGTTCCAGCCGATGGAATAGAGAATGAACAAGCCGTGGGCCGTTCGCCGATATTTCAGCGGCTCGCCGTTGACGACGTCCATGCAAGGCTTCGCCAGAAATCGCGGCGCCAGCGCATCGAGCGAGTCCGGAAACTGGCCGTGAGCCAGACGATAACGCTCCAGCGCACAGGCCGTGGTAGCCAGGTCGAGAATGGCCTGTGCGGTCGCGGCTTTGGCGGCAGTCTTCGTGAGGGCCGGAATCAGCATTCGCGCGAGAATGTTGTAAGGCAACCTGCCCCGGAGCTCGGGAGGGGCGTCCATCTCCCGGGCTCGGATCGGCTTCTTCGACAAAGACCATGGAGTCCGTCGGCTCGGTGATCGTGGACAATTTGGTGAAGAGCTTGATGGGATTGTAAGGCCGTCCGGTGCCGTTCATCGTGTCGCACTTGGAGTAACTGTCGAACGCCCAGCCCCGGCCGGGCTTGTTCCGTTTCGTGCGCAACTCGCCAGGACAATGGAAGAAATCGTACGCGCTGCAGTACTTTGTGAGCGGCGAATTGCTCAGGCCGGCATAGACGCGTTGCAGGGCTTGATCGACGCGAAGGCTCGCGGTGATGTCCGGCTGCGGTCCGCGCCAATAGCCGCCGGCGTACAAGTCCACCGCGCCGTTCGCGCCGACGTATTGCGTCGGGAGGATGGTGTCGTTGTTGTCTTCGGCGTAGAGCATCCATGCGAGCACAATCTGCTTTTGATTGTTCAGGCAGACCGCGCCCGTGGCTTTGAGTTTGGCCCGGTTCAGCGCCGGCAGGAGCATCCCGGCCAGGATGGCGATGATCGCGATCACGACGAGCAATTCGATCAAGGTGAATGCGGGCCGTATGGTTGAGCGCCTGAGTGGAAGGGTGACAGGGGCATGCATAAGCGAGCGGTTGATGGGAGGATTCCTGCACCAGAATCGTTCACTCTGCAACCGGCCAAATCGCGGATCCCGCGGTGGGTGAGCGGTGGGTTCGCACTTGCGCCTTCACGAGCAGACTCCTATTTTCGCGGTAAGATGAAATCGTTCCATTTTGTTCTTCTCATTTCCCTCGTGATGCTGCCGGCCCCGGCCCAAGGCCAGAACCCAGCCGCGGAAACCGCGCTGGAGCGAAAGGCCAACGAGGAGCGGTTTGCCCAGCTCAATGCCCAGGTCGCGAACCTGACGGAAACGCAACAAGTGCTTTGGACCAGAATTCAGAAACTAGAACAAACCATGGACTCGTTGAACCGGGAGATCAGGCGATTGAAGGATGACAATACTCACGCGAACGCGCTCCTGGTCACGCGCAAGGAATTCGATGCTCTAGTGGAAAAACTGAGAGAGATCGACAAGAAACGGGAGGAAGACAATCGCCTGATCGTCAACAGCATCAACAGCATCAAGGACGCTGCGAAACTCCCCGCGACGGTTGCTTCGCGCCCCAAGCCGTCGAGCGAGCACGCTGAGGTTGTGGAAACCGTCGATTACAAGATCAACGAGGGCGATCTGCTCTACAAGATCATCACGGCCTACAACGAGGAATATGCCAAACAAGGCCGGGGCCGGATCACCCTGGAGCAAGTCAAAGAAGCCAACCCGGAATTGAATCCCAACAGGATTATCCCAGGGCGCGTGATCCGAATTCCCGTCCCACCCAAGAAATGACCGCAGGGCACGAATCTCCTGGTTGATTCTCTCCGGACCTCCGGGTTATTGTGTCCAGGCGTGGACCTGGACCGTTTGCTGATCAAGCATGCAAAACTCGGACTTAACTGGCTTTAGCGTCGTCATCATCGAGGACGATGCCCTGCTCCGGAAGTAGATCACCGCGTATCTGGAACGCCTCGGGGCGGATGTCACCAGCGTCGATTCCCTCCAACGCGCCCGGAAGGTCATCGCGGACCTCAGCTTCGATTTCGCTTTGCTCGACGTGAACTTGCCGGACGGCCTAGGCATCGACCTTCTCAGGGAGAAATGCTTCTCCAGCTATACGGGGTTGATCGTGATGACGGCTGAGGGACGCATTGAAGGGGCGATCGAGGCTATCCGCCTCGGCGCTTTGGAGTATTTGGTCAAGCCGTTCGATCCCGCTCAGTTGCCGCTGGTGATCAACCGCGCTCGTCGCGCGAAACAGAGCGAGCGAATCACGGAGCATCGCCGCAGCAATGTCACTTCAGGAGGCATTTCCTTTTTCTTTGGCTCATCGCTGGCTGCGATTCAATCTCAATTGGAGAAAATCCTCGCCGCCGATCGCCGCCTGGAAAGCAACCTTCCGCCGGTCCTGATCGAGGGAGAAACCGGCACAGGCAAGACCACCATCGCGCGATGGATTCACCACCAGAGCCCTCGCGCCGGCCAACCGCTGGTCGAGGTGAACTGCTCGGCTTTGCCGGAGACCCTGGCAGAGTCCGAGTTATTCGGACACGAGCGCGGCGCGTTCACCGATGCCCGCACCGCGCGCATGGGCTTGTTCGAGGCCGCCAACGGCGGAACGCTGTTCCTGGACGAATTGCCCAGTCTGTCCTTGCCGCTCCAGGCCAAAGTTCTCAAGACGAACGAGGATCACAAGATTCGGCGCGTCGGCGGGCACAAAGAGATCATCATTGACGCGCGGGTGATCGCCGCCACGAACCGCGACCTCAAATCGCTCGTGGTCAGCGGCCAATTCCGCGAAGACCTTTATCACCGTCTGGACTTGTTCCGAGTTCACATCCCGCCGCTGCGCGAGCGTGGAGACGACATTTTGGATCTGACCGAGAAGCTTCTGGACCAGTTGTCGGCGCGCCATCGTCTGCCGCGCAGGCCGATCCATACGCAGGCTCGGAAGAATTTGCAGGCGCAGCGCTGGCCCGGCAACGTCCGCGAGCTCGCCCACGAACTGGAGCGAGCGATTGTCTTTGAAGAAGGCGATGAGTTGAGGTTCGAGCACCTTGGAATGGTCGCGCCTGAAAATCCACCTGACATTGCCCGGGCCGATGATTGGCTTAATCCTGAGTATCAATTTCCACCGGAAGGGTTCTCCATGGAAGAAGCGATCAATCGGCTGATCCAACGCGCGCTCAAGCAGACATCCAATAACGTATCGGCGGCCGCACGGTTGCTCGGCGTTTCCAGGGACTACATTCGGTACCGGCTTTCGGGTGAAAAGTCCCAGCCGCCGCTGGGGACTTAAACCCAGTTGCTGCCAGGCCAGCCATGTAACATGGGAAGCTCCCATGGTTCTCGAACCATGCTCACGGCCCATGAACCCCTCGCTGGTAGGGCGGTGCTGCCGCGCCGCCGCATCGACAGAAGCCCGGCTGCGCGGCAACACAGCCCTACCGTCGGGTTCATGGAAAGGGCTAACCGGAATGGCTCGGCGGGCAAGCGGAACATTTTTGGAGCTATCTCTTGTCTTGGAAGCAGGTTAGGATGCGGAAAATGCCCTTGGCACGATCTCTGCCGATAAATAACCGAGACGCAAAGCAGATTTGCGGCAAATCGTATTTTTGCGGCTATGCACCAACAAACAACCATGACCTATGAAACTATCCAAAGCTCTTGCGCTCGCTTCGGGGGTAAGCTTGCTCCTGACTGCGTGCGTGCTCCACGCGGCCGACACCGGCAAGCCCAGCGAGTCTGACCGCCTGAAGAAGCCGGCCACGGCCATCCAGCCTGCGGCTCCAGCCAAGACCATCACTCCGACCACCCCTGGCGTGCCCGTGAGGAAGCCGGGGGAGACCATCCCGGCGAAAACGCCTGTGACGAGCGGGGGACTTGTCGATCCTCAATTGATCGAATCCACAATCGACGAGGCATTGACCGTCAACAAAGGTGAGAAACCAGCCCGGCCAGATCACAAGGACAAGTCGGATCGTTCCGGGCCATCAGAAGATGTCCAACGGCTCATGGATCTATTCAAGGACGCTCGCAACGAATTCCTGGATCAAGAAAAGGGGTTGCGGCAAAAGCTCAATGCCGCCAGCAAGGAAGACCGCGAGAAACTCCGCGAAATGATCAAGGAAAAGCGCCAGGCCTTTCTCGATCGGCAAAAAGAACTCCGGGATGAGCTTCATAAGCGCACGCAGGACGTACGAGATCAGCTCAAAGACCACCGTGAGGTCATCGACGCCGCCAAAGATCAGGCCAAAGACGAAGTCAAGCGCCGGAAGGGCGGTCGCGACTGATTCCACGTCGCGTTCAGAATGAGGCGAATGCCCCTCACTCCGGCCCTCTCACCATCCGATGGGGAGAGGGTGTCCGGAGGACGGGTGAGGGGTTTTCTAACAACGTTTTCAAGTCGATTAGTCTCATCTTGATCGCTCATTGGAATGAGACGACGGTTCAGAAGGTTGCGGCTGGTAAGTTAGAACTCCGTTCAACGCCAGCAGTCACACCGCCAGGCGGCCAGGGGGCTCCTGGCGTTTCTGTTTTCCAGCGACTTGAAACTGGCGCGATCAGCCGCTTTGGTTAGACTTTCCCGAAACGAACCGAAGTCTCTCCATGAAACACTACGAATTGAACCACGTCGCCATTCACGTGCAGGACGTCGAGAAAAGCTGTCAATTCTATCGAAACGTCCTGCTGCTGGAACCCATTTCCCGCCCGGCTTTTACTTTTCCGGGCGCCTGGTTTCGGCTCGGCAGCGTTCAAGAATTGCATTTGATCGGAAACCGCACGGACCCGGTCTATGCCGGCAACCGCAGCAATCACTTTGCGTTGCGCGTGGATGATCTCAGCCCGTGGGAGCAGCACTTTCAACGCATCGGCGTGAACTACCTCCCCCGGCGCACGCGACCCGACGGCGCGCTGCAAATGTACGTCAAAGACCCGGACGGCCATGTCATTGAGTTGTTCACACCGCCGGCTGCGGCGGAGTGACGGAGCATCGGAGTAACGTGACCATGGGCGAGATGTGGAGTGATGGAGTAGTGGAGAACAGGTTTCAACACTCCCGCTCCCCAATACCTCGACACTCCGATACTCCGTCACTCCACCCCGCCCCGGTTCGGGAAGAAATCCCGAATCACGCCTGACACTCGGTCAACCTGCGTTTCGGTCAATTCCGGGTAAATGGGCAGGCAAAGGCACTCGCGCGCGGCTTGCTCGGCGACGGGGAAATCGCCGGCTTTGTAGCCCAGCGAGGCGTAGCACTTTTGCAGGTGCAGGGGCAAGGGATAGTGCAGCGAATATCCGATGCGGTTTGCTTCGAGATGTTTCTTTAAGTCATCGCGGCGCGGGTGCCTGACTGCGTAGATATGATACGCGCTTTGAGCGTAGTCCGCTTCGCGAGGCAATTTTAGCGGCGTTCCGTTCAGCAATTCATGGTAACGATGCGCGATCCGGCGGCGCGCGGCGTTCCATTCCGCGAGACGCTTCAATTTCACGCCGAGCACTGCGCCCTGAATGCCTTCCATCCGGTAATTGAACCCCACTTCATCGTGGAAATAGCGGGCCGTAGAACCGTGATCGCGCAAGGAACGGGCATGCGCCGCGAGCGCCGCGTCGTGGGTGACCAGAGCGCCGCCTTCCCCGCAAGCGCCGAGGTTTTTTGCTGGATAAAAGCTGAAAGCGGCGAGCGCGCCAAAGGTCCCGACCATTTTTCCCCGATACCTCGCGCCATGCGCCTGCGCCGCGTCTTCGATCAGTTTCAGATTGTGCTTCCGGCAAATCTGCAAAAGTGGATCGAGATCGCACGGCTGGCCGTAGAGATGGACCGGCAAAATGGCCTTGCTCCGGGCGGTGATCGCGGCCTCAACCTGGCGTGGATCGAGATTGAACGTCGCATCGTCGATGTCTGCAAACACGGGGCGGGCCCCAACATACGAAATAGCCCAGCACGTAGCGGCAAATGTGAAAGGCGTCGTGATGACTTCATCCCCCGTGCGGATGTTCAGGAGAATCATCGCGATGTGCAGCGCGGACGTGCCGCTGTTGAGGGCGATCGCGTGCTCGACGCCGCAAAACGCGGCGAAATCCTTCTCGAACTGGGCGACCTCCGGGCCAAGGCAATAGGTGTTGCGATCGAGAACTCTCGTAATGGCGTCGTCGATCTCCTTGCGCAAAGGCCGCATTTGGGCAGCCAGATCGAGATACGGGATGGCGTCGTCCATGGCCTATGGGGCAAACGAACAGCGAACATCGAACTCTGAACTTTGAGTTTTGAACATAGGCCGTCTAACGACCAAGCCGAGGTTCGAGATTCGAGGTTCGAGGTTCGTCATTGCGGACTTCGTCCCTCAGCTTTCCAGTTCCTCAAAGCGTGCTCCAGCGCTTCCTCCACCAGCCGTATCTTCACTCCGGCCTCCAGCAGTTTCCGCGTGTCCATGACACAATTGGAGCGCGGCGTCCGGGCCGCGAACTGGTAAAACTCCTGATCGCTCGCCCAGAACTCGAAGGAGCGGTTGGGTCTGAGGATGCGTTGAATCATTTCCACCACGCGCCGGGTGGTCGTGAAGCCCGGATTCGTCACGTTGTAAGTCCCGAACGGCGCGCGCCGTTTCCACAAATCCAGGCACGCGTCCACGAAATCGCCGCGGTGCGAAATCGAATTCACGTTGTCATAGACCTTTTTGTAGCGCTGCACTTTGCTCAAGTAGTTTCGGGCATTGTCGAATTCGTCGAACGGAATGCGCAACCGCCAGATGTAAACTTGGCCGACCCCGTTGATGGCTTCTTCGGCGAGCGCCTTCGTGCCGCTGTAAAAGCTGCAGGGCGGACTGCGGAACGTGAAGTTGGCTTCGTCGCTTTCCGAGAATCCCTGAACCGCGTCCGGTTTCTCTTCGACCCGCGAGCGCACGCCCGGCCGGGTCAAATCCATTTCCACTCTTAGAGCGCCGTCACGGTTTACTTTCGCGCCGACGTAAATGCACCCGGACGACACGTGCCCCCAGGGTGTGTTCACAGCCGCGCAGGCGTGCGCGATCGTTTGCGGCAGAAGCGTATTGCCGGCGAGCGTTTCCGCGCGCGCGTTCTCGCAGGCATCGACGTTCGGTTTGCCGGTGTAACCGGCTGCATTGACGAGAAAGCTCGGCTTCTGCGTCTTCAGGAAATCCAGCAGCGTCTCAAACCGCGTGTAATCCACTTCCTTCCGCGAAAGCCCGATAAACGGGGTTCCGCCCTGCTTCAGACTCCGCGCAAACGCCTGGCCGATGTAGCCGGTGGCGCCTAGCAAAACAATCATACAAATCTCGCTGCTAAACGTAGCTCTGACAATTCGGTTGAGTAGGGGAGCGCACGCGCCCTCGCGTGCCGTGCTCGGCGCCCTTGCCGAGCATTTCGTTTCCCGCGTCCAGATCAGTCGGCCGAGAATCATCGGTGCGTCTCCCCGACCGGCGAGGCGCCGGTCGAAACACGCGAGGGCGCGTGTGCTCCCCGATATCGGACACGGACGACATCGTCTGATTGCCTCTAGTGTCCCGCGGCCAGCCGTTTGGCTTCGGCGACGACTTCGTTCAAATAATCCCGGTATTCACAATTCGGCATCCGGCCAGTCAGCGCGGCCAGTTGATTCAGCGAAAGAAATCCGCGGAGGAATGCCGCTTCTTCCGGGCACCCGATCTTGATCCCTTGCCGTTTCTCAATCGTCTGAACGAAGGCCGAAGCTTCATGCAGGCTGCTGCTCGTTCCCGCGTCCAGCCAGGCGAAGCCCCGGCTCAGCCGATAAACCCGCAACTGTCCGCGCTTGAGATATTCCACGTTCACATCGGTGATTTCGAGTTCGCCCCGCGCGGAAGGCTTCAGCGCTTTCGCCACCGCGACGACGTGGTTGTCGTAAAGATAGAGCCCCGGCACGGCATAATTGCTCTTCGGTTGACTGGGCTTCTCTTCGATCGATATCGCGTGTCCGTCGGCATCGAATTCGACCACGCCGTATCGTTCCGGATCGTGAACGTGGCAGCCGAACACGCAGGCGCCTTTGCTGAAATCCAGGAACGCCTGGCGGAATTCGCTGCCTCCGTAAAAAATATTGTCGCCCAGGACCAGCACCACCGAACTGTCGCCGATAAACGAATCGGCAATCAGAAACGCCTGCGCGATCCCGCCCGGCCGCGCTTGCTCGCGATACTCAATGGACAGGCCCCAGCTCGCGCCGTCCCCCAGCAACTGGCGGTAGCGGGGCAAATCGTGTGGCGTCGAGATCAGGCACAGCTCGCGGACGCCGTTTTCGATCAGCGTGGTCAGCGGATAATAGACCATGGGCTTGTCGTACACGGGCTGGAGCTGCTTGCTCGCGACTTGCGTCAGCGGATACAACCGCGAGCCGGCGCCCCCGGCTAGAATAATACCCTTCACGCGGCGTCATCCTAAGCCGTGGCAATTGAATTGCAACAGGAGTCAACGACGGAGAGGAGTGGCGAATTGACTCAAAAAGATTGTTACCGTGGGCGGGGTGAAATGGTTTGAGGAAAGCATTCGTTGACTCAAAAGGGGTGTTAGCCAGACATGGACACCAAAATGAGTCAGAAAACACGAAGTGAAG